>Ga0209319_1001008_pt1 | contig 26660 bp, 28 predicted proteins | sample RifGroE2_FD_184000 | JGI IMG/M metagenome (GOLD analysis project Ga0209319, IMG submission 184000) | Groundwater microbial communities from Rifle, Colorado - Groundwater E2 (SPAdes) (version 2) | ecosystem: Environmental > Aquatic > Deep subsurface > Groundwater | place: Rifle, Colorado, United...
TTTCGACAACGAATCCGATGCCGCGATCGCCCGTATGGTCGCCTTGATGGAACCTGCAATGATTGTCGTTCTAGGTGTCATCGTAGCGTTTATCGTCGTTTCGATCATGCAACCGATGTTTGCGGTTTATGATACGATTGGTGCCTAGGGGCAAGGAGGGGAAATATGGCTGTCTCAATTGAAGTTCGCAATAATCGAATCCATGTCGTCGATGCTGTTGTCAATAATAACAAAATCACTTGTAAAAAAGCATTCTCACTCGATCTACCGGATGGGGTTTTGGATGCCAAAGGGATTATCGACAACATGCAATTCGCTCGAATCCTTGAATCAGGATTGGAACTACATCATGTAAAATCGAAGAAAGTCACGCTTTGCATCAATAATCCTTCCATTATCTACCGTGAACTCGTCGTACCGCGTGTCGATGATAAAAAGTTGGCGTTTGTGGTTCGTTCCGAAATGATCAGCTCATTAAACTTAACGAATGAATACATCATCGACTTCATCATACTCGATGAATATATCGATCAACACAAACCGTTCTATCGCATCCTGGCTGCCGCTATATTGGATTCAGCGATGAAATCGTTTGTGGATACCTTGTACTCCATTAAACTTAAACCAACGGTTGTTGAGACAAGTACCAGTTCTGTCATCAAGTATGTCGACATGAGTGGTGTTGTCGACGACGGAGAACCGGTGATCATTGCAGATATCGAAGACGGAACCCTGAAGTTGTACCTCTTTGAAGAAAAGAAGTACGTTCTCACTCGAAACACAAAGATTACGGATTATTCCATGGATGATAAGAAGACCTTGATTGGTGTCATCGAAGACAACATCAACAAAATGGTTCAATTCCAATTCACCCGTCCGTCGCATGTCGGAATCAAGAAAATCTTCTTGGTCGGGAAAGTCGATTTCCTTAATGAAGCCTGTGATAGCATCAACGAAAATCTCCAAATCATGACTTCGGTCTTCCCACAACCCAGTTTCGTCGCCGACGAAACCAACACGCCTCACTATTATAAAATCTATGCCGCTGGTGCATTGTTGAGGAAATAGCCATGAAAAAGCAAAACATCAACTTAATGGAAGGTTTCTCGGCAATCGAGAAACGCAGATCCCAAAAATCAGACCGGGTAATCGTTTTTATGGCATTGTTTCTATCCGTCTTTCTCATCGTCGGAGCCTTCTCATTTAAGTTATACCTAGACAATAGTAATTTGAAGGATAAAATCAAAGTTACTGAAGCCTATGTTAATGACCCGATTTTGAAAGCACGTATCGCAGCCATTGAGGTTAGTCAGGCGAAAATCAATGACTTGAATCAAATCGATCAGATTCTGGACGAACTCAACGCATCGTTTGAAGTTTTCCCCAGAATCAACACCTTGTCACTTCGTGTAATTACGTCGAACATGCCAACCGGGACATCCTTGAAGTCCTTGGCGTTTGACGGGCAGTGGTTTACCATTCAATTGATTAGTCCCAACTATTCTGGACCTTCCCAATTCGCCGTGAGTCTAAGAGATTCGGAATTCTTTGAAGAAGTAATATATCAGGGTTATACTTCCGAAGTTGTCAATGGGGTTACCCGTTATGTCGGCAAAGTTGTCGCGATCCTGAAAGTGGGTGACTGAAATGAAATTAACGAAGCGTGAACAAGTATTGCTTTTCATCTTAGCTACTATGGGTATTGTTGCTGCGGCATTTGTCTTTGTAATCATGCCTTTGAATAAATCGATTGAAGAAAATACCGCAAAGCTTCAAGAACTTGAAAGCAGGAAGATTATTATGGAAGGGAAGTTACTACTTGAAAATAAAATTGAGGCAGATCTTAAGGCAGCCGTCATCAAAGTCAATGAAAAATTCAGCAGAATCGAGTCGCCTCTGTTTGCCGCTGAATTTGAACGTTGGTCGCTACCCTATTTAACGAAGAATGGTGTCATCATGGTGAGTTTAGAAGTCGCAGACCCATTCCTTTCGACACCTGAAGTTCCGTTGTATGTAAACGCTGGTTTCCAATATCATGTCCGTGAGTTGGTGGACAGCTATAACCAGACGATTGCTGAATCGAATACGATTCCGACGACCGAGGCTGAATTGGTTCGCACCGTTGTAAAGTTCAATTTCAAGACATCGTATGTCGTATTTAGTAATTTCCTCGATGAAATTGCATTCTGGGATACGACGGCATTCGTTACGCATTCATTCTATGACTTTGCCCAACAAACCGGCACCGTAACGATCGACTATTATACGATCACGAAACTTGAAGATCAGCCGAATACAAATGAAGAAGAGCCGGTTACCCCAGCTCAATAAATCATCCAAATATCAACCCGAGATACCAATCGGCGAGTTGAGTACCGTAGAGAAGCGCGATATACATACCGATACACAAGAAGGGTCCGAAAGGAATCATGGCTTTACCGGCTTTCTTGAAGAAAACCATGAGAATGACCCCCCAAAGTCCACCCATGAGAATTCCGAGGAATGTACCTACAAGCGTCATCTTTACTCCAAGAAAGAATCCGGCGACACCCATCAACTTGACATCCCCTCCACCGATTCCTTGAGTCAGGATGGCAATGATGTATAAGGGGATACTTACGACAAGTCCTCCGAGAATTGCGGAAGGGAAGTTCGAGAAATCAGAGATCAATCGGACGACACCCAATAGAAGGATAACGATCAGCGTTCCATCATAAACGTCCATGGTATCAAAGTCGATCATCGCGATGACGAGTAACGTTGAGCTAAAAGCCATCATAAGGATACTATCAAGAGTAAGCTCATTGAGAATGAAGATGCCTAGATAAAGCAGTCCATTTAGAAGTTCAATCAAAGGATATCGTATTGAAATCTTCATACTGCAAGATCTGCATTTGCCACCCAAGATGATGTAACTTAGCACAGGGATGAGATCATAGGGTTTGATTTTCTCGTTGCAGTTCATGCAATGGGAAGGACCATAGACGATCGACTCATGTTTTGGTAAACGATAAATCACGACATTCAGAAATGAACCGATGATGAATCCGAAGACAAGAAGCAAAGACCCGTAAAGAATTGGCATAATAGTAAATCCTCCCATATAATTGACATTATAAAGAAGTAACTCTGTAAATGAAAGAAGAACAGGAGAAATTGAATGAAGGCGATTCCATTAGGACAATTGTTGATTGAAGAAGAAATCATCACCGAAGATCAATTGAGCCAGGCGTTAGCTTTACAAAAAACGGTAAAGAAACGTATCGGCGTCTTGATCACTGAATTAGGATTTGCGTCCGAGAAGGATATCGCAAAAGCTCTGTCGCGTCGACTTAATGTCGATTATGTCGATAATCCGATTTTTAATATTGAGGCAGATGTCGTCAAACGCGTGCCTGAGGTGTTGGCTCGTAAGTATCGTATCGTTCCATTGAATATTCGAGAAGGTATGTTGACAATTGCGACGAATGATCCGCTTGACTTCTCGTGTTTAGAAGACATCGGGATGATCACGGGTATGGAGATTACCACCGTTCTTTCCACAAGTACAGAAATTGAAAAGGCGATCGACCGTGTTTATGCTAAACGCAATGCGGATGAGATTATCGACGATATCAAGCAAGAATACTCGGAACTAAACTTCCAGTCTCCGACGATGGAAGAAGCTGCGATTGTCGAACGTGTCGACTCTGCACCAGTTGTAAAACTGGTCAACTCGTTGATCCTTGAAGCCTATCAGCAAAACGCTTCCGACATTCATATCGAACCTCAAGAACACTTAACGCGAGTTCGCTTCCGTGTTGATGGTGACTTGCAGGAACATACTGATTTCTCGAATGATTTCCATAGCCTTTTGACCACCCGAATTAAAATAATAAGCGGTATGAACATCGCTGAGAAACGGATTCCTCAAGACGGATCGTTCACCGTCAACAACGACTTCATCCATGTCGATATGCGTGTTTCTAGTTTGCCGACTCCCTATGGAGAGAAAATCGTAATGCGTCTCTTAGGAGCCAACCGATACATCGACTACAACTTGCCTGCTTTGGGGTTATCGCCGCAAACGATGGAACAAGTCGAACGTGCGATGTTATTCCCACATGGAATCCTCTTGGTCACCGGACCGACCGGAAGTGGAAAAACGACAACATTGTATGCGATGTTAGCGAAGTTGTCGAAACCACGGGTTAACCTTGTTACAGTTGAAGATCCGATTGAACGTCGCTTTGAAGGGATTACACAAGTTCAAGTCAATCCTCGCGCCGGACTCACCTTCGCGAGCGGACTCCGCTCTATCTTGCGTCAAGACCCGGATGTCATCATGGTCGGGGAAATCCGCGATAGCGAAACCGCGGAAATCGCGATTCGTGCCGCCATCACCGGTCACTATGTCCTGTCGACCATCCATACCAACGATGCACTGTCGACTGTCACCCGGTTGGTGGATATGGGGATTGAGCCCTATCTCGTCGCATCTTCAGTGAAATGTATTATCTCGCAACGTTTAGTCAAGAAGATCTGTACGCACTGTAAGACTGAAGTAGAAATCAGTGCGACTGATAACCGTCTCCTCCAAACTAGCCTGAGAACGGCGAAAGTTGGAAGAGGCTGCCAACACTGCAATTCAACTGGTTATTCCGGAAGAACGGCGGTTCACGAAGTGTTGATGATTGATCAGGGAATGGAGGAGTTGGTTTCTAGAAGAGCTTCGATGGATGAACTTCGCAGATACACCCGTGAGCGTGGGATGCGGATGTTGCGGGATGAAGTCCTCGACCTTATAAACAAGGGGGTGACGACCGTCGAAGAAGGTATCCGTATTCTGTATTCAGTCGATTAAAGGGGGGATGACCCATGTTCGACAAAATCCTTGCTTATGCTCAAAAGGAACTTTGTTCCGATATCCACCTTGCCGGTGGATCCGTCCCAATCGTTCGTCTTGATGGCGCACTTGTCCCGTTCGCAACCGAAGTCATGTCAAACACCGAAGTGCTTGGCTATGCCTATGCGATTCTCAACGAACAGCAACGCGAAATCTATGAAAACGGGTATGATGTGGACATGGCGTTTGCCGACAGATATGGCAACCGCTACCGTGTCAACGTCTATCGTTTCCGTGGGAATTGCGCGATTGCCATTCGTTGTCTACGTGGATCCGTTCCGACCATCGACGAATTGAAACTTCCGCCTGTTTTGAAAGATTTGGCAATGCTTCCCCGCGGATTGGTTCTCATCACCGGGCCTACTGGAAGTGGTAAATCCACCACTTTGGCAGCCATGATCGATGAAATCAATTCGAACAAGCGCTGTCACATCCTAACTCTTGAAGATCCGATTGAATATGTATTCGAGCCCAAAATGGCCATGGTTCATCAACGTGAGATCCACGCCGACTTCCGCGATTTCGCATCAGCCCTACGCGCTGCACTTCGCGAAGACCCGGACGTAATCCTCGTCGGGGAAATGCGTGACCACGAAACCATTAGTTTAGCGCTCACTGCAGCCGAAACCGGACACTTGGTCCTGTCTACGTTGCACACCACCGGTGCCGCTAGCACCATCGACCGTATCATCGACGTGTTTCCGCCCCATCAACAAGGGCAAATCCGCACCCAATTGGCAAGCTCATTGCGTGGTGTCGTTTCTCAAGAACTCATCCCGATCAACGAAGGCCGTGGACGGGTCATGGCTAACGAGATCATGATTATGACTGATGCGATCGGTAACCTAATTCGCGAGAACAAAATCGTTCAGATCAATTCCGCGATTCAAACCGGTATGCGCATCGGAATGCTATCCTTGGATGCTTCATTGGTTAATCTTATCCGTCAAAATCTGATTTCAGTGGAACAGGGTATGTCGTATTCGAATAATCCCGACGCCATGAAACGCTTGTTGACAACATCTTACTAATGTGTGAAAATTATTACCATAAGGAGGGAAACTTACACATGAAAAAACGTTTAAACAAAAAGGGCTTCACCCTGATTGAACTCATCGTCGTTATCGCCATTCTTGCTATTCTAGCCGCTATTTTGATTCCCGCTTTGACGAATTACATCCAAAAGGCTACGGATGCGAAAAATCAAGCAAACTGCCGTTCGCTTTATACTCAGTATTCGCTTGATGTTGCAGTAGCCCCTGCTGGAGCAACTGTTGCAGATCCTACACTCGATGGTGCTACAATTGTTGCTGATTATGCAAGTGGTGCTGTAACTGAATTTAGTTGCACATTTACGACTCCTGGTGGCGTTTACTCAATGCCTTTGTTTACAAAAGTTGCAAACTAAGCATTAAGAATCCTATGCCAAATATCGGGTTGACCCGATATAAGTGTCAAAGATTAGACAAAGGAATTCTCAGAAATGAGGATTCCTTTTCGTATACTGAAGTTAGGAGTGCCCTAGGTAATTCTTAGCTTCTTTTATTTTCTGTCTGATTGATGTATATTATCGTTGAAGAGATGTTTCAACCTTTGGGACAGTAATGATCCCGTCAAAAACCGATACGTCTTAGAACGTTTCTACGGTTCATCTCTTCATCAGACAAAAACGGGCTAAGAAACCATGAGGGACTCTTAGCCTTTTCTGTTTTTCAGGCATGAAGAGCAGAAAGACTCACGGAAGTAAGGACGTGGCTCCTTTTGGGATCATCATCCCGTCACAAAAAACGTCCAGCTTTCGCTTCTTTCCGACCACCTTGCTTACAACTAATGAGGGCGATGACCCTGGATCAAGAACGAAAATAAGGACGGAGGAAACCGAAAGAAGAGCTATCCCCTCAATGAAAGGAGAATGGAGTATGAAAGTATCATGCATCGCCGTCGATGTTTCCAAGGGAAATAGCCACATCCAAGGTTATATCGATTCCGACACGAGTTTTTCCAAGGTTCAGAAGATTGATCATGATCGATCGGGATTCAATGAGATTCTTACCTTGAAGTCGAAGTTGGACAAACAGACCGAGCAGACCTCCGTCGTCGTCTTCGAAGCGACGGGCGTCTACCACCGCGGACTGGAGAGTTTCCTAAAGGACAACGGAGTTGCGTACATTATCGTCAATCCGCTACAGTCCGCTAAGTTTCGCAAACAGGAGCTACGGACAAAAAAGACCGATAAACGAGACTGCAAGAACATCGCCAAAGTCTACTTCGCCAACGACTTCAGACAGGTCGCACCCGAAGACGAACTCTACTACACGCTACGCCAACTCAACCGCGAGTATGAAAACCTCTTAAATCACCTCCGCAAGGCGAAAGTAAGCTTCAACGAGGCGCTTGAGATCGTCTGTCCGGGGTATGAGAAGGTCTTCCCCGAACTCTACACGGAAAGCTCGCTCGAGATCCTCAAGAAGTTTCCTCATCCGAAGCAATTGGGTCGAAAAAGTATGCATTCCCTCAGTTCATTCCTTATGAAACATAATGAGCACCGCGAACTCTGGTGCGAAAAGAAGGCGGAGGAACTGATTCGATATACGCAGGAATGCGTTTCCGGTTGTCGGGAAGAGGACGTGAACGTGGATATTCTGATGAGTCAAATCAAGCAAGTCGAATATTATATCGAACTCTGTGATGCAACCCTTCAGAAGATGATCGAGCTTGCGAAACAACTGCCTGACTTCCGTCTCATTCAAAGTATCCCTGGAATCGGTGAAAACCTGGCGGCACGGATCCTGGCGGAGATCGGTGACATTCGAAGATTCAAAGGTCCGAAGCAATTGGTCGCGTACGCGGGAATCGATCCTATCATTTATCAATCCGGTAAGAATGATGGACTGCATCTGCATATCTCCAAGAAAGGAAACAAGCGGCTGCGTTGCCTTCTCTACCTCGCTGTGATGTGTAGTTTGAGAGTGAAGACGCAGGAATCAAGCATTCGGCAATTCTATCAAAAAAAGACGCACCAATCGAACGCGATGCGTCCGAAAGCTGCGTCGATAGCCTGCGCCAATAAATTACTGCGAATAATTTATGGCCTGTGTAAGACGGGTTGCGCTTACAAGTAATCCTCTTACATTACCATTATAATCCTTCAAACTAAAATTCCAACCCACATGATATTTTTAGTGCGGTTAACTTGAGAACCCAATTCAAAAAAATCACACTTGCTTTTTATTAACTAATTTTTGTGTCTTCGTCCAATCTTTGGCTAAATAAAATTATATGAACGAATAAATGAACTATTATGAAATGATAGGGGTTAACTTCACAAATAAATCATAAATATTATACAAAAAAATCATTAAATACTTGATTTACGTTTTTTGTTGCTCTATGATATGGATGTAGATCAAGACGGAGGAACACGATCATGAGTAAAATCGACGAAGTCACCCGCGAATCGTGGGTGCTCAGTACATTCCCTGAATGGGGCACATGGCTGAACGAAGAAATCGACGAAGAAGTTGTCCAACCGGGTACGTTTGCGATGTGGTGGCTGGGATGCACCGGCATCTGGGTCAAAACACCCGGCGATGCGAACATCGCCATCGACTTCTGGACCGGAAACGGGAAACGTACCAAAAAAGTTAAGCAGATGGATCCGACCCATCAAATGGCAAGAATGACCGGAGGACGCGACCTTCAACCGAATTTGCGCGCCGCGCCGTTCGTCCTTGATCCGTTTGGCGTCAAAAAAATCGACGCCGTTCTCTCCACCCACTATCATAACGACCATATCGACATCACCTTCGCGGCGGCCGTATTGAAGAACTGCGATCCTTCCGTACCTTTCATCGGTCCGCAATTCTGCGTCGATGTCTGGACGAAATGGGGCGTCCCCGCGGATCGTTGTAAAGTCGTCAAACCGGGCGACGTCGTCAAAATCAAAGACATGGAAATCCTTGTCTTGGACTCTTTCGACCGTACCGTGTTGATCACGACGCCGACCGTGGACAATCTCTGGGGCACCTGCCCGAGCGACATGGATCTGCGTGCCGTCAACTACCTGATCAAAACCCCGGGTGGAAACCTCTATCATAGCGGCGACTCCCATTATTCCAACTACTATGCCAAACACGGCAAAGAAAACAAGATCGATGTCGCACTGGGATCCTATGGGGAAAACCCGATCGGTTTGACCGACAAGATGACTTCCAGCGATATCCTGCGTATGGGCGAAGCGCTCAACACGCAAGTCATCATCCCGTTCCATCACGATGTTTGGACGAACATGATGGCCGACCCGCGCGAAATCGACATGCTTTTCGAAATGCGTAAATACCGCCTTCAATACAAATTCCTGCCCTTCATCTGGGAAGTCGGCGGCAAATTCGTCTTCCCCGATGATAAGGCCAAACGTGCCTACCACCATCCGCGCGGCTTCGCCGACGCGTTCGCCAACGAACCGAACATCCCGTATGTTTCGTTCCTCTAGGATCCAACCATGATCCATGAACTGATTGAACTGAATCGCGTCATCTTCCGTGAGTCTTTCCCGGATTGGCGCAGCGCGGTCGCCGAATCCTGCACCCCTTTGGTGGCGGACGGATCGATCACCGAACAATATGTCGCCGATGTCATCAAATGCGTCGAAACGCACGGCCCGTACATCGTCATCGCCCCCGATATCGCGATCCCGCACTCCTTAGCCGGAGGACCGGGGGTCAACCGCAGTGCGATTTGTTTCATGAAGGTCGAACAAGCGGTTTCGTTTGAACCGGGCAATCCCGAGAAGGACGCCCGTCTCTTCTTCGTCCTCGCGGCGAAAGACCCGGATGAACACCTGGCCAATCTCGTCAAGCTTGTCGATATGCTTTCGGATGAAGCGAACGTTGCGAAACTCATCGCCGCGAAATCGATCGATGATTTGAAGAGCTCGTTTGCCTAAACCCGACGGATCAATTTTTGATCCGTTTTTCACAGGAGGAAAACCATGGAATACATGAAGCACCATTGCGCCGACATTTTCAAATGTTACAGCACTTCCGCGATGCAGATCGACGGGAAGTGGCATTATCTCTTTGCGACCGAAGACAAAGGGGTTTGTTTGGATTTTAGCGATGATTTTAAACTGAACGGCACCGTGTGGGAAGGACCGGGGGGGACGATGTCCATCGTACCGATCCCTGGGAAACCCAACCAGTTCCTCGCCGTGCAGGAGTTCTTCCCGACCTTCAACGCCCCCAACGCGAAAATCGTATGGGCCGAGTACGTCGATGAAACCTGGGTCATCCATCCGTTCATCGATCTTCCCTATGTCCATCGCTTCGACCTGCTTCACCGCGACGGCGTCACGTATTTCGTCGCCGGTTCGCTTTGTACGAGTAAACAGGATCGCGACGATTGGTCCGATCCCGGGAAAATCCTGGTCGGCATTCTGCCCGACCATTGGACGCAACCGATGGAACTCAAGTCCGTCAAAGACAAACTAACCCGCCATCATGGGTATTCACGCGGTAAGTGGGAAGGAAAGGTCGCCGGTTTCTTCACGGCGGACGAAGGGGTATTCGCCCTGGTTCCTCCGGGAGAAGGCGATCTTGACTGGAACGTCACCCAACTGATGGACCGTCGCGTCAGCGACATCAGCGTCTTCGATATCGACGGGGACGGCGTGGATGAATTCATCACGATCGAACCTTTCCATGGCAACGCCTATGTCGTCAATAAGCTCATCGGGAAAGAATACGTCGAAGTCTACCGCTATCCCGGTGAATTGGATTTCGCCCACGTCGTTTGGGGTGGAAAACTGAACGGGGTCCCGACCCTTTTGGGTGCGGCACGCCGGCTAAACAAAGAACTCTTCATGATCCGCTATGATGAAACCAAAGGCTTCGTCACCACGGTCCTTGAAACGGGCTTCGGTCCATCGAATATTTTCGTTGTGAATCGTCAGCACGGCGACCATATCCTGGTATGTAACCGGGAACAAGGGGAAGCGGCTGTCTTCACCACGAAGGGCTAACATGTACACGGCACTGAAAGAGCGTGTTCTGCACGCCAACCTCCAGTTACCTAAATACGGCTTGATCACGTTCACTTGGGGGAACGTGAGCGAATACGACCCTGAACTGGGCGTCGTCGCCATCAAACCCTCCGGCGTCGACTATGATTCCATGACCGCGGAGGATATCGTCGTCGTCGATCTTCAAGGGAAGATCGTCGAGGGGAAATACAAACCGTCCAGCGATACTCCGACCCATCTTGCGATTTACCGTAACGACTCCCGTGTCCGCGGGATCGTCCATACCCATTCCCGTTGGGCGACCTTGTTCGCCCAAGCGAAGATCGACGTCCCCGCGTTGGGGACGACGCATGCGGATTACTTCTTCGGATCCATCCCGTGCACACGGGTTTTGACACCGGAAGAAATCGCTTCGGATTATGAATTGGAGACCGGGAAAGTCATCCTTGAAACCTATCGCGACCGTAAGATCGACCTCATGAGCGTACCCGCCGTCTTGGTGGCGTCGCACGGACCCTTCACCTGGGGGAAAAGCCCGGAAGAAGCGGTTCACAACGCCGTCGTGTTGGAAGAGGTCGCGATGATGGCGTGGCATGATTTGATGCTGAACCCGAACATCGGATCGATGCAGGAAGAACTGTTGAAGAAACATTATCTTCGTAAACATGGTCCGGGGGCGTACTATGGCCAGAAGTGACGTTCGACTGGGATGTTATGAAAAAGCCATGCCCTCCAACTGGACATGGGTCAATAAATGCGTCGCAGCGAAAGACGCCGGTTATGATTTCATCGAAATCAGCATCGACGAGACCGACGAGAAACTGGCGCGTTTGGACGACTCCAATTTCGCCTCGACCGTCCTCAACGCCGTCAAGTTGACGGGGATGCCGATCCGTACGATGTGTTTGAGCGGACATCGCAAGTATCCTTTGGGCAGCGAACATCCGGAAACGGTGATCCGTTCGTTGGACATCTTCACAAAAGCCGTGAAACTGGCGGAATGCCTCGGCATCCGCATCATCCAACTGGCCGGATATGATGTGTATTATGAAGACTCAAGCCCGATTACGCGCAAGCGTTTCTTGGAAAACCTGAAGAAATGCGTGGCGATCGCAGCCAGACATGGCGTTTTGTTAGGTTTTGAAACGATGGAAACCCCCTTCATGGATACGGTCTCCAAAGCGATGGCGGTCGTCCGTGCGGTCGATTCACCCTACCTCAACGTCTATCCCGATCTAGGGAACTGCACCAACGCCGCGAAACTCTACCGCACCGAACTGGTCGACGACCTGCATTCCGGTCAAGGCCGGATCGTCGCCGTCCACATCAAAGAGACGGTCGTCGGGAAGTATCGCGAAATTCCGTTTGGAAAAGGGCATGTGGATTTCAAGAACGCCCTTAAGACATGCATGGATTTGGGTGTACGGATGTATGTCGCCGAGTTCTGGTATGATTCCACGACGGAAGCCAACGACGTCCTGAAGTCGAACCACGACTTCCTAACCGCATATTTCAATGATTAAGTCGATCCTCCATCCAACGATGGGGGATTTTTTCGTATCGTAATCAGCCATGATTACATCGCATTATGGTAGAATAGGCGAATCAAGGAGGTAAGATATGAAACAAAGTCCGATCATCCGAATTCTACTTATGTCGATCGGAACGGTCTCGTTGGGTCTGGGGATCATCGGGATTTTCATCCCCCTACTTCCGACCACCCCGCTCCTGCTTCTGAGCGCCTACTGCTACATGCGAAGTTCGATACGCCTGTATACCTGGTTGGTCGAACATCGGATCTTAGGGAGCTACATCTACTACTATCTCCACTATAAAGCGATTCCGTTACGGATGAAAATCAGTGCGACCCTTTTACTTTGGCTATCGTTGATCGCGACGATGTTATGGTTGAGAAATCCTTGGGCGATCGGCGGACTAACCGTGGTCGGGAGTGCGACCAGTTTCCATGTGCTTCGCTTGCGGACCTTGAAACCGGAAGAAATCGAAGCCTATCAAACCCGGTTTGAAAATGGAAGATAGAAAAATCCCCGCAACGGGGATTTTTAGAGAAGATAGAGAAAGAGAACATTAAAGATCAAATCCGCCAACAAGATCGCGACGAACTTCGTCTTTCTTGTCTTGTGATGGAAACGAAACATTCCAGCCCAAATTCCGGTCGCACCGCCGATCAAACCTAAAAGGAAGAAGGTCTTTTCAGGGATCCGCCAATCATGGCGGATCGCTTTTCGTTTGTCCACATATACCAAGATGAACCCGATGATCGATAATAGGAGATAGACCGACAAGACGGTTTCGATCATGGGAGAACCTCGTTGGATTTAGGATAGGCATTCAGGACGTCACAACCGTCTTCGGTGACCAATACGAGATCTTCGATGCGGACACCGCCTTGACCTTCGAGATAGATGCCGGGTTCGATCGAGAAGACCATGCCTTCGAAGGCGACGACATCGCTGACGCCGCTGACATCGAAGGGCTCGTGGACATCCGTTCCGATCCCGTGGCCAAGACGATGGATGAAACAGGCTCCATACCCTTTTTCTTCGATGACCTTCCGTGCGGCGTAGTCGATTTCCGAGAGTCTCACACCGGGTTTTACAGCCCGGATCCCCGCTAGGTTGGCTTCCTTGACCGTATCGTAGATTTCCTGATTCCATGGTTTCTTCAGCGAGAAACTACGGGTCATGTCGCTGCAATACCCGTCCTTGATGCACCCCATGTCGATGATGATCGGCATGCCTTCTTCAAGTTTTCGATCTTGGCATTGGGCGTGCGGATCGGCCGTCGAACTTCCGAAGGCGACGATCGGATCGAAGCTTACCCCATCCGCAAGCTCGTCGAAACGCCGGCGGATGAACGCCGCGATATCGACTTCGCTCACACCGACCCTCAGACGATCGACCACTTCCCCCATCACCGCATCGTTGATTTGACTGGCGAGAAGCATTTTGGCTTGTTCATCCTTCGATTTCCTGGCACGGATCCGATCCACGATGAACGAGCCGTCGCTAACGTTCAAATCGGGACGATGCTTCAAACATTTGAGTAGGAAGCCGGAGGCGAACTGACGATCGATCGAGAGATCAGGTCCGTTCAACCGTTGAGTAAGAAGCAACGTCGGATCGTCGATATCATGGAAACGGACGATTTCGATCGCTTCGTTCTCGTAAGGGAACAAGCGATTCAGAAATAAAACAACCTCTTCGTCTTGAAACAAGCACGCCAGAAAACGCTCGGAAACATGGAAACGTTTCCCTAATACATACTCGATAGCCTTCGGGTCGCTAATCAGAAATCGACGGACACCCAGTTCGGCCATGCTTTGTTGGATCGCTTGGATACGCATAACTTAACCCCTCTCTTCACTTTCACCATTTTACCATTCTCTCTACGCAATGTCTTGAGAAAACAGAAGGGGATTGTTGGGACATGGAAACGCAAGATTTACTAAGCCGAAGGTTAATTTGGGGAAAAAACGATCAAGAACTCTCAAAAAATGGAAAATACCTTTATGAAAACGTTTTCTATGATAAAATGAAAGTGCAAGGGGAGGCTTTTATGAAACAATATTTAACCGTCGATGTCGGCGGTACAATGATCAAGTATGCATTAATGGATGAGAAAACGGTCATCCATGAAAAAGGCGAAGTTCCCGTCCCCCGTGACACCTTGGAGAATTTCATCGAAACGATCGGTCGCCTGTATGATAAGTATGCGAAGAGAATCAGCGGGATCGCCTTTAGCGTCCCCGGGGTCATCGATGTGGAACGCGGTCACATGTATTCGGGCGGGGCGTTGAAATACATCGTCGATTGTCCGATGCGCGACCTGCTTTCGAAACGCGTTCCCGTTCCGATGAGTTTTGAGAACGACGGAAAATGTGCGACCTTGGCGGAGCTTTGGATGGGAAGCATGAAAGATGTGAAAAACGGTGTCATCATCCTCTTGGGGACGGGCATCGGAGGCGGCGTCATCATCGACCACAAACTCCATCGCGGGATGAACTACGCCGCCGGGGAGTTCTCCAGTCTGTTAAACAACTTAGTTACGTTTGATGAGAAGCCGCATAGTTGGTGGGAACTCAACGGAAACACGGGATTACTCCAACCTTTCGCGGATAAGAAACACATGGATATCCACGAAATCAACGGCCGGAAATTGTTTGAGGCCTATCATGCCCAGGATGAGGACGCGATCAATACGGTCGAAAGGTTTTGCGAAACCTTGGCGAACGGAATCTTCTCGATCCAATGCATCCTGGATGTGGAAAAGTTCAGTATCGGCGGAGGGATCAGCGCCCAGGATGTGCTGATCGAAACCATCCGACGCAAAGTGAACCGACTCTTCGACATCACGGCCTTCGAACAGATGCCCATCATCCGACCCCGGATCGAACGGTGTGCGTTCGCCAATGATTCCAACTTGATCGGTGCCTTATACAACCACCTTGAATTAAACAAAGGGATCAAAGAATTCTTCTAGACCTTCGGGAATCCGAAGGTCTTTACGTCGAGTCCATCCGAAGTCGAATCCACCCCGAGAACGGTTCATGATATAATCTGAATCAAAGAAGTAAAGCGAGGTCGACATGAAACGAACCCTGAGTATTCGTGTCCGGTTAGCCATATTGATCAGTATCTTCACGATCCTGCCGACCTTGGCGATCGTGTCGTTTACCATCTTCACGCTTCAGAATACCTTGAAAGACGAGATCGTCGATTCCAACCGCTTCCAGATGGAATGGACCAACCAGTTCATCGACGATCTGTACTTGCGCGCCGATTCGATCTTCAACACGATCCAGATCTATCCCGATCTGATGGAGAATCTGGAAATCAGCGACGACGAAGATGTGGAAACGCAACTTGAATCCTATAACTACATGCGCGACCTGTTGAATGTGTTTTACTATTCGAATGCTTTGTTTATCGACAACCTTTCCGTCGGGACGAAGGCGGGGCTTAAGACCTTTTCCATCGACAACTCGATCCAACGTGTTTCTGCGCTCAATGCCGAGTCGTTGCCTTGGGAAGATGCGAACATGTATTTCGAAGGGATGGATGGATCCATCGTCATCCGTCGTGCCGTCAAACGGTTCGAAGACCGGGTGACGGTCGGTTACCTCTCGATCCGGTTAAGGGAAAGCGTCACCTCGCAACTCCTCAACATCCTGCAGATCGATGAGAAGAGTTCGATTATCCTGGTGGATTCACAAAACCAGATTCTTCTACAAAGAGGGAATCCGGTCGAACTTGATTTCACGAAAATCAGCTTCGAAAAGGAAATGCAGACGATCGACCAGCGATTCGTTTTCACCACATCCGTACGTAGCGGCGCCCTGAAGATCATCAAGGTCGTACCGATGTCCGTGGTGGATACCGGGTCCAGTTCGATCTTGTTGGGCGGACTGGCGATCTCCATCCTCTTCGTGGGATTGGCCATCGTCCTTTCCTATGTCTTCTCGACACGCATCACCAAACCGATCATTTCCTTGGCCAACACGATGAAAAGCGTCGATATCGAGGCCTTCAAATTGAGAGAAGTCGACGAGCAAAACGAAATCGGTTTGTTGGAGACGGGATATAACGTACTGATGCTGAGGACGAGAAACTTGATCGACCAAGAGTATAAACGCGAAATCGAACTGAAAAATGCTCAACTAAAGGCACTGCAGGCTCAAATCAACCCGCATTTCCTCTACAATATCCTGCAAATGGTCGGCGGCATCGCGCTTTCCCACAATGTCGACGAGATCTACCATATCACCAACATCATCGCCGACCTATTCCGCTATAGTATCAGCGGGGGCAGCGACCTGGTGAGTGTCGGGGATGAAGTCAAACACATCAAGAATTACCTGTATATCCAAAACCTGCGTTTCGGCGATCGGATCGATACGAGCGTGGAGGTCGACGAGGCGGCGATGGGGGTCATGATCCCCAAATTCACGATCCAGCCGTTGGTGGAAAACGCGTTTGAACACGGATTGCATGAGACCTTGGCGAAAGGCGAACTGAAGATCTGGATCTTGGACGAAGACCACCAAATCAAAATCCACATCCGGGATAACGGCGAGGGGATCCCCCGCGATCTGCTTGAAACCCTGAAGGGGAACATCAAGAACTCCCAACCTTTGAGCGACGATACGAAATTCGGGATCGGGATGAAGAACGTGGACGCGCGGTTGCGGCTATTGTTCGGGGAAGCGTATGACTTCGAGATCCTGAGCGAAGAGAACAAGTATACGGAAATCGTCTTAACCTTACCGAAGCGGAAAACGGAGGTCAAGCATGTATAAATTGATCATCATCGACGATGAGAAGTGGTCGCGCGAGGTCGTGAAGAAACTAATCCGCTACGACGCCTTGAAATGTACGCTGGTAGGGGAAGCCGAGAACGGTTTCAACGGATATGAACTGATACGGACGCTTCAACCGGACATCGTGATCACCGACATGAAAATGCCGGGCTTGAACGGCGTTGAGTTATTGAAGAAAGTATCCGTCGAGTATCCGCAAATCAAAACGATCGTCATGAGCGGCTTCGAGGACTACACCTACCTACGACAGGCGATCCGAAGCAAATCGGTGGAATACCTGCTCAAACCGATCAAAGAAGACGATATCAACCAAGCGATCCTTCACTGCATCGACGAGATCAAGCGGAGCAAGCGCGTCAATCTATCCGCCAGCCGGGTTTTTCAGGACGAAACGATCCAGAGGGAATACAGCCGTTACCTCAAACAATTGAATTTGGTTATTCTGAAGCAAAAAAACGACGAGATTGAACATACCTTGAACGGTGTGAAGTTCTACGAAGACGTCATCAAGACAGCGGAAATGGTGAATAAGGTAAAAGAAAGCTTGTTGAACCAACTCGCCCAGTACCTCTTGACCCAAAGTTTCGACTTCTCCTATGACATCGAGGAAATACGGAACGAAACATTGGACGGGATGCTGAAAGATGTCAAAAAGATCTATCACGACGTGATGAGTCAGATCGAAACGGTGCATACCCTCAAATACTCGGGAGACATCCAATCCATCCTTGATTTCATCGACCAACACTACATGTATCAGATTTCACTCAACGATGTCGCCGAAATGTTCAGCATCAGCAAGGAACACATGAGCCGGACCTTTAAGAAACATGCCGGTGAAGGGGTGACGCAATACATTTTGCGTAAGAAGATGGAAGGCGCGGTGGATCTGATTCGATCCACGGATTATTCGATGAAGGAAATCGGGGAACTGATGGGGTTTGAGAACATCCCGTATTTCTATAAGATGTTCAAGAAAAAATTCGATTGTTCACCCGGGGAATACAAGGAATCGCTGAAACGATTGGAAAAGAAAGAAATATCAAAAAAGTAGAAGATAAAACGACGGTATCGGATAATTTCAAAGTAAAGCGCTTACAGTATCATGTGACTGTAGGTTCAATCATGAAACAAGGAGGACAGAATGAAGAAATCTATACTACTCTCAGCATTGGTTTTATTCCTTGTCTTTGGCATTGTCGGTTGTGGTAAGGCTCCGGTCAGCGAACCGAAGAAAGTAACCTTGAAGGTATTCATGACCTTCCCGCGCTTCCAGGAACAATTCGAAGCGTATTTCGAGGATTTCAAAGCCAAAGAATTGGAAGAGAAGAACATCGACGTGACGATCGAATTGGAAATGCCCAATTCCGACCAGGCGGCTCAGATTCTGAAAGCCAGACTTTCGTCCAACGACGCCCCGGATTTGTTTACCTTGCATGCGATCGCGGATATCCCTTCCTTCTACGAAGCGGGTTACCTGAGCGATTTATCGAGTCAACCGTTTGTTTCCGATCTACTTGAAAACGTCAAAGACATCGTCACGTATGACGGAAAAGTCGTCGCGTTACCGATGGAAAGTCTCGCTTGGGGTTATCTCTACAATAAAGACATTTTTGCGAAGTACAACCTTACGGCGCCGGATACGATCGCCGAAATGCTGAATGTCGTCAAAGTGTTGAAAGAAAACAACGAAACGCCGTTCCTGCTGGCTTTCCAAGAATCATGGATCCCACAGTTGATGACCGCGTTGGCCATCGGTGGCGTCGTCACCAACGAAAACCCGGATTTCGTCGAAAAGATGAATTCCGGCACCGCTTCCTATAACGACATCGACCAGATTTTCGACATCATAGACATCATCATGGAAAACGGTACGGAAAAACCGTTCGAAGTCGGAAACGCCGCGGCATCCGCTGCGTTTGCGGAAGGCAAGGCTGCGATGTGGGTTCAAGGAACCTGGCAGGCTCAAGCCATCCTCGACATCAATCCGAGTCTGAACATCGGTTGCGCTCCGCTACCGACCAGCGACTCCGAAGACGGCGCCCTGATCAACCTCTCCGTCTCCACTTCCTTGGCCGTCTCCCCGACCAGCAAGAATAAAGACGTCGCCATGGATTTACTGAACTACATCCTCGACAAAGAAGCCTCGACCGCCCTGTTTGAAGAATTGAAGTTCAACCCGGTCGCGAAATTCCATGACTACGAAGTGTTCCCGTGGACGGATGAAGCGATGTCCTATGTCGCGCTCAACCGCGGCTACCGCGATCTGAGCTTACCGCAAGCCGTCACGGCCGAACAAGCCGCCCTGCTGCAAAGTTATTATGCAAAGACGATCACCAAAGCCCAGTTCATCGCGAAAGTCGATGAAGTTTGGAAAAACTCGCTCGGTCAATAACGAATGAAGTATGCGGGCTTATTTCAAAAATAAGCCCGCAGTTTTAAGAAGGAATGAGGTTTCCATGAAGAAAAACAACAAGAAACTAACGTTGTTCATATTACCCGCACTACTCTTCTACTCGGTATTCACCCTGGCTCCGGCCATCGGAGGGTTTTGGTATAGTTTGACGAATTGGAACGGTCTCAATAAGAACTATGATTTCATCGGATTGAAGAACTATGCCGCGATTTTGAAGGACACCGATTTCATCAACTCGATCACATTTACCTTGAAGTTCGTACTCATCATGGTCGTGCTTCAAAACATCATCTCCCTCGCCCTGGCCATCGCGATCGAATCGCGTAACCGGTCGAAAACACTATTCCGTACCTTGGTGTTCATGCCCAACATGATCAGTATGATCATCGGCGGTTTCATGTGGATGTTCATCTTCACCAAAGCGCTTCCCTACATCGCCCAACAGTTGAACAATGCCGCCTTGATGGATATCTCCTGGATCGGCGACCCCTTCTTCTCCTTCATCGCCATCATCATCGTCAGTCTCTGGGGCGGGATCGGTTACTTGACGATCATCTATCTCGCAGCCCTTCAAGGCGTCGATAGGACGCTTAAGGAAGCCGCCAGCATCGATGGCGCCAACGCCTGGCAAGTGTTCCGCAACGTCGTCATCCCGTCGATCATGCCGGCGATCACGATCGGTGTGTTCGTCACCCTGAACAATTCGTTCAAGGTATTCGATGTCGTCTACTCCCTCACCGGCGGCGGGCCGGGAAGAAGCACCCAGGTCATCGCCATGAACATCTTCGCCGAAGCCTATAGCCTAAACAACCGCTATGGCTATGCCAGCGCCAAATCGATGGTTCTCTTTGCGATCATCTTCGTGATCACGATCGTCCAGTTGAAACTGATGCGGAAAAAGGAGATCGACGGATGAAAACGAAGAAAATGACGGGTTGGAATCTCTTGGTACTTTTAATGTTGATCCTGTATTCGATCTTCAGTCTATCCCCGATTCTCTTGGCGATTCTCAACTCAGGCAAAACGCAGGGTGAAATCCTGACGAACATCCTCTCGTTCCCCCAGAACTTCAAGTTCGACAACTACCTGATCGCGTTTGAGAAAATCAATTTCCTGCGTAGTTTCCTCAATACCATGGTCGTCGTCATCGTCGGTTGTACAGGCATCGTCCTTCTCTCGGCGATCGCCGGATACAAGCTCGCCCGGGTCAAATCGAAACTGAGCGGATTCTACTATTCTTTGTTCGTGTTATCGATGTTGATTCCTTTCCATTCGATCATGATCACCTTGGTCAAGATCGCCAACGTCACCGACCTGCAAGGGAAAACGCTCGGCTTAGGCATCATCTACATCGGACTGGGTGTCCCGATGGCGATCTTCCTCTATACCGGATTCATCAAATCGATCCCACCCGAACTGGACGAAGCGGCACGGATCGACGGATGCGGCGATCTCCGTCTGTTCTTCAAAATCATCTTCCCGCAGTTAAAGCCGATCACCGCGACCATCATCATCACCAACGCCCTCTGGATGTGGAACGACTTCCTGCTTCCGCTCTTGATCCTCCCCAACAGTAAAACCTATACGATCCTCTTGTCCACCAACATGTTGTTTGGGCAATATGGCAACAACGATTGGCCGGCGATCCTGTCCGTGCTGATCATGGCGATGCTGCCGGCGATCGTCTTCTATCTGATTCTACAGAAAAACATCTTGAAAGGCATTTCGGAAGGAGCACTGAAACAATGAAGAATCCCTATCTTCACGCACAAGGAAAAACGATCGTCGACAAGCACGGTCGCGAAGTTTTATTGAGAGGGGTCGGACTGGGTGGATGGCTCTTACCGGAGGGATACATGTGGAAATTCCCCCAAGCCGGGGATCGACCGCGTAAGATCGAACGATGGTTTGTCAATTGCATCGGCGAAGAAGACGCCTCCCGATTCTGGGATGCGTTTTATCGCCATTTTATCACCCGCGCGGACATCAAGGCGATCGCGAAGCTGGGTTTCAATTCGATCCGCATCCCCCTGCATTGGCGTTTCCTGCTCGACCAGGAAAACAAGATCGACGAGAAACACTGGTCGATCCTGGACGATGTCATCGCTTGGTGCGAAAAAGAGAAAGTCTATGTGATCCTGGACCTGCATGGCGCCCCGGGGGGACAAACCGGCGCCAACATCGACGACAGCGAACACGACTTCCCCGAACTCTTCACGCATCCCGAACATCAGGAATTGACGATCCAACTTTGGGAATCGTTGGTCCGGCGATACAAAGACAAGGAAATCATCGCGTGCTACGACCTGCTCAACGAACCGCTTCCCAACCCGTTCAGTCAATACCACGATGAACTCGTCTCCCTCTACAAACGGTTGATCCAACGGATCCGAGCCTTGGACCCTTATCACATGATTTCCCTGGAAGGGTCGCATTGGGCGACCGATTGGGCGATTTTCACACAGAAGTGGGACGACAACGTCCTCTATCATTTCCATAAGTACTGGAACCATCCCGACCAACGAAGCATCCAACGTTTCTTGGATAAACGTGAAATCTGGAACGTACCGATCTTCATGGGCGAGGGCGGGGAGAACAACAAGGAGTGGTATATCGGGACCTTCGGGATGTTGGATGACTTGAAGATCTCCTGGAATTTCTGGACCTATAAGAAAATGGAAACCACCAATTCGCCCTACTCGATCAAGATGCCCAAAGGCTGGGTCGATTTCGCACAGGAAATGGAAGCCGGGATTTTGACGGAGAAATCCAAGGCGATGAAGATCCTTTGGGAGTATCTCGAGAATGTCAAAATCGAGAACTGTATCCCGCATCCTGAAGTTTCCGATGCGCTGTTTAGGCGTCCCGACATCCTTTTCCCTGCAGTTTTCTACGCCCATGACGAGGATGCGAAAATCAACGAGTCCAATCGCAAAAACATCGGGTTTCGGATCGAAGACCATCGCGAGATCGGATTTGTGGAAAGCGATCAGGATTCACCCAACTTCAGCCACGGACAAGGCCAATCGTGGAAAAAGGATGAATGGCTTTATGTCGGTGTTCAATCCGGGGATTCGATCCGCTACCACCTCAATTCGCCGAAAAGGCAATCGATCTGGCTTGGGCTGGATTTGACGGTCGAGGACACGGCGATCATCACGGTGAAGATCGGACTACAGTCCATACAAACCACGCTGACTACGTCATCCCGCAGTTCCCATTCACTGGGTAAGTTTCTCTTGATCGAAGGGCTGAACCCGATCCAATTGAGCGTGGAACAGGGCAAGATCAACTTGATCAGCCTGCAGGCAATCCGCGTAGAGTAAACAAACGATTTGCCTTTTGACCTTCAAAAACGGTATAATGGGACGGTGAAAAGGAGAATAACATGACATTACAACTAGAATTCCAAAACCCCGTCGTCACCATCAACATGGATAACGGACAGATCATCAAAATCGAGCTCTTCCCGAAAATCGCACCCAATACCGTCAATAATTTCATCTCATTGGTGAAACAAGGATACTATAACGATTTGACGTTCCATCGCATCATCCCCGGGTTCATGATCCAAGGCGGTTGTCCGCAAGGGACCGGGACAGGCGGTCCGGGATATTCGATCAAAGGGGAATTCAGCTACAACCATATCCCCAACGATTTGAAGCATACCCAAGGCGTCATTTCGATGGCCCGTGCCATGCATCCCGACAGTGCCGGCAGCCAGTTCTTCATCATGGTCGCCGACGCGCCGCATCTGGATGGACAATATGCCGCTTTCGGTAAAGTGATCGAAGGCATGGAAGTCGCCCTGAATCTCGTATCGAAACCGCGCAACCGTCAGGACCGTCCTGAAAAGCCCTTGATCATGCGTACGGTCACCGTCGATACCTTCCGTGAAGTGTATCCCGAACCCGAAAAAATCTAGCCTCCGCAAGGAGGTTTTTTCTTGTCTGTCGCGTATATGAAACGTAGGGATACCCCAACCAATTCATGTATTTTCACACGATGAGTTGCGACCTCAACGCATCGGCTGTATAATGTAGAGGGTGGGGGACAGGAGAACAACATGACCTCGAACGTACCGATCAACCCTATTGTCATTTTGCATATGATGAGCGGACAGAAGATCAAAATCGAATTGTACCCGCAAATCGCCCCCAACACCGTCAATAATTTTGTCAGTTTATGTAAGAAAGGGTTTTATAACGGTTTGATTTTCCACCGCATCATCCCCGGTTTCATGATTCAAGGCGGCGACCCGACAGGGACGGGGACCGGAGGTCCCGGTTATTCGATCCCCGGTGAATTCAAGTTCAACGGATTCGAAAACAACCTGAAACATACCTTGGGTGTCGTCTCCATGGCACGCTCCTCGCATCCTGACAGCGCCGGCAGCCAGTTCTTCATCATGGTGGCCGATGCGCCGAGTCTGGATGGACAATACGCCGCATTCGGTAAAGTAATCCAAGGCTTGGACGCGGCGCTTGAAATCGCCAAACAACCCCGGGATGCGAAAGACCGTCCCCTGAAACCGCAAACCATCCGGAACGTGACGATCGATACCTACCTGGGTACCTATCCCGAACCGAAGAAGTCAAGTCTCCGCTAGGAGGCTTTTTTCATGAAAAGAAGCGGTGATGCACCGCTTCTAGAAGGGTTTGGCTCCGTTTAGCCAACCCTGGTTTTCCCAGTGATTACGATCGGTTAGATTGTAATCATTCTTCTTCATCATCCCGCTCATCATCCAAAAGAAGATCCGGGTAAACAAAGTAACGCGCTCTTTTTCTTTCAGCTGGACCGCTTTTTCGATTTTTCGCGCATTGCGGTCAACCGACTTCTCGATCTTCGCTCTTCGCTTCGCATCGACATCTTCCCATTTCAAGGCGGAAACCGCATACTTGCCTTTAAAAATGGTGCGTACACCCCAGAATTTGAGGCTGTTGACCATCGTTTTCGTCGTATGCCCCAACCCAGCCCCCGCCGTGGTGACGATGGTCAACGCTGTTTTTTGAAACATGACCGACTCGGGACGATGGCTCATCCACATGAAACAAAGATGGTCCAACAACGCCTTCATCGAACCGCTCACATCCATGCCATAGACCGGGGAAGTCAATATGATCAAATCGGAGGCCTTCAGCGCGGATACGATCGGATCGACATGCTGGAAGTGGGGGCAATTCTTCTCGCCACGGGTGATGCAACCGAAGCAACCGACACAAAACGAAGGCATGTCTTTGGGTAGCGTGAATTCCGTGACCTGGATCTCTTGATTTTTCGCGAGTTGTTTGAGATAGAGTTGGGCGACATTCCACGTGCTCCCGTGGCGGGCGTTTGAGTAAACGACGGTGATTTTCATCATGCATCCTCCGGTTTCTTACCATAGACGGTATTGAAGTGGCGTACATGCCGCAAGAAGAGGGAACGGGCTTCGTCCAGACTTGCCGCATCGTTGTCGAATTTATAGAAAATCAGGAAGATGGGGGAGAAGAAGGCCAAGGCGAGGGCGTACGGGTCGCACTCGATGAAGTTTCCCGATGCGATCAAGGCGTGAAAGAGGTGGGATTGGAATTCCAGGCTTTCATTAAAGGAAACATCACGGTAGATCTTGGCGATCTCCGGACTACGGTATTGTTCCATCGTCAGCATCCGTCTGAGCTTCACATTGATCTCATCGACGAAATAGAACTCGAAGATCGGTGCGCACATAAGTTCAAAGGCTTCGTTGGACATGTTCTTGTACATGTCCACCGTACGGTCATCGACGACGAACTTCTTATCTTCACCGGTGACGTTCATTTGATTGAAGAACTCCTCTCCCCGTGTCGCATACTCCCGCAGGATATCGTCGAAGATGTCCTGCTTGTTTTTAAAGTGGTTGTAGAGGGAACTCTCTTTGATGCCGACCGCCCTGGCAATGTCGCGGACCGAAATGGAATCATAGCCTTTGGTGGAGAACAGGGTCAGTGCCTCGTGGCGTATTTTTTCTTTGGTGTTCATGTTACCCTCCGATCAAGAATGCGATGCGCGATGCTTCGATGACGACGACCTTGAAGACGAAGAGAATCGTGATCCCAAGAAACAAGGTTCTGCGCTGCTTACGAAGAAACAGGGCGAGGAATCCGCCAAGGAACATCAACATCCCCGCGATCGAACAGACACTCGACTGAAGGGACGTCATCGCAAACAAGGCGTCGGGGGTTGCATAGGCGTCGCGCATGGCGGATAGGAAGCTGACCGACGTCCCGAGGACGATGAAGGAGAGGATGACGCGACCCCACCGGGGTTCGCGTTGAGAAGTGAGCGAGCGAACACTCAAAATAAGGCAGAGAACGACGAGAACCGTCGTGGCGATGGCGTAGAAATCCGAGAAGTAAAGGTCGATCATAGTCCCTCTTAACTGTACTAACAGTTGTTAGTATGAGTATAGACTAACAACTGTTAGTCTGTCAAGAGGGTTTTCATAAAAAAATCCGGTTTCCCGGATTAAATGATACTTAGTTCTTTCGCGACCTTGATGAAGACGTTTACGGCTTCATCCAACTGTCCTTTCGTATGCGCTGCGCTGACCATGACGCGCAGCCGCGCTTTGCCTTTCGGTACGGTCGGGAAGATGATGGGGGAAACAAAGACGCCGTTCTCGAAGAGCTTCTTCGAGAACACCATCGTCTTGGCTTCGTCGTACACGAAGACCGGGGTGATCGGCGATTCGCTGTGACCGATATCGAATCCGGCTTCCTTCATCTTCGCTTTGAAGTAATCCCCGTTCTCCCACAGCGTTTTGGTGTATTCATCGGATTCCTGAAGCATCTTCACGGCTTCGATGAGAGAACCGACCACCGAAGGCGGAAGGTTGGTGGAGAAGAGTAAAGGTCGGGCACGATGGCTGAGCCATTCTTTCATCACCGCTCTCCCGGCCACATAGCCGCCGATCGCCCCGAAGGCTTTCGACAAGGTGCCGATCGTAAAGTCGATGCGGCCATGGAGATGGAAGTGGTCG
>Ga0209319_1001011_pt1 | contig 26610 bp, 71 predicted proteins | sample RifGroE2_FD_184000 | JGI IMG/M metagenome (GOLD analysis project Ga0209319, IMG submission 184000) | Groundwater microbial communities from Rifle, Colorado - Groundwater E2 (SPAdes) (version 2) | ecosystem: Environmental > Aquatic > Deep subsurface > Groundwater | place: Rifle, Colorado, United...
GTTCATCTTTATGGTCAACTAACCATTCGGCATGATATTCCTTATAATATATTTTATTTAAATCTCTTTCCGCTTTCTTTTTTGATTTAATATCTCCTGTTTCATCATTAAAATATCTTTCTCTGGCTTTTTGGATACCACATCTTTTACATTCTGGATGTAAATAATCAGTTTTATTTTTGTCATTATAATAGAAATATTCTGTAGTTGCAGGAAATAAAATATCTTCATTTGGAAAATAAATATGGTGTTTGTTACAAATTTTATAATCTATACCATTAATTATTCTATGTTCTTGATTAAATTTTTCTTGTCGTTTTCTTTCAATTGTTTCTAATAATTTTACAGATGCCAATTTATTTATTACTTCCTTTCCTTTTCAAATAGTTAAAGATTTCCAAGGTTTATATTAATCTATCCATATTAATTGACCACAATAAGGACATAACATCGTGTCTTTTTCTCCATATTGATTAATTCCGTAACATTTGTCACAAGGATAATCATTTCCATTATTACCTTGATGTTCAAATCTACAGGTTATACATTTCTCATATTTCATTTAATCATTTCCTTTCTCAATCTTTACTTCCTTAACCAATACACCTTTTTCATAATCATCTCTCCCACTAGGACTTAATACCGTAAAATCCATTCCCATTAATTTCATTAATTCCAATCTCATATTTGATAACCATCTTTTCTGTGCCGTATAAGGATTGATGAATGAAACAGTCTTATCTTTTGCCATCATTACATTTAGAATTATTTTTTGATATGGGAGAAGTTTAATATCTGGATTAAAATCTTCAACAAGTGCTACAGGATTATTATCATAGTAATCTTTAAATTTTGCATATCTTTCTTTGAAACTTAGGTTATCTTGATCTTGATCATTCATAAAACAACATCCTTCCCTTAAATACTATTAACAAGTTGAACAATCTTTCTTGTGTTCATATTTTCAATTTCACTATCTAACAACACATTCTTAAATTCTTCCTTAATAACTACACTCCAAGATCCATATCCTTTTGGATAGTTATCAATTTCAATACTGTACTCTGCCTCCCAATCTCTAACTTCCTTCATATTATGTTTAGTAATTTTCTCGATATCCAGTGCATGTTCTAAATAATAAGTACCATCAGAATGTGGATATTTGTTAGAAAACATAGATGACAAATCTTTAATAGTTTGCTTATCTAATTCAAGAATACTATTGATAGATTTAAGTTTATCACAGTATATCTTTACTTCTTGATATTCTTTATCTATCTCTTGGAGATATTTTAGATATTCAGTTAATTTTTTAGTTTTTCTATTTTCTACATCATTTAGATATTTTTCTCCTGCTTGAATAAGATTTTGTTTTACGACATTTTCAATATTATTATAACAAGTATCACATATGTAATTTCTAACAAGATGTGCATTTTCTTCTGGTAAAGGATAGTATCTAGTTACTGGATAATATTCTCTGTCACATAGTTCTTCCTCTTGTTTTGAAAATACTTTGAATTGATATTCACATAGATCACATTTAATAATTTCTTGATTACTCATTTTTTATTTCCTTCTTTCATTGTTTTATTGAAATAAATCTAATTCTCTAAGTATTTCACGATATGCTTGTATTTTTCCAAGGTCTATCAACTTTTGAATTTTGGTATCTTCACTATCTTGTGGTTCAATAAATTCGTATGTCTCAGTTAAGCAACTCCACCAAGTTAATACTGTATTTATATTATCATTATTGATATTCAAAATAATTCCTCCTTTTTTCATCCATTCAAAGAACGATTTCTTAGTATTGCAGTTTCGATTTTCTCAACCTATCATATTCTTTTTCAGTAATTTCAACTGTTTTATATACTTTAGAAAAATACTCCCATAACTTCTCATTTTTCTTATAACTAATACTGCAAAATCCTGTGGTATTATCCGATTCATCTAATTCTTTGAAGTATTTATGTGCCATTTATTTCTCCTTATATGGTTTATTTACTTCTATTTAATTAAATCACATTTGGTTAATATTTTTCCATACGACCAAAAATCATGTAATATTACTTCCCTTATACCATTTTTTAACTCATATACATTTAACTCATATACAATTGTATAAGTTTTAACCTTATTAATAATATTCTGTAACTTATAATACAAGTCACCGTATACGCCTAATATATCATCACCAACTATTTCATCAAATATATAATTACTATACACAGATGTTGATTTTAATGTAGAAAACTTTAAGTCTATTTCACTTGAATCATTCTTTTCACCTATACTCAGTTGTATTGAACCGCCATCATTTGTGAAATTATCATTCTTATTGTAGCATATACTGGTTACGATTACAGGCATTTTCTTCTTTTCAGAATCATACTTAAGAAGATTATCTTGTAATTCTTGGGAATATAAAGTACCAATATAAGAATAATTATCTGGTATGGGTGTATTAAATTTCAAAGATTGATAATGTGGTTTATTATTTATCATATTTCTTAATCACTCTCTTTCCTTATTAATTATCATCCAATTCCAATAATTCTATCTCATCTAAAACATTTTGATATGTAGATAGGGTTCCTTCCCAATATCCTAAAGTATGACCGCCATAAAAAGTAAATTTTTCACTTGGATCATCACCATACTTTTCTTTAAATATTTTTACTCTGCTTTCTGCGTGGGATATTCTTTTGGTTAGATAATCTTTTATAGTTTGTATATTTGTCATAGTATTTATCTCCTTTTTATCAATTAAAAGTCGAATTTTAAATATTCAAGATTCATTCATTAACCTAATTTCATTTTCTGCAATATCTCTCATACCTTGCATCTCACTTTCAGACAATATATTACCATCAATATCTATTGACTGTATTTCAATATCATCAAATGAATAATCATTAGTTGTGTATCCGCAAAATCCAGATGCATTCCTTCCTTGTTCAATATTAACTGAAAATCCCATATAATCAATCCATTTTGGTTCATGAACCGTAATAAATTGTCTATTAAAATTAATAGATACAATCTTGTACGGAGTACCTTCTCCTATATCAAATCCACCATAATCAAAACTATTATGTTTGTCAAATTTTGGTTTGATAAATGCTTTGATTTTTAAATTGTTCATAAATATCCTTCTTTCTAATTATTTTATTTCCCAAACTTTTTAATAGTTGATTCTTCTAATTCCTTAATACTATTGTCATAATATCTTGCTAAATTATCACATGCTGTATTAATTACTTCATCTTCATCTATATCCTCTAAATCTTTGAAATATGGAGACATTGCATACAGCAATCTAATAATTACAGTATTATATTTTTGCTGATATTCTAAATTTAATTTTTCCATTTATTTTCTCCTTAATTCATATTTGAATAATCTCCCGCCATTAAATCACAATAACATTCCTCACATACGAGTATGCTATCATATTGATCTGTATACCAATAAGTTTTATCTCCATCATTAGAATAATAATCACTATCAGGTTTTAATTCTTTTCCACAATTTTGACATATATCCATAAAGTTTCCTCTTATTAAAGATGTCTTTCAATCTATTTCTATCTCAATATGATGTTTTGCAATTACCTCTTTATTAAGATGCCACATAACCGAGCCATTTTTACTTCCGAAAAATATAACAACCCCACTATCACATAAACCAACAATAGCATTGTCTGATGTACATCCTCACAATTTTACCCTATTTGAAGTTTTAATTTTTTTATTATTGATATCATATAATTCGGTTGTTAAATTATTGGGTATCCATTTATCAGATATGTGACACCCTTCTCCTACATGTATATTTATACTCTCCTTTTATAAAATATAACTTAAATGTGGGATTTAATCTACAGAAATAACTTCTACATAAACATTTAAAGATTCGTTATCATACATTGGATCACAAATTGCATCTAATTCTATTCTCTTAACAACAACTTTATAATTTTTAAATTTAAAATTATAACTTCTATTAGTTTTAAGTTTGAAATTAATTATCATATTTTCTTTAATATCGATAGTAGTTTTAATATTACATAAGTATAATTCATTCTCTATATCATAAATATCTACCGATTTAATTAATACTTCTTCTACAATTTCTTTAATTCTCTTTTCCATTTTTACCTTCCTTTCTTCTCGGACACCACTGAGGACTCGTCTTCATATCTCTACCATGAACATGTTTCCATTCCATTACTTCATCCTTATTAGTCGCTTCAAATGTACAATAATGCGACCCTCTGAGAAATGAATTATGTTTATGATGATTACATTGTTTGCATTTTGGCACGTGTAATTTTATACTCATTTTGTCACCTTTTCTTTGAGGATTAAATTTGATTTAGTTAATAGATAATTCGACATATTGGATTAATATTCCTTTAATTAATTTTACATGCTCTGTGACATCTCAGATAATAATCTATTAGTATCAGTCAGTGTAGTATTAATTAACGTCTTAGACTCACCTTCTGGACTGTCTGAGAGTATTTTGGTAAGGTATTTAATATATACTTCTAAAGCATTGTAAAATATATTCTTCTCTTGCTTACTGACTTCTAATGTTTGAGTGATTTTCATTTATTTGTTCTCCTCTTCAAAAGTATCGCAGTCACAATATTTACAACCAACAGGATAATTATCTTCATAAGAATCGAAATGTCTATAATAAGGATGACCACATTTACAAATCCTATCATCCCCATAATTAGGATTGTACTTATATTTTACCTTTATAAATTCAAGATATGGTTTCAAGTTATTGCTTATTAATTTTAAACTTTGTTCAGTATTGTATCCAAATGTATTATTATCATATTGGATATGCCAGTAGTAATACTCTCCCCTCTTATGATAATTACCAAGAATTGTACCTCTACCATATTTATAATGTTTAACTCTATCACCTATTTCGTATTTTGGTTTTTGCATTACAACAACTTCCTTCCTGTAGGTTTATATATTTGCTTTAGAGATTCTTTATATTCAATTAATTCTTCGGGTGTAAATTTTCTCACTTTTGTAATATCTGTTCTTAACCACTCTTCATATCCCTCTCCACTAGTACAATTTGAATGAAAAATAGAATTATCTTCTATTTCTTTTAACATTTCTTCTAAAGTTAATAATGGCATAATATTATCTTCCTCCTTAACTCTACTTCATTAATCCTAAATACTGATATAATAATTCTACCGCATTAGTTAAAGTTCTTACTTTTCCGATATCATTCATTGAGGTGCTTCTTGTATAATCATTTTTAATTTCAAGAAGATAGATGATTGTTTCTTGGATTAATAATTCTGTTTCGGTCATTTAACTTCCTCCCATCAAACTGACTTTTTAATTACCCTTTACTTCTATTTTCTCATCCACTTTGATTCAATTTTATTCTCATACTGCTCTTTAGTAAGCCAACTGAAAATAAAATTATCAGGATTAAATCTATCGGCAATAATTTTATTAGTTATATGATCTTTGAGCGAATTACTGTCTAAAGGTTTAGTTAATAGTTTTGTACAATCATTAAAAGTTAATTCAGCAGAATATATAACTTTCCCGTTTATTGACGCACCATAATATGCTTTTAGTTGATATATCATTTAATATCTCCTTTCAAATTGAGGTTTATTTGTTTTGATTTTTCGATTGCTTATTTGCTAATTCAGGCATAAAGTAATTCATACATACTTGATAAGGTATTCTACCTGAAACTAAATTAATTAATATAGCTTGCAGTTCATGACCTTTAAGATTTAAAACAATATCTGAATCTTTACTTTCACATTTATTATATTCCTTAATAAGTCTAGAAATAAGTTTATCCTCAGAGAAATTAAATTCAAATTTAGCACTCAACATCTAATTTTCCTCCTTTATACTAGTCCACATTTCACATATTGACATTAACATAGATTCCATTTCTTCACATGATAAATAAAGTTCTTTTAATTTGTCTTTTCTTTCTTGATAAGATAGTTGCATATCTTGAGTAATATCAATTAATAATGTAGCAAGTTCATTAATTTTACGCATTTAATCATCCTTTCTTAATTCCAAATAAATGCTAAGTTTCGAAGGACTATACTTCTGTATATCTATATTCAACTCCTGCTCCATTGTCCTCTGCATAAGATTTAATTTGTAACTCAAACCAATTAATAAATTGCATTTCGGTCATTGCCTTTATTTCTTCAATATTACGCAGAAATATCTTAAACAAATCTCCATCACTTAAAAGATATTCATACATTTGATTTACTTCTGCTACAATTTTATATTTTGTTAAATAAACACTCAATTCATTCACGTAACTACTTCCATAATCACAAGTCTCGCATCCGGGAGAACTCCAATTATCTTGTTTAATATCTACAATTCCACCATCTATAAATTGTAATAATAATTTCTTCTCTTCCATTTTAAATTCCTCCTGCATTATTATTTGATTTAATAAAGTCAACCATTTCTTGAGCCTCCATATCCCATTCAAGATTTTCAGAAGCGATTCTTTCAGCGTCTTCTTGATTCATAATTCTATCTAGATATCCTTTGCCAAATTCAATTAACTTTATTTTTAGCTCTTTACACTTATTGCAACCATCTTTTAAATCATAATGATCATGATATCCTTCATAACTTTCTTCGTCTTCATAATGTCCTTCATCCCAAAATTCTGATTCAAACGCATCACAGCCTGAACAAGACCCAAAACTACCATGTATCCATCCTATTTTACCTTGATAATTAACTCTTGCCCACCAATCCCCTTGATAACTACCAAAATTCTCAAATACCAATACCTTTGCTCCTGCTAATTCTAAACATTCTTTATAACTCATTTTAATTATCCTCCTTCACAATATCTAATTTTTTGTATTCCCATGTTTTTATACAATCATAGTTTAGAATTAAAATGCTTTCACAGTCCCATCCATATAGATTATAGTCACAACCATTGTTTGAAAATCTTGTATCCCATTGGCCTTCTTCTGTTAAATAAACCACATCAAATATTTGTGATACTTTTTCGAAATCTGGATAAGACAACATTTTGAACTTCAAAGTTTTTGTTAGTTCATCTTCTGCTATACCAATTATTTTAATAAATTCAATTAAATCGTCTTGACTGTCTATGGTGAAAATTCTAGCATCTTCTTTAATTTCTAATACAACGGAATCATTAGATAACCAATGATCCATCTCGCTAGAGCACCATTCATGCCAACCAGATATGTATTCTTTATCAGGATGATATGGAGATGCCCATAATCCACCTCTTGGTTTATTACCTAAATTATTTTTAATAAGTTTAAATTCTTCTTTGTTTAATTCTTTCTTCCCGATTATGATATGACTTTTGGGTATTTTTATCATTATACACAACCTCCACAACAAACATTTACTGATTCTATAATATCTTCTGCCTCAGATAATATATAATTTTTGCTTTGATGTTTACTTGCAAAAATTAAAAATCTATTATACTCATCATTATCCCACTCTAAAGATCCTCTAGTGACAACTTCTTGCCAATCTTCTGTAAAAGAAACTGATCCTGTTGAATGGAAAGAATAATCTTCTGTTTCAAATATTATAGCACCATCTTCAATTACTCTTAAATTACCACGACATGCGTTAGGATATGAACCATCGTATTCAACTTTAATATTCATTATATAATCTTCCTTTCTTATTTAGCAAATAAAATCAACATTTCCTAGTATTACTCTTGACCAACAAAATCCATGACTAGATAAGTATCTAAGTTTGTCATTTTACTATTTTCTACATGCATTCCTTCAAAATTATATGGCCTTATAGAGAATAATGATTTTTCTGAACCTCTTACAAGCAAAGGTAAATCTAAAACATTTTCATTAATATTAATACTCTTTGCTAATTCAATTAGTTTTCTTAGAGTTAATTGTTTAGACATTTTTTTCTTCCTCCTTTATAAATTTACTCTTGCTCCACTTTATCAATCACTACTTTACCTTCTTTATCATAAATAGGACATATAGACGTTGCGTAGCCTGTAGCAACACAATAGTAATTAACTCCAGATTTCTTATCTATTAGAACATAAATATCTGATCCAAAACCTCTACTTTTTATTACGTTTTTTACTGTGAACCTATTTCCTAAAATATCATCGCCTTTATTTACTCCGCAACCAGTTAAAGCGACAATTATAATAATTGATGCGATTAATAACTTTTTCATAATTAACACACTCCTACAATTTTATTTCTGCAAGTCTCAGCAAATTCAGTATGTTTGTCATTCAAACCATAATATTTTTTACATATCCTATCATAAAACTTGCCATCACTTCCATTAACACTTCCAACAATAGTATATTCAACTTTTGATACAGTTAAGTTATTTTCTTCAACAGTTATTTTACAATGACCAAATCTGTGTTGATATTTATTGTTTCCTAGATTAACTCTACAATATTTTGTAGCGTGAATCATAGCACTGATTTTTCGTTTAATAATGTTCTTTCCAGGTCATTTATTCTTGATTTTAAGTCATTAACATAATCTTTAAGTATTGCCATTAATTATCTCTCCTTATTTTCCTTCCAACATAAACCCTTGATATTTCTGAAACTGAAACATTACTCCAAGAATCACAATATCTAAATCCCATACATTTGTTGCAATTCTTCTATTGTAATATATCCAAAATAAATTCTTTAAGTATCTTGGTTTGAAATGTTTTCTTAATTTCCAGTCTCCTAAAATAACAGGTATTATGCTAAATGAATACTTAGAAAAATTTATTGCAATCGCTCTAGTTCCTGAACAGTGAGTAAAATATAGTTTCATTTATGTATTCCTCCTTTCGTATTTATTTTTGGATTGTAGTGTGTTTAGAGATTTAATTCGAGATAAATCTGGTCATTTTCTGATTGGGTGATTCCAATATAGCGAAGCGTTTCCTTTGGTGAAGAATGATTGAGGAGTGCTTGGATGCGTGTAATGTCTACTCCTGCTTCATACAGAGCAAACGAGAAAGATTTTCTAAGTGAGTGATTCGAGATAAGTTCTTTTATTCCAACCTTTTTTGCTGATTCACTAAAAATTCTATGCGACTGCTGCCTTGTAATCGGTTCATCTCCTTTTCTAGATGCAAATAAAGGAATTTGACTAGATGGAATAGTTTTAATATATTCAGCTAAAGCATTGATCACGTTTTGATTGAGAGGGAAATTTTTAGATTTATTAGTTTTTTGTTCTTTGAGAAGAATCCTTTCTTTAACTTTACCATTTTCATCAATAACATCAGACACGTTCAAATTCAGCAAGTCAGAAATTCTAAGAGCAGAGTTAATTCCTAATACAAATAAGGCCCAATCCCTTAATGATTTTGATTTAAGATAATTTTTCATTGCTTCAATATCTTTCTTTTTCTTAATTGGTTGAACTACATTCACCGGAATCATCTCCTTTCCTTAAATCTTAACTGTAAGCCCCACATTACCCTTATAAGCCTCTTTACTTCCTCCACTGACACCAACATAAGCAACAACACTCAAAACGATTAAAACAGCAATTATGATTTTCTTTTGCATGGTCATATCACTCCTTTCTAATTATCTAAAACAAACATAAACCTCAACCATGATAAATTATATTTAGAATGTCGAGTTGATATGACCATAGTAACCACTCCTTAATAAATTTATTTTTACATTATGTAATGTTACATTCCAAAATAAGCAATTTCTAACAATCCAGTTTCTTTTAATATCCTCTTTACTAATGGTCTGCAAATTTCTTTAGATTTACCATGGTCAGTTAGAGTTATTGACTTTTTAGTATGTATGTTTTGAAATGTAATGTGAGAGCCTTTTTGACGTAATCTGATCCAGTTATATTTATGTAATAGTTGAACTAAATCATTTAGGGGGAAACCTTTCATCCTCATTTATATTGATCACCTCCTTTCAATGGAATTAAAATGGTAATTTTAAAGTTTACCATTTACTCCTTGTATCATATTCTAATCTATCTGCTAAATTCCAAAATAATTGCAATAATTCATCCCTAGTTACATCAACTTTAATTTTTTCAAGTATGATCACCGAAAAATTATCACTATCAATTTGTTCAATATTAAATGTTTTTGAATCATTCATTTTAATTATTCCTACTTTCTTTTTATTTAAATTATACCCAAGCAGAAAATTGTCTTTTCCAACCAGTTTCAATAATTGATTCAAGATATGTCCAATTACAATAGTTTCCAATATGATCGGGATTAGCATTAGATATTGTTAAATATGGCCTAGTCCCATTCCATAGACGTTTTATTTCTTCAGGTTCGGTAATTTCTTTTCCTTGATGATAAACTTTATTTGTAATATGATCTTTTCCTGCTTGTAATACTGCAAAATCTATAGGTTGAGCAAAACAATTATTTTCTTGTGCTTCTATGATAAACTTTTGTTGTTCTGCGCTATTGCCGTGTATATATATAAATAATCTGTTGTCTTTATCTTTTACTTCATTCATATTAGAATCCTCCTCCTTATTATTCCATGCCACATCCCAAACTTCATCTTCTGAATTATAATTACTCATAATCAAATTACCTCTTTCTTTTATTTATTTCCAGTACCATTGCATTCAGAACACACTATCAAAAAATCATTTGCACAAGTATACAAAGGATTGAGAATATATTTATTCCCTTCGCATTTAGGGCATCTAGAATCATAATATAGTTTAGCATTTAATACCCATTCCCAAAGTTCTTTAATTTTACCTTTGGAATTTTCTATCTTTTGCTGAATCCCCTCTAAAGTTTCTTCTTTTAGCAACTCAATTAATTGTTTTTGAGCTTCTTTGAAATCATCAAGATTTTTATCTGCTTCATTCATCTTAATTCAGCCTCCTTTGCATAAATTTTTAATAACTTTTCTAATGAATCTAAAGTTAATTTAGTCATAACAATTGATTTGATTTTAATTTTACCAGAAAAGATTTTCAAATTAACAGCGCGAGTATCAAATTTATAATTTCCAAGTTTGTATGTACCATATCTGTCAAGAACAGCACCATATTTTACGAGTAAGGCATTAATACTTGCAATATGATTTTCTCTAGTAATTTTAGTCATTTTTATGTACCTCCTAGATATTTATTTCTACATTTATAATATCACACATCATAAATTATTGCAAGTGAATGTTTGGATTTATCTGACAAAGTTTCTATAATAGCTTCTACATCTTCTAACCTTAAACCAATTGGATAAAACTGAAGACAACCTCCTTTTTCATAAAATTGGTCGTCTTTAATATCTTTCCAGTAGTGATATATGCATGATTTGCAATTACGGATTACTTTAATTTTCATTCCCATTTCAATTTCTGACCACAATCTACGCAATATTTATGAGATTTTTGCGATTGATTCCATTCTTTCTTTTTGTTTTCATAATAACATCTAAAAATTTGTTTATTGCAACTTGGACAAAATACATCTGCAACTTTTTCAGTTATCATTTTAATAATTGGTTTGATGGGTATTTGTTTCTTTAATATTCTAACATTTATTGGATTTGTTAAATAAATATTTTTCAAAATTAAATCTCTCCTTTTTTATATATTTATAGAGATTAAAAATAATCTAACCTCTATAAATGTTAATTTAATATTTTACTTTATGCTCTATTTAAACCATTTCAAATAATCAATTACGACTTAAATCTTTCTCTCCAACATGCTTCAAAAAGGGTAGTATTAGATTCTCCACAATAATGACAACTACCATTCATACTATCTAATTCGCCGAAATTAGAACATAAAGAATAATATTGTGTTTTCTTTATTAGCTCTTGCCTTCTATCTATCTCCTCAGATAATATTTTAATAGTATTCTTAATATTATCATCTTCAATCAGTATGTCTGCATTTACTAATGATTTAAGTGTCGAATAATAAAGTTTTACGGTTTGTTTGCACTTTGTATTTAAAAATTTATTGCTCATAATTAACACTCATCCTTTTTAAATTAATCCCTTACTCTTTCGTTCATTATAACTTTTTGTCATATCATCAGATATACATCTTTCAGAAGTTTGAAAATAAACATCCATTGCAGATAAAGCACAATAAATTTGCATTAATTCATCTCTTCTTAATTTTACGTCTACAGTACCATCTTCTTCACAAACTTCCAATAAGTCTTTAAACTTGCGAGTCCACATTCTTATTTACCTCCTTCCTTATTTTTTAAATACACACTCTCAGTCTATTTTTATTTTTAGAATTTACCATACTCATAAAGTAATGATATCTATTTTTACATGAAATTAGAGACTCCGTTTCGTCTTCTTCATAAATAGTGCTGAAATTAAGTCCTACAGTCCATCCTGGCATAGCACTGTAAGGTAATTGTTCACACCAATATAGACCATTAGCATCTAGCCATTCACAATATTTTTCGCCAATTCTTTTTCGTGCAATTTGTTCGTTGATTTTTGATTGTTCTTTACTTACCATGATATTATTCCATTAACATCAGCAAAGAATCTCTCGTCTACAAATCCATCATAATTTTTATCCGTTCTGTAATCCAATAACCACGCATTTTCATTCAATACGAAATCTAATGCTACCATTTGATTATAATAACGATCCTTCAAACTAAGCAATTTACCAACTGTCCCTTGTTCTTCTTTTGATAATTCAGGCCACTCTCGACTATTCTTAACGGCGAATACTTCTGTCCAAATATTATCTACTGATTTCTTTAAGATGTCTCTATTTTTAACAATTGTTTCTAAGTTTTTCATTTTAGTATCCACTTCCTTTCCCTTATTTGAATTACCCTTAATATACTCAGCACACCTTATGCAAATATTCTTACCTAATTTCTTACTTACAAGAAAGTCAACATCTTCTTCCTTATAATTTCCATTACACATAGCACAATTATATAATTTTGGTTTCTCATCTTTTGCTATTTTCTTTCTTAAGAAGTCAAACATTATGTACCACTCCTTCCTAATCAAAATCTTCACATGTTTCATCTTCCATTACAATTTTCTGATGTTTAACACAATACAGGCCATCTTCATCCGGCACCATAGATTGACCACAATGCATACATAATCGATCCGGCTTTTTCGGATTACACTTTTCTATTTCCAAGATACAATCTTCATGCCTTTTGGTTTTATACTTTTTCAATACCTTATCTGTGGCTTGTGTTTTTGATCTTGCTAAAGGTAAATGACAATGTAAATTTGTGCAATCAAGGCAGGACTCCGGTAATTCATCAACAATGATTTTTAAAATTTTCATATATTCAATCTCCTTTTTAAATGATCAATTAATTTCTTTAAAATTTATGCCAATAATCTTTCTTTTGCTACTTATCCTTATCCCCAACATTGATAATCCGATCTTAATATAATTATTCCAACACTTTTAATCTCTTTTCGTTTAGAAATTGATCTTCCTCCCATTACATAGTCAAGCAAATTGGTAACTTCTTTTTCTTGACTAGTGTTACAAACAGCCGTTACTGATTTATAAGGCACAATATCTTTAAATATAGGACAACGCTCTCCTCTTGTAGCTACAACCATCCCCTTGGTTTTTAACTTATCATTCCCAAAAATATCTTCCAATGTTAATTGCCCAACCTCTGCAATACTGGGAGAATAATCCGCATAGATTGAAGAATAGGTATTAGGCATTTTATTTTCCTCCTCTAATTTATATAATTAATTAGATTATCTCTTTTCTGCTAACCATTTAGTCATTTCTTCTTTGCCTAATTGAATCATGATGTCACTAATTCCATTCATAGTTTCACTTGAAACTTCCGATATTTTTTCTTTCAATTCTGATTTATCGACTAATGTTTGAAATGGAATATAATGCCTTATTATATCAACATCGGATTCTAACCTAGATAAATTCGTTTTGCTTATTGGCAACACACCAACTCTAGTATTAAACTTACTAGAATTGCCTCCTACTATGTAGCAAATATTTTTATCACCGTGTAGACTAAAAACATCTCCCCTTTTAATGTCTACAATTTCTTGATGTTTAACTTTCTTAGTAAATCCAAACATTTAAATCATCCTTTCGTTAAATTTTTACAATAGGATTTTTATTTTGATTTATACGGTAATCATCAGAACCTTCCGCTATTTTTACCCAGTCTATGTAATGACCTGTGAGCAACTCAACTTTTTCTTTCCATTGATCAAAACTTAAATTTTCCAAAAGTGTATTTTTGTTTATTTGAACAGCCGAATAAACATTCATATTTTCCCATTCCGTATATGATGCACAAATTCGTTTATCTACTTTCTTTGAAAGATTTAATAAAACTAAGTCTCTCATCCCATGTCTTCTAGAATTGTTGTCGATTAACCAATTTGCCATATAAAACACGCTCCCTTTACTTATTATCCAAATTATACACCCATTACATTCGTATTGCAATAGGGTTCAAATATTTATTTTTCACTTTAATTGCTCACTCACTTTTTATTCTTCCTTCTATATTGACATTCCAAAAAGAAAATCATAGGCAAACAAATTAAAGGATTATGCTCATTGTGTTTACAATTTTTACATTTTCCATCTATTTTATTCAAAAAATCACCTCCATTAGATTAAAATGCAATTTTTATTGTAAAATAGGATTCTGAAACCCTTGCTACAGGCTAGTTTCAGAATCCTATAATTTATATTTTAGTCATTTATTGCTTAAGATATTTTTTAAATGAATCATAATTTCCAAATTTTGTTTTAATTTCATTTAAAATATCTTCGCTTGTTAAGTCTCTAGATTTAAGCAGATAAGATAACATATCTTTATCTATATAAGTTGATAGATTGCAAATAGGACAATATTTTTGTGACATATCATATCTGAAATCATAATCCATTGCTAAATCTTCTAATTCAGAATCATCCATATTATTAAGCTCATCAATTAATTTTTCTCCATCTGATGTGTATTCTTCTTGGTCAATAACTTCTTGAAGGACTTCTTTCCAATTAATAGATCCAGCTTCACCCTCACAAATTGTATGACCATTTTCACATTGATACATACCTGCATCACTTAAGCCCATATCCCAACCAGAAGCAGTTTCTCCGCAAACATCGCAAACAAATGAACTAGATGAAGAATTTGTTACAAATGATAACCTATATTTCATATTATTCTTCCTCTCCTTGATATATTGTTTTTACAAATTTACAATCTGGTAATTTATCAGATAAAAACACATCGTCTCCATTGAAATCATCTGAGTCATTACTATATGTATAGTGAGTAGACACTAGATATGAAGAATTTTCATCAAAATCACTTTCTTCAATATAATCGTGAAGTTCTGTTCCACCATCGCTATATTTTCGATAATCTTTACCTTTTTTGAAAAATGAGTTTGCTAATTTCAATCCTACATTTCCCAACTCTTCTTTTAGTAGGTTTCTAAATTCTTGACAATCATCTATCTTTTTTATAACTACAAAAGAACTAGAACTACTATTAGTGATAAAATCTAAACGCACCTTTGCCAATATAGTTAACCTTCTTTCTAATAATTATATTTTAATCCTTCAACATCATAAGAACCATGATAATCTTTTTCAACAGATATAATTTGAAATGATTCGTCTTCATTTACATATTGTTTTAACTCTTTGATAGTAAATAAGCAATCATCGTCTTCATCGGATTTTATCATAAAGGATTTTAACAACGATACATAATATTCTCCCAATCTTAATTCTCCATACTCATTATGTACATGTGATTTAAGATAATTTAAAATATCTGAATCTATATTGACTATATCCAGACCATCAGATAATTGTTTACCCATGAACAAATATTCTCCATTAGATAAATCTATATCGTCTAGATTTACTCCCTTACCTACCACTATAAAACTAGAGCTACTGGAATTGGTCACGAAACTCAAACGCATTTTCATCCTCTGCTTATCTCTCCATAATCAAATTCTAAATCATTTTGATTTAGTTGCAATTCATACACTTTATTAAATTTTTCTACCATTTTATCCTTTATTTGAGTTAATGTCTGATTCTCTAAATCGTTTCCATGTAAATCTTGCCCTATGTAATAGACATCACCTCCCTCACCAATTACTACGGTTAGACCACCTTTGATTTTTATTTCTTCAATGTAATCTTTATCATATTTCTTCTCAATCTTTTTATAAGATAATTTATTTTCTGCTAATACTTTCTCTTCTAGTTCTTTGGTGTTTAGTTTGAGACAAATAAATGAACTGCTGCTCGAATTAGTGATATAGTCTGCTCTTAGCTTCATTTAATTATTCCTCCATTCATTATATTTTTCTACAACCCTATTTTTATCTAAGTATAATTCATTACAAAGATAATCTATAAATTTAATTATTTCCTCATTTGATTCATATTCACTATTGTCTACTTTTTGTTTATCCTCGTCACTTAAATCATTATAACAATAATTACACATTGCTCTTTCATATTCTGGCTCCCAATCATAACATTCAATGTCTTCTTTGCATTTTATACAAATAAAACTTGAGCTACTGGAATTACTAACAAAGTCTGTCCTAAATTTCATAAAAATCACGTTCCTTTCTATCGCACAATGTAATTTCATTTACAATTGGACACCCTCCACCGCAACTACTTCTATCACTACAACTTTTACAAGAATATTTAAGACTATTTCTGAATCCTTCAAAAACTTCACTATTCCATGCTTCTTTGATTGTAAATTTATTTAAATCTACAAACCATTTACTATCTTGATTACCGAATGAACAAGGCATCATATTCATTTGTGCATCTATGTATGCTGAATAGCGTCCTCCCTCACAATAGTCCATACTATCTCTATTGATCTTTTCTGTGAAATTGATAATTCCACTACAAGAACAACTATCGAATCCGATTTTAAAATCTGTACTATTGTCATCAATAAGTTTAAAGAATTCTTTTACACGTTTATCACCTACTTTCAATACATTTTCTTGACTTCCTAATCCAACTGGTTTGTGCATTAGAAATATCACAGCATTAATGCCTTTATCAAAACCATTATCAGATAATTTATTTATTGCTTCATCAATTGTATTATTACCTAATACAAAATGAATATTAACCTTCATGCCAGCATCAACAAACATCTTAATTGCTCTTCTTGTATATTCACTACGATATTCTGAAATTGCTACAGCACCACAATTTTCCTTTGTGATTCTAACTTCCTTATCTGTAAGTCCTAATCCTGAAGTAGTATAATTAGGTACAATATTATTTTTCCTACAATATTGAACAAATTCTTCAAATTGTTCATGTTTATTAACATCTCCACGACCACCAAGAGCCACTTGAAATGAATGTCCTTTTAGTTGATCAATAATAATTTGGAAATCTTTTAATGTCATATTTGGTTTTTGAATATGTAATCCATCTTGATAACATTCAATTCCACTTTTTACACATAATCCAGATAATCCATGAACACAGGTTGACATTATTCCGATGTCTACTAATTCCGGTAGATAACTCATAAAAGGATCTACACCAGTATCTTTCCCATTTTTGTCAATAACACCACTACGAACATAAAAACCTGTTTCTGGGTTAAACATTGAAATAAACTTATTCACTTTGTCTACCTTTTTAATCATTTTCTTTTCCTCCTAATTATTTTTTATTTGTCTACTAAAAACATTATATATTATTTATTGATTCAATGTCAAGAATTATTTTCCAATAAATAATGATTACATTTTAGAAATAGCAATTGGCAATAATTGTTCTTTTGTATTCATTTCTGGTTTATCCATGACTAATAATAACAATTCATTTAAAATTTCGCCCATTCTTTTTCCTGGTTTAATACCTAACTCAATCAAATCATGACCATTTATAGCTAATTGATTGACTGCAATAGGTTCTTTTGTCTCAATAATTCTCTTTAATTCATTCTTTAGCAAAATAACATTTTCAAAATCAAATGGAGGTTTTGAGCCAATTATATCTGCAATCATAAGATTAATCAAATCATCTACATTATATTCCCCTAATCTTCTTAATAATTTCTTCACAGATCCTTCTCTTAATTTAGGATACCTTGACATATGTTCATAAACAAGAATACATACGTTATCAATAGTCTCATTATCAAACTTTAAACGCTTCATAATTTCTCTAGTTTTATCTGCTCCTACTTTATGATGACTGTAAAAATGTCCCTGTCCATTATCATCTATTGTAAATGTTTCAGGCTTAGAAATATCATGAAATAGCGCTGTTAATCTTACATTTAAGACAGCAGGAGTGTTCTCTAAGACCTTTAGAATATGGTTGAATACATTTTTATTATGATACTTGTTGTGTTGATCAAAACCCACACATGATTGTAATTCAGGAAGAATATGTTGTAATAGTCCTAATTTACTGAGCAAATAAATTCCTTCTGATGGTTTATTACTCAAGAGAATTTTTACTAATTCATCCTTAATTCTTTCTTGTGAAATATTCTTGATTAAATGAGAATTATTAATAATACCTTCTCTTGCAACATAATGAATTTTAAAATCCAATTGACAAGAAAATCTAATACATCTCATCATTCTTAAAGCATCATCATTAAAAATATCATGAGGACGACCAATACATCTAATTACCTTGTTTAAAATATCTCCTTGACCATATACCAAATCAATTACTTTTTCACCATCATAAAGAAGTCCATTAATAGTAAAATCTCTTCTCATAACATCTTCGTCAACACTTACACCAAACTTTACTGAATCAGGTTTACGACTATCTGTATATTCACCATCAGCGCGAAAAGTTGTTGTTTCAATAGGAATTTTATTAATCATAATTGTAACAGTTCCATGAGCGATGCCAGTGGGAATAGTGTGATCAAATAGTTCCATTACTTGTTCTGGCAATGCTTGAGTAGTAATATCAAAATCCTTTGGAGTTTTGTTTAAGATTAAGTCTCTAATCGCACCACCACAAAGATATGATTTAAAACCATTTTCTTTGAGTGTATTCAAAACATAAAATGCTTCATCAGGAATTTTAGTTTTATCAATCATTACATAACCGCCCTTCTACAAATCTCAATTGTTAAATCATTAATCTTTTTGTAATCTGGTTCCTTTGGTAATGGACTATTGTTTCTAGCATACATAAACTCAGCTTCATACTTATCAACCATCTCAAAAATCTCATCATATGAATATTTTTCATTGCGAATATCTAATAGAAATTGTCTTTCTGGTCGATAGGTTGTTACTGGTTTACCTTGAAGAATTTCGGTTCCCATCGTTAATAATCGAAGTAAGTGCATGCCGTGCTTATAGAGTTTTTCCTCAGACTTCTTATTATTTCTATGATTTAATTTATCATAATTAACAATCACATTGCTCATTTCAGAATGAATGTTCTTGAAGTCACGTAATGGGTAGTGTTTAAATTTTACATCAATAAAGATTTCAGTTTCATAATCTTCTCTGTCAGATTTATCAATATACAATTTGATATTTTCATCCGTAAATGAATTATAATATTCTTGAAGGTGTAATACATTGATACTGTTTAAAATATGTTTTTCTTTCTTTGGTTGTTCGTAAGAATCCCTCGCTAACGCATTTTGAAGTCTGCGTAATTGTTGGGTAGCGTAGCCGCCAAATGATCTGGCTGCTTTTTGAGATAAAAATAATCCAATATTATCTCTTAATAATTTACCTTCTTCATTCATAATTAAAATATGTTCTGGATTTGTTGCAAGAATTTCAATACAATTAGGGTTGCAATTTGACAATAGATTAATCATTTTTCTAAAAGCATAAATCGTAGTATCTGTTTCCTTGTTTTCAAATTGCTCAAAGTTATCTAATCCAAGAAGTTCATTTGGTCTTTCTAATGCTATGCCACGGCAATCTGTGTCACTTGAAGCAATATTTGTGCCATATGAGATACTTCCTGACAAAGTTAATAACATAATATTATTTCCTAGATGCTCATTCTCTTTAAGGAAACTATATTTTGGGTTATTTAATACCAATTCTTTATAATTCATTTTTTATTCTCCCTCTCTATTTCTAAATGTAAACTTAGGAACTTCTATAAACTTACTCAAATATCCTTCATGGTAGAAAGTTAAGTCTTCGTCATCAATTGATAATTCGTTAAATTGCTTAACAATGAGAGGATAAAATAATGCAGGAACACACTTAAATTTATAAGTATCGTCATCAAAGTATTGAACATAAAACTCTGTGTTAGATATTTTATAAACCACATACTCCTCATGTTTTACTTGAATATCTCTTAACCAACTATAATTATCAACATCTTTAATAAGTTGTGTCACAGTTAAATTATTTATAGATGTAATATCAATAACTATTTCATCATGCATATAAGACAAAACATTTTTTAGTCCAACAGAATCAATGATGATATTTAAAATGTAACTCATTAAATATTTTTCAATAGTAACTTGACGTTTTGGGTTACAAGCACCAAAAATTACTTGTCTAATATATTTAGAGTTAATAATATGATCCAACTTAATAAATTTTGAAATAAATTCTTCATATGAATTACAATTATCTAAGAGATTAGAATCAAAATGTTTAAATGCTTGGAAGTTTGCTTTCTTTAAGTCAAAACTCAGAAGTCGTTTGCCATTATTTATTGGCTTGAATACTCCATGATCCCCTATACCATGATTATTAACCTTATAGGTATTAAAATCATAATTGCTGAAAGATTGATATTCTGGTTTACTTTTTATATGATCAATAACTGCATCTTTAATTTGATTATAATGCTCAAAATATTGTTGCTCATTTTCAAAAATAGAAACTTCTTGTACAAATTCTTCCCATTTAGATTTACTATCGAATAATTCATCAAGAAGATTAACTCTATTAGTAAAGTATGGTTCTTTGAATATAGAAATAGGAATATCAGAATCTTTAACAAAACGCTTTTTAAGAGTATTACTATTTAAAACATCAATCATATGTATCTCTCCTTTAACTTTTTTAATATAAAATTATTTTAGATTTAAATCAGCATAATTTTCTCTAACTGCATAATAAATAATACTCTTCCAAATCATTATCACTTAAATATCCTGCAACTTTCATCAAATCAATATAAGATACCTTTAAATGTATTGCTAATTCCCTTAATATTAATGGCGAAGGATTGAATCTTATGCCTGATTCAATCCTTGATATCTCAGCATTGCTACAGCCAGATAGATTAGCTAACTCTCTTTGAGTTAGATTGTTCTGTTCTCTGAGGGATTTTAATGTTTTTGATAGAGTTTTCATTTTGTTATAATTCATCCTTCCACATATTATTACTAGTTCCATCTTTATAGTCCATAGTTAACCACATTAGTTTATTTGATAAAACTTCATGATCCATCTCTGAATGATTGCTACTTTTGAATTGAGTATAGATAATGTCAATTTCTTGAAGGTATTCTTCTTTAGTCATTTTTATCATCCTTTCAATTTGTTATTTTATTTATTTTCATCGCTCCAATAAAAAGGATCTATGCTACAAACCAAAGTTCCGCTATTCCATTCTTGGTCTACTTTTATTTCATAATGAATATGCGTAGTTTCATATGGTAATACATGAACCTCATTAGATTTTACCACCACATCATATTTATAACTTAATTTAGTTAGTTCTTCAATAAATTCTTTAAATCTCTCTTCTTTCTTTGGCAATCCAATCCACTCCTTTCAAATAAGTATTTTTTAGGATTCTTTAACTTACAGTATTTTGATTAATTCTTTTTCATAAAACATAGGTTGACAAAGAAAGTATTCGCTAATTCTTACTATATAATTATATCCAGTAGTTTCTCTACAACCCACAGCAACAACTATGCCCTCTTCATTATAGTGAATACCATGTTTGTTCACTACTTTAACCTTGTCTCCTATTTCAAATATATTTTTCATTGCTAATCCTCCTTTATATCATTTTAATCATTAATTTCTGATTCTTTAATTCGTCATATTTATACTCAATTGAATTAATAACTACAGTATAACATTCTTGTTCTCCGTCAGACATAGAATCTTTCAAGTCACTTAAATTTTCAATCATTTGTTTTAAACTAAATAATGTATCATTAACTCTTCTTTGAGCAAAATCAATATTTCTCTGAATATATAGTAAGCAGTTATATTCTACTATGTTATAACCACCATATTTAATTCCACTGTACCATCCATCATATTCATGTTCTTGGATAGTAAAAACATCTTCATAACCATTATCTATTAACTGTTGTTTATATTGCTCTAACTTTTCTTTTGAGTCTTGAGCAATGACTTTGTTTCCTCCGTATGTGGTGTCTGGTTCATTGTTTTTAAGAACATACATCATTCTTTTAGGCTCTTGCTGTTGTTTCTTTTTCATTTAAGTTAACTTCCTTTCTTTAATCTATTTTATACTAAATTAAACTTAAAATCTATTTCCTTAATGTCTACAATTTTCTCTTCGCCACTAAGGAGTTTAATTCTTAATTCAGTACCAATTCCCCAATTATTCTTATCCTTAATTTGTTCCAATATTTCAATTGATTCACCATTATAAATTGCTTTATTAGGGTTTAATATATTGGAATTATAACTAATCTTGAAATTATCTCCTATGTCATCGTTAATATCACATAGTTTAATATGCAATTCCTCCGACATAAGAGAAACTAGATAGTTTTTAACCTTCAATGCTAATTCCTTGCTAAACCATTCAAATTCTTCATTAGATTTTCTGCCACCTTGAGTAGAAACCGCTACAGGTTCATCATCTAAGAAATACATTCTATAACCAGCATAAGAATCTGTACAATACCAATTGCCGATCCAATAACATTTAATCCTATCTTGTTGTAGGTTAAATCCAAAATCAAAGTCAAATTCAGAACTAAAATCTTCTATGTCTACATAGGATTCATTCTTTTGGGATTTGTCAATTTTGTTTGCAATGTCGATTAATTTCATTTATTTTACCTTCTTTCTTAATTATAATATAGTACAACTTTCTTTCAGTACAATGCAACCAAATACACCTTTATTTCTTAATAAATAATGTTCATTACCATATTCACTTGCTAAATAGTCAGTGGTTTTTACACCACATTGCTTGCCTATATCACTTACTTGATTAACCATGATTGCAAAACAATCTATGCCATATTTATCTTTGGTTTGTTTCATTTTTACACTTCCTTTCCGACCAAATGATCATTCATTTCAATTATTCATCAACGTAAGCAAGGCCAAAACAACCAGATAATAACATCTTTTCGGCACTTTGAGAAGGTCTAATTTCGCCATTTTTAATTAATTCATTTAAACATATTTCTTTAACACCACTTTTGACTATCACCTTATATCCTTTAGAAACACAATAATGAGAAAAACATGATGTAATTGGTGTAACAATATGAGAAACATCTTCTTCAATGGCTTTTGTAACCTCATTGTACATTATATGGGTGAAACTTCCTCGATTAGTTCCGTCTAATTTGATTATAATATTCTTTTGCAATATAAATTACATCCTTTCTTAATAGGATAAAATTCCTGATTTATTCTCTATGATTACCTATCTCATAACAATCATTTTCAAATTGATTATAATCTAAAAGCGTAATATTATCGGAAGTTACTTTAAGGTCATCTTCCCAAGAATATTGACTATTAATTTTTTCTAATGCCTCCTGAGTATCCTTAGCTAATACAATTCCATAGTATTCACCTTGCCACCTTGGAGTACAGTTAATACTATATCCATACAGATTCATATCTTTAAATTGAATTATAATTGGAATATCATATTTACATAATTCTTTCTTAAACTCCGTGTCGAATTCCACTTCTTCAGATGAATCAATTTTCCCTTCATTTAAAATCCAAATATCCCATCCTTTATATTTACAAACTTTATCCCATAACCCCAAGTCCATTATTTGCTTTACAGTCATTGTTACTAAACTCATTTTCTTTTCCTCCTTTAATATGGTTTAAAATCGTGCTTTTAAGACATTTAACCTTCTACTATCGGGAATGAACATACTAGTCTTGGTTTCTTTTTCTGAAAACCGCCATAGTCATAATCATCAATATAATGACTACCTTTTACTAATTTGCCATATTGATATTCATATGCATTTGGGCATTCCATACATCTGTACAGTCCATAACTTATTTTGTAAACATTATTGCCACATTCACATTTAAAGGTCGTTGGCGTTTTGGGTCTTCGTTTACCATATTTTTTAAGTGGCACACCACCAATATCATAATCCATTGTTTAATCTCTTCAAACTAACAAACTTCAAAACCATATTACTCCTAAACATCATTAGAACAGTAAAGAAACGTTCGTTTTTCTTTTCGTTTACCCTTAATGCTTTCAACCTCTTACCTTTACCAAAATTCATTATACATCACTCCTTGCTTTAAATTTCCTAGAAAATAGTATTTTTATCGTCCTTCCAACATACTTTCTGACCACAGATATCCTTCTAAATCCTCGTTGATCCAAAAGACTTTTCTGTCATCGGTTTTAAAATCCCCAATTGTAACTTCTTGACCTGCAAATTTTAACATTCCATTATGACAATAAATATTATCATACTTGATATCTGCTTTTAAATCTTTTCTTACCCTTGCTTTTTCATTAAATTTCAACATAACTTAAAACCATCCTTTCATTTGAGGATTACTCAATAGAATCTACATAACCCCTCATATAATCCTTTGCCAATTGTACACCTTCTATTTTGCCTTTTAATCGTTTATGTTCTTCGGAATTTGGCAAATGAGCAAGAAGTATAGTTTTTAATTCAATTTCTGCTTTATCTAATCTGCTGTGCAAATCTAAAAATGCTTCTTTATAAGTCATTATTATTGCACCTCCTATTCCTCTATTAAATTCAAAACATCAGTCTTTGAAAAAGTATACCAATTCCAATCCTCTTGATTAATGTCCCAAATATCTCCTTTAGTGTTTATATTGATATTAGTCATGCCTCTAGATAGGAATACTCCATCTCTAGGATCGCCCATATATTGCTCTTGTAATCTTGATTTTACCCTGCTAACAGATTCATCGACCACTATTTCATGACAATTATTATTATCTAATTCTTTTAAGATGATAGAACTACCAATTTTACCATCTTTTCTTTCTCTAACATTGATTAATTCACATTTAACTTGTTTTGGTTTCATAATAACTTACTCCTTCAAATTGCTTGCCCTTTGTCAAGTCAATTTCATTTCACTACTTTATCAAGATAAAAATATAAAACTGGCAACCAATTTGCAATTACATAACCGATTATACAAGTTGCCATAAGAGCCATTCCGCCATTTTTGTTTTCTGAAAAGGTAAGTGTTATTGCTCCAATAATAAATAATGCAAGGATAAAATAGTTTCCCATAATGTACCTCCTCACTATACGAAGAAATTAGACTTTTAACGACTTTTCACTAATGATTCATAATCTTCAATAAATGCTTGAGCTTTTTGAACACCAATATAACTGGTTAATTTGGATTCGATAATCTCTGTTTTTCCGCGATACTCATATTGATTTTTTACTACAACATATGCTCTTTGCTTGTTAGGACTGAAATGCAGGTCTAGAGATTTCGGATCAACATTATCTTTGATCATTAATTGGAATGTCTCTTCCTTTGTCATCTCAATCAATCATCCTCCTTATTCCATCAAATCTTCAATCTTAACCCCTAAAGCATTGACTAACCTTAAAGCATTTTCAAAACTGATATTAGTCTTTTTACTAACTTTTCGATATTGATAAATTGTTTCAATGCTTAATTCAGTTTTATCAGCTAACCCCTGACCATTCCTATGATATTCTGAGTTATCAATTAATCTAACTAAATTGCTTTTTATGATGGCAGAATCAGTAGCATTATATTTTGCTATAAGTGATTCTAAATCCTTCTGCTGAATGTGATTCATTTTTCTATGTACTCACCTGCTTTCTGACCGATTTGTTTTACCTCTTGTGTATATTATACTAAAATGTAATTGGTATTGCAACCCCAATTTTGTAAAAAAGAGAATATTATTTTAGTGTTTATACCAAAGAAATTACGGATTTATTGGATTATAATATGAGAGAAGCAGGAGGTTTTATGTCCTGCTTATTATAATTATTTTATGTATTTACTTTGCTGTATTAGCATTATATTCTTCTGTTTCAATTGTTTTATACGCTTCAGAACAAAGCTCCCACTTCTCATTTTTATCAATAATATCCAGATAATTAACTTTGCCTTTTAATGTACTTGGTTTATATGGATCTTTTCCTTCTGCTGCCCTCTCTTCATTAATTTTATCCCATTCGTTTTTACGTATAGCATACACATCAAAACTGCCTAATGTTTTCATTTTAGCAAACAATGCGTTGTATGCTTTTGATTTATCCCTTCCAAAATATTTATTAGCAAGGATGAC
>Ga0209319_1001018_pt1 | contig 26482 bp, 31 predicted proteins | sample RifGroE2_FD_184000 | JGI IMG/M metagenome (GOLD analysis project Ga0209319, IMG submission 184000) | Groundwater microbial communities from Rifle, Colorado - Groundwater E2 (SPAdes) (version 2) | ecosystem: Environmental > Aquatic > Deep subsurface > Groundwater | place: Rifle, Colorado, United...
TCCAAATTTATTTTCCTGTTGTACCGTATCCAGCAACACATTTTCTTCGTTGGTAAGCCCCGGCTTGTTTCCATTCTTCTGTACGATCAGTAAATGGTTAGGGGCTTCGGTGTTGCCAGTTTCTTTCATCAGGTTATCTGGCATGACAGACAAACTGATAAAATCCGCACTTTCAAACAGGTATTCTCTTGCCGCACGGTTGGAAGGACTGTTTAGAAAAGCATCGGTCGTAATATAGACCATCAAACCACCGTCAGCGATCTTATCCAACCCTTTGGCAAAAAAGTAATTATGAATTTTCCCGGAAAGTTCCTTGTTGGTAATAGCTTCATCATAGACTGGGAAATTTCCGAAAGGAATATTGCTTACAATAAGGTCATATTGCCCGTTGTCTGTAATCGGTGTTTCTTCCAGTCCGGCAATATGCGTCTTAACCTTTATAGAAAGGCTGTCGTTTAGCGCTGAAAGCACCAATCCAGTTAGCCTGTCTTTTTCTACCGACGTAACCTGTTCCAGTCCTGGAAATGCTTTTTCTGCTTCCGTGATGAACACACCCGAACCCGCCGAGGGTTCATAAATCCGTTTCGGAATAATGCCCTGTTCTTTTAAAACATTGTAAAGGGTGCGAGGAACAATGTCAGGTGTGTAAAAAGCGGTTAGAACACTATTTTTCACTGACTGAACCGCTTCTTTATATTGCTTTTCGTTAAGGTGATTTTGCAACAGTTCATGCAATTCCAGGATACCCGGAAACAACTGCATGTCATTGTCCGTAGCGCCCAGTTTTACCCATTCCTCTTGGGTGGTTGGGGGATATAATACCGCCTTTATTCCGCCGAATCCGGAATACTTTTGCAGCGTTGCAATATCGGTTGCAGAAATTCGGGATTTCTTATCCCATTGCAATGCAATCCGGATAGCAGAAATATTATCGTTTAATTTTTGAAAAGCATTATAAGCCATACCTCACGTTTTCAATCCACACCAATGCTTTTGATTTCTTTAAATCCGACATCCGAAAGATTAGGATGCTGGTTACTTTCACTTGCTTTCCATGTATTGCCTGATTGTACCGGCAATCGCATAGCGAAGCATTCTGTCCTGTTCGTTATCTTGCATAAATCCCAATGTTTCAAATACCGTTTCACTTTCGGTGATCAGGTTGATGATCTCGTAAGTGAGCATACCAGATTCTTTAATGCGCAGAAAATCCTCCTCAAATTCATCTTCGAATACGCCTTGGATATAATTGAACTTAGATGGCCGGAGATCTTTGGTTAACTCTTCCATGCACAGTTCCTCAATGACATATTCCGGATTATTTTCTGCCAGTAGTTGGGACACCAAGGGCCATACATTAAATACTTTCATTTCCAGATAGCTCGTTACGGAAAAATCCTGCTGCAAATTCAACATCAGATCCAGGTTGTTGTGGACGATAAACGTCCACAACTTTTCTTTCAGCATCTCTTGCATTGCTCCTGAATTAAACACCAAAGAAGGATTTGATAACAGTGGCAACAACCACTAAAAAGACACAGCTACCGAACCAGGCAGCAGCTACCTTGCCGGTATCCTGGTCTCCTGCATTCCATTTCTGATAGACTTTAACTGCTCCGATCAATCCGACCAGTGCACCTACGGCATACATCAGTTGGGTACCTGCATCAAAATAGCTTCGCACTTGCTGGTTGGCTTCATTTATACCCGCAATACCATCCTGGGCAAATGCCCTAAAATGAAGCATTGATGATGCCAGCACCGCACTGAAAACAGCTAATTGTTTAAAATTTAACTTTCTTAATGTCCATCTGCACATTTTCATAACACACGTTTTTAAAGTTTGAAATCAATTAAAAGGAAATAAAAGAGGAGAGGCTTCGCCGTCACATTACCCGCTAATCCTGCACACTTGCCATACCGCACCGGGACGGATGGGGAAGCACTCTCCACTGAGAGCTGTTACTGAGCATCCTTCCACAACAGCTCCACCTCATCCTCGCTCAGTTTAACAGCACCGTATTTTTCACATTCCGAAGCGACCAGTTCATTGATGGAAGTACGAAATGGAGAATTTTTGATATTGGGATATTCCTGGAGTACCAGGTGTAAGTATTGCTTGAGTTCCTGCGGAATAAGTTTTTTGCCGGAAGAATCTGCAATGACACTTTTTAAGCGTTCAATCAGGTGCTCCACTTCTGCAAAATCATCATCCGTGGTTGTTTCTAAAGCAGGGCTCTCAACACTGTAATTCTTTTCTGAGGACTGAATACTTTCGCTAACTGTGTCATAGGATATACCTACCATGAACTTCAGATTGCTTTTTCCTGAAAACAGGACTTTTAGGTCATCAGAAAAATATCGAATCCCTACAAAAAAGTAATAAACTGTAAATAATATGGCGACTGCAATAATGTAGTCTGTCCATGAAATGTTGGTCAACATACGCTTCTCATTTTATTCGTTTACATTAATTAATCCGACTTTGCATTCAGGATATTTACTTTAAGTTTCGAGAGCAAAGTAACGGCGTCATGAAAGGCGTTACAAGTCCAACTTTTTGTTGTACCCTTTTTGTACCCGTTGTAACCCTATATAAAACAGGGAATTTGAAAGATGATTTTTTTTTTCGGAGGTAAAATAAAAAAGCCTCTTGAGATCAAGAGGCTTGCATTCTTTTTGGGTATAAAGAGAATATCTTAATGAATGGGCTTCTGCAAAATCCACCCGCTATCGGTCAAAGAAAACTGAACCTTGTGGCTAACCTGTTCATTCAAATTTCTTTTCATCAGGACAGAAAATGGAGTGATGTTTTTGTAAACTGAAGTGTATTCCACCCAAACTATATTCTTATTTTCACTATCCTGACTTATACTTAAGTCTTTCACTTCTTCATCTGCAATTTTTACTTTCTGAATATCAAGTGCTTTATCTTTGTCCGGAGTAGGCAACAGATAAGGTTGAGCTTTCACTGTAAATTGGATCAAGGGTTCTCCAATATCCTTTAACTTTTGTGCCTTTTGAATGGTTACGATGCCGTCCGCTACCAATCCGGCATTCATTAGGCTTTTCGCATGGGCGGGGTCACTGCAAAAAATATCAGAATCAATCACTTTGGGATAGTTCAGTTCTTTATTAATGATTTGAAGAACTTCATCTTTGCTGAGTTCTGGTGCATGGTTACATCCGGAAAGGGTGATACCTGCTAAAAGTAAAGTGAATAGTAAATTTTTCATGGTAATCTGTTTTGTTGGATTAATATTGTTTGATCTTCTTAATGATTCGTTCCAGCGTTTCTATGGCGATTTGTTTGTCTCTATCCTCTGCAACATAGGATTTGCTGCGCATACCGTCAAAGGATAAATCTTCTTTGTAGGGTGTGGATAAATGTGGTACTATGGTTTTGAACACTTCGTTCATTGATTTGGCTACCAGAATGCGTAGTTCATCCGTAGCTCTTAATATTAACCCAGTTTGATCGGTGGAAAGTACACACATCACTTTCTGCTTGGGTTTCTCCGGATTTGCTTTCGACTTGGTTAATTCAACAGGTTCTTGCAATGGAATTGACGAGAGGCGCATCTTCTTTTCAAGGTAGAGGATTTCCTGAAAGAACCAGTTACAAATTTCATCATTCAGATTTGCGTATTTCGAATTGAAAACGACCGATTGTTTCTTATGTAACTGTTTGAATAACTTAAAGTAGTAAAGTAAATTTTCAATTCTATCCCCGGCTTTTTTATGACTACTAACTAGTTGAGATAACCTTTCAGTAAGATTTGCTATATAACTCACATCGTTAAAATTCCATGAGATTAGCAGTTCGTCAATTTGGGAAAATGCCTTTGTGTTTTCAGTAATTTCGATATGTTCAAACTCTCTACATAGTTCTTTAATGTACCTTATTTCCTGAAAAGTGAACGAATGTTCTTCAGGAGAATAATTAAGAAAGTTCACCAGAGATTGAATCATTATTTCAAAGGAAGGTTGTAGCTGAAAATCAATATGTACCCTTTCACTTATTGCCTCGATTCTTTTGAGAAGCCCCTTTTTGATAATATTTAAATAAGCAGTTGGAACGTTACCATTTATATTTAAAAAATCGATAAATCGACCTTCAATAAATGCAAGCAATTCACTAATACAGCGAATGAGTTCATTTAAAATTTGTTTCAGTTCCGGGTATTTCGAATTGCAAATTTTGTTTCTCATGGCTTGATCGAGTAAAGCAATGAGGGTGGAATGAAATTGTTTTATGCCAAATGCAATTTTAGTTTCGCTTTCCACGCTAAAAACCAAACTTTTAATCGTACTCATTACTTTATCTCTCTCAGTTTTAATTTGGATTCGAAAATTTAAAATATCTTCTTCTTGAATAGAACTTAACTTACTTTTTGCCGGATTAAGTGTTACAGTAATCAAAGTATCCATCCATTCCAGTGTGTATCCTTCATTCATAAGCCCTCCTTTGAGTATGTCAAAATATTTTCACATACAAATGTCAGGTTGAATAGAACGAAAAACTATAAGCTGTTTCTAGTACTTTTGTACGTAAAACACAGTAATTAAAGAGTTCATAAAAGCTAAAGCATTAGTTTATTGATAAATCCCACTTTATTTGAAACATTTGCTTTTTCAAACATATTTTGAGTGTGTTTGGTCACAGTTTTCTCAGAAATGAATAATTCACTAGCGATTTCTTTATAGGTATTTCCCTTAATAATCAATTTTGCAATTTCAATTTCTCGGTTAGTTAGATTAAGCAATCTGGTATTTTGATCGAATTTTGAATCATAAGAAACAGTTGAATTTTCATTATTTAAGTTTTTCAATGTCTTTAAGCTTAATATTGAAGAATTTAAAATGGCAGTTTGTTGCTTCGAAATATTTAAAAGAATGGTTTCGATTTTTTGATTCAACTCTTCAAATGAAAAAGGTTTTGAAACAAAATCAATTGCACCAAGCTTTAGACCTTTAAGCCGATCTTTAGGTGTCGATTTTGCGGTTAAGAAAATAATTGGAATATGATTGTAATTAGCTTGTTCCGAAATTACTTGTGCAAATGCAAAACCGTCCATTTTATCCATCATGATATCTGAAAGAATAAGATCTGGTATAACTGGTAATTCGTGTAGCTTCTTTAGTGCGTCAGTACCATTCGAAGCATAATAAACATTGTATTTTCCCCTAAACTTATTACATAGAAATTGTAACATCGCTTTATTATCTTCAACTAGTAAAATGGTTCGTCTTTCAGGTAAATAGGCGCTATCTTCAATGGTGTAATCAGCAAATTGATATTTGGGATTGCTGGCTTCTTTTGTGCTTTGAACGGGAATATCTTCTGTATTTAATTCATGTTTTGTCAGAATAACGAGAACTTTAGTTCCGGGAACATGATCGGGATTACTTTCAACAACAATTTCTCCGGACAAACCATCGACAACTTTTTTTACAATTGGTAATCCTAGTCCCATACCTTGGAGACTAGTGTTCTTATTCCCAATTTGATAATAAGGTTCAAATATTTTCTTCTGTAATGATGGGGATATTCCTATGCCATTGTCCTGAACTGAAAATATGATATTATGATTCTTTTGGTTTAACAATACTGTTATTTCTCCGCCTTCATCAGTAAATTTAATGGCATTCTCAATGACGTTATTTACTATGCGATTGATGGCATTGGGGTCAGCTTTTAAGTATATATTTTCCTCAATTGATGTTCTAAGTTTTATATTTTGTTTTCTACAATAGTATTCAAACAAAGGAAGGCTACTTTTCAAAATTTCACTGAAATCTGAAACCTTATTATGCCTGTAAACATCAATCCCTTTTGAAAACCGTTCTACGTCAAACAGATTAATCACATCGGTAGTCAACTTATCTACACTACCTTTTATAATGTCAAGCTCCTCGGCTGATCCATTTTTGTTGATATATTCGTCCAGATAATTTTGTATCAAGGTCAGAGGTGTTTTAGTCTCGTGCACAAGGTTAATAAAGTTGGTGCTCCTTATCTGATGTGCTTTTTCTAATTCTTTTGTTCTCTTATTTACTTCATCTTGCAGATTAGTATTCCAGGCTCTTAATCTCGATTCAGATTCAAGCAATTTTTCATGGTCAATCCGAATTTGTTTAATATTCTGCTTGACCTGTAAACTAAAAAGCAGCAAAAAACCAACATTAGTAACGGATGCTTCTATGGCCTGGCTAATATCTAAGAAAGAAATGATTGGAAGGCTTATCCAGGGAGCTAAACTTAAAAGAAGTACGATTAATTCTTGTTTTGATTCCGTACTGCTGAAGTGATTGTCATACTTATCTTGAATTGAACGAAATACCAAGATTACAAGCCATGAGGAATACAATACAGGAAGTATAAGTAGGTTTTGTGCAACTTTTAAATCATCGGACATTGCGAAGGCAGCAACAAAAAGGAAGTAAGGTATGATCAGGAAAAGGAAAATGCCTTTATAGGCATGATATTTTAATCTGGCTAAACCGAAGGCTTTATATACATAGTATGGAAAGTAACATGGTGCAATAAAACCTGTAGCGTAAGCGATAACTTCTTGCCAAAAGAAGGAACCAGGTAATTTCGGATCAGGCAGCAGCCCTCCGGTAATATTGTATAAAAGCAATAGAAAGATGAGCGCAATATTTAAAAATACTGTTTGATCATCGGGTCTTGCTAATCGAAAGATTACCAGATAAAATAAAATGACAATTTCTATGCACACGAAAATAAAAGTGACAATGTGCATTTGTGTTTCAAATACCAGCATTGTATTTCATTTTTATAATCCACGTTTCAAAAAATAAAGTCGATAACTTAAATCTTGTTCACTATAGACCTTAAACCCAAACTTGCTGTACCAGGGAAGGTTTTTAATGGTTGAAGTCTCCAGATATATGGGTCTGTTATTTTGAATGCTTTGTTGGATAATTTCCTGGAGTAGCTTGCTGCCAATTCCTTTATCTTGTTCGGCCAGATTTACACCAATGAACCACAAATAGGTCATTATTTCCTTTGGTTGTATTTTCTGAACCAGAGCTTCTCTGGCAAGAGTCTTCTTAATATTCATGACACCAACACACCGGGTTGCCAATTTGACATCCAATAATATTGATTTTAACGAAGTCTTCTTTTTGTCAGGATAAACAATAAGTGCACATGCTTTATTATCATCAGAAATGAAAACGTCGCCAAATAAATAGCATACTTCGAAGGAATAATCCATCAGAGTACGAATTCTCTTAATGCGTTTCTTATCCTGTGGAATTATATAATTAACACTTTGGTTGGATTCAAATGATTGGGTAAGAATATCTATTATTAAAGTCTTTTCCTCGTAATTTGCTCGTCTCATAGAATGAATTTTAGAATGAACATATAAAACACATATTCCAGTGTTACTGTCTTAAATTACATTACTTATTATGGTGTGGGTGTAGGATCTTTCGACCCATTTTATGAGGATAGCTGATTTTTTTTACCTTAACGGAATTTAATGCTATTTGGTATATATTTTTTAGAATAAGGTTTCTTTTCTATTCCCGCTTGTTGAAATCTTGTTTGTAAAAGACAATTATCAATAAAGAATCCACCTTCTTAGAGGGTGGATTCTTTATTGATTTTGGTAATCTAAGAGCTGATCAGATACAGTTTATCCGCAACATAGTCACTCATTTTAAGAATAACGGAATACTCGAATTATCACAGCTTGCCCAACCACCACTTACTGACATTAATGACCATGGTATATTCGGTCTTTTTGAAGATGAAGATCAAGACCGGATTATTCGGATTGTGGAGCAGGTCAATAACAATGCAGTAGGTTAAAATAATCTGGATATCATTTGTTTCTTTAAAAATATTACGATATTTGTACTGTGAGTACGAATAATGAAATAAAATTAAAGAAACTTCTGGATTCGCATGTTCCGGGAACCATACTGCTTGCTTCGTGGCTTGATGCAAACGGATTCTCCCGTGACCTGCAACATCGTTATTTAAAAAGCGGCTGGCTCCAATCAATTGGTGTTGGTGCATTCAAACGCCCGAATGAAAATGTTGGTTGGCAAGGAGCACTTTATTCGGTGCAGAAACAAGCTAATCTGCCTGTTTTTATTGGTGGCCCAACAGCTTTGTCCATGTTGGGATTTTCGCATTATATCCGTGCTGGTGCCGAAACTGTTTATTTATTCTCTCTATTGAATACGAGATTGCCAGCATGGTTTAAACAAAATGTCTGGAATGAAGTAGTAAGTCATGTCAAAACATCATTTCTTCCGGAAGGGATTGGGATGGAAGAGTTTCAGGAAACGCAATTTCTCTTAATGATAGCATCGGCAGAGAGAGCAATATTCGAATGTCTTTATCTTACTCCGGAAAAGCTGGATATGATCGAGGTTTATCAAATCATGTCTGGCTTGGTAAATCTAAGGCCTGGCTTATTACAGAAACTTTTGGAAGGATGCAGTTCGGTAAAAGTCAAACGTTTATTTTTATACATGGCGAAAAGGGCGAATCACCAATGGTTCCAATTTCTTGATTTATCATCGGTCAATCTAGGAGAGGGTGACCGCAATATTGTCAGTAATGGTGCGTATGATTCTGAATTTCGTATCACAATATCCAAAGAATTGGCTCAATTATGATCGATCCAAAATATAAAGCACAAGTTGATTTATTGTTGCAAACACTCCCGTATGTTGCAAAAGAAACGATATTCGCGCTCAAAGGCGGGACTGCCATTAACCTATTTGTCCGGAGTATGCCTAGGCTATCAGTCGATATCGATCTTACTTATCTTCCAATTGATGATCGGGAAACGGCATTGAAAAGTATTTCAGGGGGATTGGCACGAATCAAATTCAACTTGGAACAATCTATTCCTAGAATCAGCGTAACAGCAGCTTCACGCGATGGCCAGGATGTTAAAATTAACTGCCAGTTACCTGGCGCTCAAATTAAAATTGAGGTAAATACCACAACCCGGGGGAATATTCATCCAACTAGACTTATGCGGGTTCATGATTCTGTTGAATCTTCGTTTGGCAGATTTGCTGCCATTCATGTTGTTTCTATGGCTGAACTTTATGGAGGCAAGATTTGTGCAGCATTAGATCGGCAGCATCCACGCGATTTGTTTGATGTCAGGCTTCTTTTGGATAATGAGGGTTTCACTGATGATATAAAAGACGGTTTCCTTGTTGCGCTTATTTCTCACATGCGACCAATTAGCGAGGTAATCAGTCCAATGTTTATTGATCAGCGACAAGCTTTTGAAACCCAATTTTCAGGTATGGCAAATATACCTTTTAGCTACGATGATTATGAACGAACCCGAATACAGTTAGTTGGACAAGTTCAATCCAAACTAACAAACAGCGACCGGCAATTTTTAATGAGTTTCAAAGATGGCAACCCTGATTGGGGAAAATTATCCGTCAAAAATGCCAAAGAATTACCAGCCGTTCAATGGAAATTGCAGAATGTTGAAAGATTAAAACACGATAATCCCAGGAAACACAAGGAGATGGTCTCCGTTTTAGAGAATGTATTATTTGGCTGATTACAAATTGATAAAATATTTAACTGCACTTGTCAAATATTATCGTAAATTTAGGTTGTGTTTTTTATCACAGTAAAAGAAAATGCAGCTTTTCTTTTGTTATAGAGGTGGAAATTGAAAACCCTGGTCACTGTGACTGGGGTTTTTTGCGTTTATCTTATAACCTAATTGAAAGATATTCTACCTGTTTAAAGTTTCTATTTTAGCCTCTTTATAAACAAAATTTAGAGAAGTACTACTCTCACTTAATTTATCACAAAGGTATTTACGCATCCCGGAAAAGTCAAGGGTGGCTTCGGTAATCCTTTTCCCTTCGATATGCCTATTGGCTACTCAGGGAACGGATCACCTCGTCACACTTCATGCTCGGTCAAAAACCGAACGCCCTTCGACTGTTTCACGCTCAGGGAACGTTCGGTTTTGTGACATTCGCCCTTGACAAGAATCCGGTCTGCTCAATGGTTCACGGTTCAAAATTAACCGGCGAGCCAGATGCCAAGATAAGTCTTCAGGGCAGAAGCAAAATCAATGAAAGATATCAATGGTTGGAAAATTGTTTCCACGTATTCAACCAAACAAGCTGTTGATGACGGGTTTCTTGTAAAGGTTGATAGTGAAGCCTCAAAGGAAGCAGGGATTAAGTTTCCAGTTTACCTCACACGTTCAGTTTGGGACAAATATGTTGAAGTTCCGAAAGGAATGGAGCAGGTTCAAAACCTTTCAGGTCGCCTTTGGGACGTGATGTTCATGTTTGCCTTTCATGCCCGGAAAGTTTCTTCCAACTTTTTACAATTTGATTTTATCAGCTTTTTGCCCGATGAGGGTAACTGGGAAGCTAATGAAAAGCTTGAATCTCCTGAAAATCGTTTTAACCGATTGGTGACTCTCAAAGCTGTCATTCAGGCTCAGGATTTCGACGATCCGTCACCTGCCATTTTCATCATGAAACCTAATGAAGACTGATTATGACAACAAGAAAATATTCAGAAAACTTCCCCCAATCGGGGGAAGTTTCTTTAAAAGGCTTTCTTTCCGGACTTGCCGAATCCAAAGATAAGTATAACCGGCATAAAAGTATGATACTGTATGGTGGCACATTTATTATTTCAGCATACCGAACTGGCGAAAAACTATTGGTGAAACAGGAGTTCAATATTGATGAACGGACTAAAGCCAGAAAGTTTTACCGGTCTATCCGCTTTTTTAAGAATCATTCAACCTGGTTACAAGAATAAATAACAGAATTATGGAAAAACACTGGACAGCTTATCTGCCGGAAGCCGGTAGGATAAAAAGAAAAGGCGACGATATCCAGTATCAGCATCGTTTATTGGTTCAGGCTAAGACCGAAGTTCAGCAGCTTACCCGAAAAATTGCTGAATTGGAAGATGAAGCTTTCCAAATGGCAAGAACAGATTGGTCTATAGAGGAAATCACTGAAGCCAAACAGAAGGCTAAACAACGAATAGTTTAACTACCAGGGGCTTTTTGCCCCTTTTTTACTCATGATAAATCCATTTTTCTCAATAGCTAATATTAAATGACATAACAGCAGTCCCCCATGCCTGCGGCCTGTGGCTTTCCACCGTCCGTCGTTCCCAAGCTCACGCTTCACTTCGTCCCACCTTATTTGCTCTCCGGCCACTGTCATCCACCAGCCTCGGCATCCCACGCAAGAGAGGTTGATTCCATTTCATTCCAGCAACCACACTTGCTTTTTCCTTTCCACACGAAACAGAAAGTGTGACATAACACAATCCCCCAAAAGGGAAAACCTTTTTCTATTATGAAAGCGGTTTTTACTCCCCAATGATAAGCCTTTTCGGCTTTTGAGTTTATAAAGCCAATCACCATTTTGCCACCCTTTATATTCCCTTTAGGCATTTTTCTAAATTCTGTGACATACATCTTCATTAAACTGATCAGGATATTATGAGGTGATTGCCAATTTTGTGCAGTTCAATGGCTTTCAGAAACCAGTATTGAACCTGTTCGGGTAATTGCACTGTTTGGCCTCCGATGAAAACTTCCGGTTTCAAGCCTAAACTTTCGCATGCCTTTCCGGTAATGGCTTTTCGGGTCAAGTAGGTCATAACGAATTTTTAAGGTCAGTTAGATTTATCTGCAAAGGTTGGACACGTTTTTGTCGTTCGGTCCCCTCAATCAAGGATTTTCCCGGCATATCCTTGCTGCGCGGCGGTATTCCAGTTCCTCCCTGATTGCGCCAAAATCCGCGTCCTGCTTGACCTGGCATATAATTTTAACTTTAAAAATTTACGTTATGACAACTTTTGAAAAACATTACATCGGAAAAGGAACTCAAGTAGCAGATCTTAACATCGTAAAAGTAGTTCTCCCAGTTGAAGGAATTGAAGCTGCAATTTTCGAAAAGGAAGGAATCAAATACCTTGGTTTTGAAGTGGCCAAAATGAAAACTCCTGACAAATTCGGCAGAACCCACACCTGTTACTACCAGACCAAAGTTTACACCGAAGATGCAACTGATGCACAGCCAGAAAAGCAGAAAAAGGCCAGGAAAGCTTCGAAGAAAGAACCAGCGGTGCCAGAAGAGGATGATCTGCCGTTCTAAAACTTTCAAAAAAGCCGAAAGGCTTTTTTGTTGGTCACTCAACAAATGGGTTCTTATTTGAAATTCCAGATTCAAACTTACCACGATACCCGAAACTACTGATTCCAATAATTTTTTTAGCTGATCAGGTAAAAATTTCATTGCTTGTTTTTATGAAATTATACGCAAAAATGTAGGGCCAATTCGGAACTGCTTCGCAGGCTACACAAAAAATTTCCGGCATATCCTACCCCGACAAATCGGGGCTTAACGGTATTCCGTTCCTGTTTGTGTATTCCGAAGTGGTCCCAACGGCGAAAGGCATATAATTTCTAAAAACTATCGCATGAAAACTTACACTTCAAAATCAGCTAAAGACAATCAGGATAACAGTTCAGTTTGGGAAGCATTTACGGAGTATTTGAATTCAGTTTATTTCGAAGGTGCAGCAGAAACCCTTGAAGAAGAACTATTAAAATTTGAATATGCAGCTTATTTAAGTTGTTACGGGAATTAACCGTAACAACTCAACTGATTCCCCAGAGGTGAAAGCCTCTTTTTTTATGCCCAATTAATTGCTAGTCAACTATAACAAATCAATTGTCATTAATTAGAGGAGGTGTACTCTCACTCAATTTTTCTCCAAAGTTATTTACGCATCCCGGAAAAGTCAAGGGTGGCTTTGGTAATCCTTTTCCCTTCGATATGCCTATCGGCTACTCAGGGAACGGATCACCTCGCCACACTTCGTGCTTGGTCAAAAACAGAACGCCCTTCGACCGTTTCACGCTCAGGGAAGGTTCGGTTTTATGACATTCGCCCTTGACAAGAATCCGGTCTGCTCAATGGTTCACGGCTCAAAATTAATTGGAGAGCCAGCCAAAATAAATCCGCAGGGCAGCGGTAAACGAAATGCAAAGTTATTCCAATGATCCAAGGCTGATCAAAGCCAGATTTGATTCCAGTTGTTCCAAATGCGCTGCCAAAATCAGCAAAGGTCAGGAAATATATTACTGGCCATCTTCCCAAGAAGTGTTTTGTCTGAAATGTGGCGAAGGACCTTACAATGAATTTCTGGCTTCAGCTCAGGATGAAGAAATTTATCAGAGTTGGTATCGGTGAAAAGGGAGGCGGAATGCCTCTTTTTTTTATCGGCGAGCCAGAAGCCAAAATAAATCCGCAGGGCAGCGGTGAATCAAATGTTGAAGTTTTTTGAAAATGTGACAACGCTAACCGAACTTCGGAAAGAGTACCGGAGATTGGCATTTATCTACCATCCAGTATTCTAGGATATAAAAAAGTAAAAATTAGTAAAGTTATTAACAATTTATGCAGCATATTTTAAAGTATTGACATATGGTGTCCCTCTTTTTATTACCGCGAAAATCCTAGATAGGAGTTTGTTTCTAATTATATTTATAGCACTCATTCCATTTTCACCTTTTGCTTTTCTATTTTGGAAATATATTTTCATTTCTGGATTGCAAACAATTGCTGATCTAGCACACATATTTAGCAGTGTTTTTAATCTTTTATTTGCCAGGTTACTAACTTTATTTTTTCCTTTTATACTAGTTCCAGATCTGTAGGGAAATGGTGCGGTTCCAGCATAGCTCGCAAATTGCCGCCAATTATCAAAGCTTGTAAAACAATGTGTAAAAGCTATCATAAATAAAGCTGTTAGCTTTCCAACGCCTTTAATACTTGTTATTAGCTCGAATTGATTTTTCATTAGTTCATCGCTTTTGATTATATTATAAAGTTCCTTTTCGACTTTATCCATTTGAATATCAAGATATTCAATGCTTTGCTCAATCACTTCAAACAAGATTTTATTCTCGTCTTGATTTAAAAATATTTCATTTTCACCCTTATCCATTAGATAACCAGCTCTTTGTTTCACCAGTCTCTCTCTCAGAGAGAGTAAGCGTCGGATTTGCAAGATGTTTTTAACTGGCAATTGCGTTGGCTTAATTTTATCTTTCTTCTGATAAGCATATTCTGCAATTCTTTTTGCATCAATTACATCGTCCTTCCCTCTCTGAATACCCAGAGAGCGTTTAATTTCTAATCCAGAAATAAGAACAAAGCGGTAATTATTTTCCATTAAAAAAACGGATAACGGCAAAGAATATAACCCCGTATGCTCCATAGCAATGAGAATTTCTGCTTTTTCACATTGATCATTCTTATCGATCCATTTAATAAATTTCAAAAATCCTTTTCCATTATTTTCAAATACAGATGCTTTCTGATTTGAATGAATTCGCACATCAAATTTTAGTTTTGAAATGTCGATTCCGACAAATTCTGTAAAGTTCATAGCTTTAATTTTTTATGGTTAATAAATAAGTTGCAAGACTAAAACCTTTAAAAGACCTATTGTCTATTATTCTAGATGGTTCTTTGCAACCTGAAAAAAAGGAATGAGGACTAAAACCGGATAAAAGTCATTGGCTTAGACAAAGGCAAAGTTCACCCCATTCCTTTAAAATTTTAATATGCTATTACTTCTTGCTATACGATAAAAAAAAATAGGGACTAATACAGGATAAAGGTCTTAAGCCTGGACAAAGGTAAAGTTCACCCTATTCTTTTATTGATATTAACAAACTGAAACTTATTAACAAAAGAAAAAGTAGCAAAAAGAAAATTTCATCATCATCATTATGTTTTTTAATAAATATTCAAAGTTCAAATCTAAAGGACAAAGGTGGTGACACTGTGCTGATGCAGATTCTGAATGATCAATACGAACGGCTGTCTGAAAAATTCATTAAAGAAAATGTTGATTTTTCAGAAGGACGTAAGGAATATGAGATGCAGGTTTCCGAAGAAATCCGGGATATGTTAGACCGCATCATGTTTCTCAAAGGTGTGGATATTGAAGTTATTGGCGGATGGATCTGGATTACCGGAAATACGTTTGCCATCAGGACAACATTGAAAAGTCTGGGATTCTTGTTCAGCCATCCGAAAACAGCGTGGTACTGGCACAAAGGTGAATATCGAAAGAAAAGCGGAAAGATTCAATCCATGGATGAGATGAGAGATTTTTGGGGCTCTCAGAAGATGGAAACTCAACCCGAAACATCCAATCAATTAAATTAATCAAAAAGGCGTGCCAGACCAGACCTAAGTTTACCGAAGGTTGCCCAAATAAGTCCGCAGGGCAGCGGCATTTCACATGAATATGGAGTTAGATATTGCAACCACCGATAGGCTTCTCAATGCCATCATGTTCTGTTTAGGTCCTTCATTAGATGACAACAGCATCAGGGAATCACCCTGGTTACTTGAACTGGCCGAGTCTTACAACGAAATTGTTAACAAGTTGCCAGTTGTATGGAGATTAGACCATCATCAGCTAATCCATTTTTAAATCATATGGCGTGCCAGACCAGCCCTGAGTTTATCGAAGGGAGCCAATACAAGTCCGCAGGGCAGCGGCATTTCACCATGAATTATTATTTTTTAGATGTCAGCGCATATACCGCACTGAAAAACAATGCAGAAAATGAAGCAGTTGACTTGATTCAAAAGTTTCATCGCTTTGTTATTTCAGACGAAGATTTAAAGCCACTGGTTGAATTTCTGACTCAGCAGATCGACCGTATCAACAGAAAGCATAAACGTTGTACCGATATCCGTTTCAATTTCAAAGAAGGTTATTCCGAAGGAAATTGGATTTTCGAGTTCTGCGACAGTTACAAGATCTCATTCCGGCTGATAAGCAAAGGCATGGAAAAGCTCACAAACGGACAATGTCTTTCAAGGCCTGAATGGGCGTTATCACAACTTACTTTATTTTAGTTCATCCGGCGTGCCAGATATGCCCTATGTTAACATTAGGGTGCCGATATAAGTCCGCAGGGCAGCGGCAATTGATATGGATTATTTAGTAGTTGGTTCAAACGGTTTTGCACAAGTTAGCGATCCGGATTATTTCACCAAAGCGAAAATTGAACTTCGAATTTTACTTGATTTTTTGCAAACAAATTATCCTGTTCCTGATGAATTTGCTTCAAAGGCTTATTACTACATCAAAGCTTTCAACCATGATTTTGGAACTTACCATGAAGTTGTTGTCATCTTTGATGATCTCTATCTTTCTACTCTGGAGGATTCAGAGTTGGAATCAGATAATGAGTTGTTTGATAAGTTCTGGGACTGGTTCAATTTGGTGGAATTAGTTGATCTTGAATCGGAAGAACTAACCGGACAAATACGGCTGGCTCACCAGAAAATACTGGATATTGAAAAAGGGGATCACCTGAAAGTTATTCGGGTAGCCTGATTTTCAAAAAAGGGTGAAAAACCCTTTTTTATTCGTTCATATATTTTCACCAGATCCATACTGCTGTTTTATAAGTTTTTTACTCTCACTCAATTGTTGAGCAAAGTTATTTTCGCATTCCGGAAAAGTCAAGGGTGGCTTTTCCATCCAATTTTCCCTCCAACGCCACACTTTGTGCTCGGTCAAAAACCTAACGCCCCTCGACTGCTTCGCGCTCAGGGAACGTTAGGTTTTATGACATTTGCCCTTGACAAGAATCCGGTCTGCTCATTGGTATTCGGCTCAAAATTAACCGGCGAGCCAGAAGCCAAAATAAGTCCGCAGGGCAGCGGTCAAGAACAATGAAAACGTATAAGAAAATTCTTCCATTAATCACTTTAAAGAAAACCAAATCAGACTTTCACTGCGCAAAGATTGTTACATCAACCGATGCTAATGAATTTATCCGCAACTTTTACTCTGATGACATCGGGATCTTTGAAAGTTTCTTCATCCTTTTGCTCAACCGAAACAATTCCACTATTGGTTATGCCAAAATTTCGCAAGGCGGTATTGTAGGAACGGTTATCGATGCCACCATCATTGCCAAATACTGTGTAGAAGCCTTGGCAACCTCAGTTATTCTTGCACATAATCATCCTTCAGGAGGACTTGTTCCCAGCCAGCAGGATAAAGATATTACCCGAAAAATAAAGGATACTCTGAAGATTTTTGACTGCAATGTTCTTGACCACATCATACTTACCGAAGATTCTTTTTTCTCTTTTGCCGATGAAGGACTGATGTGAAATGAGCCCTCCTGGGCTTTTTTTATCGTTTAATTCAGTCCATTACTGAATTAAACGATACTTTCTATTATTTGCCGTTGCCCAACATATTTAGCTTTTCGCTTAATTCAATAAGTCCGGCTTTCTGTAAGCAGTCATTAGCTAATGCCTTTAGTTCTTTCAAACTTTCTTCAGGAACATTGTTCAGAAGGTTGGATGATTTATCATCATCCTTTGCTGTCAAGCCCCGCTCAATAACACTATTGAGCAGCAATACATTTTTACGTGACATTTTCAAATCAATCTTCACCGTTTCATTCATGCCAGGGATACTCAAAATGGTATCATAAACCTTGGCCACATCATTTGTTGTCAGCATAGTAATACGTTTTAAATTATACAAAATTTACGTTGTAAAAGTAATGAGCCATTTTCAAACCATCCCAGTCAAAATATAGCGAGGATAGGTAAAACCCATACCGCTTATTTACCTTCGTATCATTGAAACTGAATAGTGAACTTGAAAATGTGCGGTATGGATTTCAGGAATCAAGGGCTTACCATTAGCGAAGCCAAAGAAATGGACATGGTAAATTACCTGTCTGCATTAGGTCACGAGCCAACAAAAATCAGAAATAATGACTATTGGTATTTATCTCCACTTCGGGAGGAAAAAATACCTTCGTTTAAGGTTAACAGGAACCTTAATCGGTGGTACGATCATGGCCTGGGCAGAGGTGGTAACCTGATTGATTTCGGTATCGAATATCACCACTTTACTTTTGGTGAATTGCTTGACAAACTAAGTGGTAATCTTTCTTTTCAAAAGCCACATGCCCAGATGGTCAAAAGTGTGTATAAGCCGGAGACTAAGATTAAAGTTTTAGGCGATTTTGAACTCTCTTCATATGCCTTATTACGTTACATCGAACAAAGGTATATCCCAATAGAAATTGCCAAAAAATATTGCCGTGAAATTCGTTATGAATTGAACGAAAAAACCTACTACGGCATCGGTTTTAAAAATGATTCGGGAGGATGGGAAATCCGCAATCCTTACTTCAAAGCAAGCAGTTCGCCAAAGGATATAACCACCATTAAAAATGGTTCGGATGAAGCAGTCGTATTTGAAGGTTTTACCGATTTTTTATCCTTCCAGTTTCTCCACAAAAACCTTCCTGAAAATAGTCAGGATTTTGTGGTTTTAAATTCGGTTTCCTTCTTTGAAAGAGCACGCCTATTTATGGAACAACACCAGTTGATTCGGCTTTATCTGGACAGGGATGCTGCCGGACAAAAATACTGTCGGCGCGCACTTTCAATGAGTACTAAATATACCGATGAAAGCAAGCTATACAAAAACCATAAAGACCTAAATGACTGGATGGTAAATTCTGGCAAGTTGCAGAAAAAACGTTTCAGGCAAAAGTTAAGGTAGTTCTGGAATTTAATTGAATCAATCTTGAAGTGCCTTAAAGCGTCAAAAAGACTTTTAAAGGTCTGAAGGACGTTCGAAAGGCTGAAAGATTGCCACGTTCCTGCAATCGGCAAGATGAACGGTTGTTAAACAACCGGATCTTGCCGCCCTATACTCGGAACTCGTGGGCGGGGACACTGATACGATCAAATGAGTTTGAAAACGATAAAATGAGAAGAGATGGGAAAAGAGAATTCAAACCGGACACGCATCATTGGGTTGCGCCTGACACCCGCTGAGTATGCCAAAATTGAACGAAAATGGAAGGCGAGCACCTGCCGAAAACTAAGCGATTATGTTCGTCGTAACCTCTTTGATAAACCTGTTGTAACCACGTACCGCAACCGCTCACAGGATGATACGTTGACTGAACTGACAAAACTGAGAAACGAGCTCAACGCCTTAGGAAACAACTTCAACCAGGCAGTGAAACGGCTGCATACCTTACAGCAGATCCCCGAATTTAGAAACTGGCTGGTTAATTGGGAAGTGGAGAGAAAAATCTTGTTCAACAAGATGGATGAGGTCAAAAATAACGTCAGAAAAATACTGGAAGCATGGTTACAGTGATCAAAGTTGCCAACTCTGTACACCGTATTTTTAACTACAATGAGAACAAAGTTAAGGAAGGTGTTGCAGCGTGCATCAGGGCTGAAAATTATCCGCTGGAGGCAGAAGAAATGAATCTGAAAATGAAGCTCAATTTTTTATTGAAACGCATGGAACTGAATGAAAATGTAAAACGGAACAGCCTTCATATTTCGCTAAACTTTGATCCTTCGGAAACAGATTTATCTGTTGAAAAGCTGATTGAAATTTCCAAAGTGTATATGCAGAAATTAGGCTTTGGAGATCAGCCCTATCTGGTCTATCAGCACCATGATGCCGGACATCCCCACCTGCATGTAGTGACTACAAATATCAAGGCAGATGGTAGCCGGATTGATCTGCACCACTTAGGCATCCGCATGTCCGAACCGGCACGAAAAGCCATTGAAAAAGAATTTGGTTTGGTGGTTGCAGAAGCACAAAAAAAACAGAAAAACCAATTAAAGCCAGTCTCGGTTGTAAAGGCATTATACGGTAAATCGCAAACCAAAATGGCCATTCAGAATGTATTGGAAGCGGTGTTAAACCAGTACCGCTATACCAGCCTTCCGGAGCTAAATGCAGTTTTCAAACAATACAATGTAATTGCAGAAAGAGGCAACGACGATTCGAGGGTTTACCAGCACAACGGTTTGTTGTACCGGATACTGAATGCTGACGGAAATCCAGTTGGTGTGCCTATCAAGGCAAGTACGTTTTACAACCAACCAACTCTCAAATTTTTGGAAGAGAAGTTTAAGGAAAATGAGACGAAACGGATGCCTCACAAGTCGCGGGTTAAGAATGCCATTGATATGTTTTTAACGGGGAAAAGGGTAAAACTTCAGGATTTGATAAAAGCATTGGAAAAGCAAGGTATTCACGTCGCCCTGCGCCAGAACAGTACAGGTTTGATTTACGGTATCACCTATGTTGACCACCAGACCAAATGTGTATTCAACGGGAGCGAATTGGGCAAACAGTACAGTGCAAAAGCTATTCAGGAACGTTGCCAGCAAAAAACAGTTCCTGGGCAGAAGTTGCCTCCGCATTCAGCTCAGAAACCGATTGGGTTACAGCCTCAGGCTAGTGCCGTTGAGGCAGAAACCAAGGCGCATCCAAACGCCATGCAGATCGCTGCACCTTTCAAAGAAATTGAAAATATATTGGATGCCCTGCTGCAAACGGAGCAGACATCAAATTATCTGCCGTACCATTTGAAACGGAAGAAGAAAAGGAGAAAAAGAAAGAACCTGAATAATAATCAATAACAATCCATTAAATATTAAAGTTATGGCAATGCAGACCGGGGAGAACGAACAAGCGATGAGGAAAATTCTGGATATGACCAGGCTGATTAGCATTATAATATTAGTGATCCATTTTTATTATTACTGCTATGCTGCTTTTCAGGAGTGGGGATTGAGCAGCACGCTGAGTGACCGCTTATTGGGCAATATTTACAGAACGGGATTGTTCGGAAACTTTCATAAATCCAAGCTCATCGCTTTGGGCTTTCTGTTTATCTCCCTGATTGGCGCAAGAGGTCGTAAAAACGAAAAGCTGGATCATAATACGGCCTTTGCTTATATCACTACCGGACTACTGATTTATTTTACAAGTTATCTGGCCTTGCTGGTGAAAATAAAAACAACTGAAGTGGCAATGGTGTATATCGGCATTACTTCCATTGGCTTTTTGCTCTGTCTATCGGGCGGTACATTGTTATCGAGGATTATCAGTAACAAGCTCAACAATAAAGATATTTTCAATAAAGAAAACGAGACGTTTCCACAGGAAGAACGCTTGCTGGAGAATGAATATTCCATTAATCTGCCTGCCCGTTACCGATTAAAGGATAAAACCCGCAGTAGTTGGATCAATATTATTAACCCTTTTCGGGGAGTAATGGTATTGGGGACGCCCGGTTCTGGTAAATCTTACTTCGTGATACGCCACATCATTACTCAACATATCCGTAAAGGCTTTACTATGTTTGTGTACGATTTTAAGTTTGATGACCTTTCCAGAATTACCTACAATACATGGCTGAAAAACAAGCATAGATATCCAAAACCACCTGCATTTTATGTGATCAATTTTGACGACCTGACCCGCAGTCACCGCTGCAATCCCTTGGAACCATCGGCCATGACCGACATTACCGATGCTGCCGAATCTGCACGTACCATTCTGATGGGATTGAATAGGGAATGGATCAAGCGCCAGGGAGACTTCTTTGTCGAATCGCCAATCAATTTTCTGACGGCGGTGATATGGTATTTAAGAAAGTATAAGGACGGTGAATTTTGCACTCTGCCACACGTTATTGAACTGATGCAAGTGGACTATGACAGCCTGTTTACGCTACTCCGGACGGAGAAAGAAATTGAGGTATTAATCAACCCTTTTGTGAATGCTTACCTGAATGATGTGATGGAGCAATTGGAAGGCCAGATTGCTGCTGCAAAAGTGGCCATGGCCAGGCTTTCTTCGCCACAATTGTACTACGTTTTATCCGGCAACGACTTTACATTGGACATTAATAATCCAGATGATCCGAAGATTGTCTGCATGGGTAATAATCCTCAAAAGATACAGATTTATGGGGCGGTACTATCTCTCTATGTGACCCGTTTAGTGAAGTTGGTGAACAAGAAAGGTAAACAAAAGAGCAGCCTTATTTTTGATGAGTTCCCGACCATTTACCTGAATAATATGGATAGCCTGATCGCTACGGCAAGAAGCAACAAGGTGGCGACCTGTCTGGGTATTCAGGACTTCAGTCAGCTTCGTAAAGACTATGGTCGGGAACAGGCAGATGTAATCATGAATATCACCGGAAACATAGTTAGTGGGCAGGTTACAGGCGATACCGCCAAGCAATTATCTGAGCGATTTGGCAAGATTATGCAGGATCGTGAAAGCCTTTCCATTAACGCTTCTGATACTTCAATCAGCCGTTCCAAACAATTGGAATCTGCTGTACCACCCTCTAAAATTTCTGCACTCAGTTCCGGGGAGTTTGTCGGAATGGTAGCCGATGATCCGGACTGTAAAATCGACCTGAAAACTTTCCATTGTGAGATATTGAACGATCATGCAGCCCTGAAAAAGGAACAGGACAGTTACAAGGATATTCAGGTTATCCGCAAGCTGGACAATACAATGGTGCAACGCAACTATCTTCAGATAAAACAGGATGTGCAGGATATTATCCAGTCGGAAATGGAGCGGCTTCTGAATGATCCGGGTCTTGCACATTTGGTAGTGAGGAAAGGGTAGATGATGTTTGAATATTTTAGATTGTTTCCCAAACCTGCGTGTAAACTTTGGAAATCCGGAACTATAGCAGTAGCATATAAATTATTCCAGATTTTTATTAATTGGTTAAACGTATAACTTGAATAAATTATTTAATAAATGACAAAAATGAAAGATATGACACAAATTGGAAAAGCTTTGTATGATGAGATTTCTCAACTTATAGAGCAAAGTCAGCAGCAACTGGTAGTGCAAGCCAATAGTACCTTGACTATGCTTTTTTGGTATATTGGCAATCGTATTAATCAAAGCATACTGCAAAACAAACGTGCGGATTACGGAAAGCAGATTGTCGTTACACTGTCACGACAATTAACCGAGAAATATGGCAGAAATTTCGAAGAAAAAAATTTACGCAGGATGCTCCAGTTTGCAGAGCAGTTTACCGATAAAGAGATTGTCGCTACACTGTCACGACAATTGAGCTGGTCTCATTTTTTAATACTATTACCACTGAAAAGTCCCGAAGCCAAGCTTTTTTACGCCAAATCAGTTGCTACGCATACAATAGGCGTACGAGATTTGCGCAAACAAATAACCGCCAAAATATTTGAACGAACCACTATAGCCAATTTACAAAATGCAAGCAACAATCCGGCTGTTCACAACAGTTTCAAAGACCCTTACTGCTTACCTTTTATATTTCTTAGGGTTACAAAACACCTATTGGAAGAAGCTTTTTAAAAAGTCAAAGGGAAAATAATGTAGTTGCAACCATTGTGAAACAAAATGGGATTTCGATATTGAAGTAGATCAAAAATTTTTATTCAAGTATTCAATATATTTATTGAATACTTGAATAACTTTTCTATATTCGCAGAATCATTTTAACCAAATAAAAATGAAAGGACGCGAATTTAAAGATGCCATGTACGATGGGCTGGCCAAAATGCTCAAAGCCATATCCAATCCCAATCGTTTAGAAATAATTGAAATGCTCTCGCAAGGCGAAAAAAGTGTGGAAGGAATTGTACAAACTACTAATCTTACCATTGCCAATGCTTCTCAGCACCTTCAGGTACTAAAGAACAACAACATTGTAAAAGCCCGAAAGGAAAAGCAGTATGTGTTTTATTCCTTAATCAACGATGATTTTTTATCGGTATATCAGCATGTAATTCGGTATGGCTCACAAGAAATTGCAGAACTCGAAAAGGTAATGAACCGCCAGCGGGAAGACAATAATGCGCAGAACGCCGTTAGTTTGGGTGATCTGGAACAGATGATTGGTGCAGAAAATGTATTGTTGCTGGATGTTCGCCCATCCGTTGAATTCGAATTCGGGCACATAACCGGGGCTGTCTCAATCCCCATGAACGAACTCATGGCTAATCTGAAAGACATTGCCACAGATAAAGAGATTATCGCCTATTGCCGCGGGCCGTTTTGCGTTTTGGCTGACGAAGCTGTAAAGCTCCTAAAAGAACAGGGATATCAGGTTCGCCGGTTGGACGAAGGTTATCCGGAGTGGAAAATGAAACAAATGCAAACAAATTTGTCTGTATGAAAACAATAATAATTATAGGCGGTGGTGTTGGGGGAATTGTTACGGCTAATGAACTGAGCAACCGCATTGGTGGTGAACACAAAATTATCCTGATAGAAAAGAACAAGGAACATTCCTTTGCCCCATCGTTTTTATGGCTGATGAACGGCGATCGAAACGAAAAGCAAATTCGTGTTCCACTCAAATCGCTTCTGAAAAAGAATATTGAAATAGTAAATGCCACGGTTAACGAAATTGTTTCGGCTGAGAAAACTGTAAAAGCGGGCGACAAAGAATATCGTTACGATTTTCTGGTAATCGCCCTTGGAGCCGATTTAGCCCCTGAAAAAATTAAAGGCTGGGACAACAGCGTCCATACTTTTTACACACTCGAAGGCGCGACCAAATTGCACGATGCGTTGAATAATTTTTCAGGCGGAAAAGTTGCTCTGGTTATTTCTTCAATGCCCTACAAATGCCCCGGTGCACCTCACGAAGGGGCAATGCTTATCGAAGATTTTCTCAAATCAAAAGGTATTCGCGAAAAAGTTGAGATAAGTTTATTCACGCCCGAACCACAACCGCTGCCCGTTGCAGGTCCAGAACTTGGAAATGCGGTAAAAAGTATATTAGATCAAAAAGGAATTCAATTTTATCCATCCATGCAACTCGGATCGGTTGACACAACATCAAAACAATTATTTTTCAACGGAAAAGAACCTTTTGATTACGATTTGTTGATCGTCATTCCACCGCATCAAGCACCAGAAGCTATTAGACAATCAGATTTTGCTAACGCAAACGGTTGGATAGACGTAAACCCACAGACACTTGAAACAAAACATGAAAATGTATTTGCAATTGGCGATGTTGCTTCCATCCCCCTACCTGGCCGTTGGATTCCCGACAAACCAATGATGCTGCCAAAAGCCGGGGTGTTTTCCCATTTGCAAGCCGATGTTGTAGCCAAAAACATTGCGGACAAGATCAACGGGAAAAAGGCCAATGAAAAATTTTGCGCCGATGGCTATTGTATGCTCGAAGCCGGAGAAGATTTGGCGGGATTTGCGTTTGGAGATTTCTTTGGCGAACCCCATCCGCATATTCACCTTAAAAGGATTGGCAAAAAATGGCATATCGGGAAAGTACTTTTTGAAAAGTGGTGGCTTAGTCCTATTGGCTTTAAAAAGGAAATCTATAAAAATCTGCTTAAAACAGGTGGTAAGTTAATCGGCATTCCCATTAAACTCTAACAAGTGATCGATTTTAAACTTAATAAAATATTGAAATTCCTTAATCAATCGAAAATTTTCGCTCTATGAAAACACAACTAATCTTAATTTTTATTGCTGTTGTAGGTTTTTATACTCCTAAAAATGTGGCAGCTCAAAATAAATTGGATATCGGCTTTTGGTCGCAGGCTTGGTATCAACATGTTGAAAATGGTAAAAACAACAATCCCCTTAACGACTTTATGGTACGTAGGGCATATTTATCTTTAAAGGGTCAGCCAACCGACTATCTTGGTTTTTTCGCCCACATTGCCGTTGACCGTTTGGGTCAGGATGGTTTGGACAACCCGTCGCAGGGGCTTGGCAGTGGTTTGGCTTTTCGCGATTTATGGATTACTCTGACTTTGAATGAAAGTTTCAAAATACAGGCAGGACGCATGTATGTTCCCCTAACCCGAAATTATGGGACTACTTCAACCAAAGCACTGCTAACAACCGATCTTTCCTTTATGCAGGGAGGTATTCGGGGAGGTATTTTCTATACCAGCAAAGTGGGTCGGGACGATGGTGTGACCCTTTGGGGCAATCCGTTTGATGGTCGTCTGCAATACCGCATGATGGTTTCAGAAGGCATGGAAGATATTAGTAACCCTAAAGACAAACTTCGCTTCATTGGCCGGGTAGTCGTTAATTTGTTGGAGCCGGAAAAAGAGTGGTTCAACCAAGGCACCTATTTGGGTAAGAAAAAAGTACTAAGTTTTGGCGCGGGCCTTGACAAGCAAAACAACCTGACTTTAAATAACCTTACCGGACAAGACAACACCGCATGGACTGTTGACGGTTTTTTTGATCATCCGATTGCCAAAGATGCCGTTACCATAGAATCGGCTTATATTCATATTCAGAACAGCACCCAGACAAACACTTTTGCGAAGCTTGCTCCGGGCGACAATGCCGGGCTTTTTTACCTTCAAGCTGGCTATTATTTTGGTGCTCCATTGGGTAAAGGCAATTTACAACCCTATTTCCGCTACGAAAACGTGTCTGCCGAGCAAAAGAATGAAACCAGCTTTCTGAGCGGCGGAATCAATTACTATCTGAAAGGTCACAATGCAAAGTTTAGTCTGGATTATACAGTTATAAACCATTCGGAAATTGATG
>Ga0209319_1001022_pt1 | contig 26371 bp, 19 predicted proteins | sample RifGroE2_FD_184000 | JGI IMG/M metagenome (GOLD analysis project Ga0209319, IMG submission 184000) | Groundwater microbial communities from Rifle, Colorado - Groundwater E2 (SPAdes) (version 2) | ecosystem: Environmental > Aquatic > Deep subsurface > Groundwater | place: Rifle, Colorado, United...
AAAAGCCAGGGGATATAAACTTGACTATACTGCCATATCCATCGTCTATCTCCTCACCGCGAAGCTGGATTACTCCAAAATTAACCCATTTTGCAGATGAATTACCCACTGTTATTAGAAAAGAGCCAAAATAATAAACGAATGTGTGCAGTTTGGGATTCCCAAACCAAAGTATTTCTATGATATGTCAGGTTTTTGGGTGAAGTTTAGTAAAGATGTTTTCGATATGGATTATTTGAAATCATTAGGTTTGAATGAACGACAGATTCAAGCAATAAAGTTTGTAAAAGTAAACGGGAAGATTACAAATAGTGAATATCAAGCTAATTATGGCGTTGCGAGGAACACAGCAACAAGAGACTTGGCAGAAATGGTGGGCAAAGGCATTTTAAAATCATCGGAAACTAAAGGAGCAGGTTCTTATTATGAATTATGAATTGCACCATAATTGCACCAATTGCACCATATTTGCCTACCCACAGTCGTAAGCACATTTGCAAACCCACACGAGCCAACGCCTTAACCAAAGCTTTGTCAAAGAGCTTACAAATGCCAGCCCGAGTAACCGCCTTTCAGGACGGTTTTAGGATTACTCACTGGTTGTTTATTTTTAGCGGCGTTCGTGAATCGCTTCGCTTTTTTGCCCACGCTAAAAAAAACAAAATAATTTGTGCTTCGTGGATAGGTTAGTGCAAATTGAAAATAACAAGAAAACAAAAGCTAAATAAAAGACAAACAGACAGATATGAAAGAACACCAGCTACCAACAGAGCGGTATAGTTAATTGCCGGTGCAGTGGGTATTCGAGCAGCACAGCTCGTATCAAAAGTAGTTGTAACTTGACAGGAAAGTGCTTCGAAATCGGCAACTAACCATACCGCCAAACGTCGGCAACCCTAAAAACAGACACCGCATAGACAAAGTAACATCAAAATGGATTATAAAACTTACGCTCCAAATACAGACCTAAGTGCATTTATCAAATGTTATTGGACATTAGAAGCTCCTAAAAACAAAAAGCCAGAAAAGCAAAGGATTGTGCCAGATGGTTGTATGGAAATGATATTTCATTATGGCGATTTATATAAGCAATATTTTGACGAAAGTAGATATATTATCCAACCCAAAAGCTTTGTCTTTGGACAAATAACTCACCATTTAGATATTGAACCGACTGGAGAAACCGGGATTTTTGCAGTTCGTTTTAACCCTAATGGTTTTGCTCCTTTTGTTACAATACCTAATAACGATATGGAAAACAGAGCAGTTCCATTGCAAGACTTGTTTGGCAACGATGGGCTTCATCTTGAAAAAGAAATATTAAATACTTTAACTAATGAAGACAGAGTAAAAATAGTAGAATCATTTTTATTGAAAATATTAATTACACCTAAGTTTATTGACAGCATAACAAAATCAAGTGTAGAGATTATTCTTCAATTAAATGGACAAATAACTACTGACGAATTATCTAACCAATTAGACATTCATCGAAGACAACTTGAACGAAAATTTTCATCTATAATTGGACTAAGCCCCAAACAACTTTCAAAAATAATAAGAATACAATCTACACTAAAAATGATGGTAAATAATCAATTTACAAGCCTTACTTCGGTTGCCTATGAAGGGAATTATTACGACCAAGCACATTTTATAAAAGATTTTAAAGAATTTACTGGAATGAGTCCAAAAATGTTTTATGCAAATAACCTTAAAATGTCTTTGTTGTTTATTGACAGCAAATAGGTTGTCGCATTTTTACAATTTTGATAATTAGCTTTGATGTTATTTTGCATTGCAATAATGCATAAACATAAATTCAAAAATGGAAAATTTAATTAACTGGTTTGAAATTCCAGCAACTGATTTCAGCAGAGCTGTAGAATTTTACAAAGGTATTCTTGAAGTAGAAATTCAAGAAACAGAAATGTTTGGTACAAAAATGGGCTTCTTCCCATCTGATGGTAAAAATGTAACGGGAGCAATTGTACAAGGAAACGATTACAAACCATCAATGGAAGGTGTAACATTATACCTAAATGGCGGTGAAAATCTACAAACGATTTTGAATAAAGTTGAAAACCACAAAGGTAAAATCATTGTTACGAAAACTCAAATTAGTCCAGAGATGGGATATTTTGCAATGTTTATAGACACCGAGGGAAATAAATTAGCATTACACTCTATAAAATAATCAATATGAAAAACGTATTCAAATATTTTATGGCACTTGCTATCGCAAGTATCATCATTTCTTGTAAGAATTCAAACAACACAAATACAACAGGGAATACTACAACTAATTTTAGTGAACTTGAAAAAGCAAATTGGTTAATAGGTGAATGGCAAAATAATTCTCCCGAAGGAAATGTAACTGAAGTTTGGGAAAAGAAAAGTGACTCTACCTATTTTGGTAAAAGTTATTTTGTAATAGGCAAAGACACGGTTTCATCAGAAACAATTAGCCTTGAGCAAAATGGCAAACAGTTATTTTATATTCCAACAGTTAAAGACCAAAATGCTGGACAACCTGTAAAGTTTACGCTAACATCTTCTACAAGTAATCAACTGATTTTTGAAAACCCTAAACACGATTTTCCTCAAAAAATCTCTTATACACAAATAACAAATGACTCTCTGCTAGCAGAAATCTCAGGGATGATGAATGGAAAACAGAATTCTCAAAAATTTCCAATGAAACGAGTAAAATAAATCAAATAATTATGGAAAATTTTAATTGGACAGAATTTACGAAACGGATAATTATAAAATCAGAATTAGCATTGGTTTATAACGCTTGGACAAGAACCGAAGAGCTTGAAAAATGGTTTTTATCTAAAGCTGTTTTCACTTATCCTGACAATACCAAGATACCTTCATTGACAAATGTTGTAAGTGGAAGTAAATATGAATGGAATTGGTTTACTCAAAACTATTTTGAACAAGGAAAGGTTTTAGAAGCAAACGGGTCTGACTTTTTAGAATTTACTTTCGCAGGCAATTGTAAAGTTCAAGTAAAATTGAAAAAAGAAAATGGCTACATACTTGTAGAACTGACACAAAATGAAATCCCCCTTGACGATAATTCAAAAGAAAACATCAGATTAGGCTGTGCATTCGGGTGGACTTTTTATTTAATCAATCTTAAATCCATACTCGAAGGCGGTATTGACCTAAGAAATAAAGACACTGAACTTGTTGGTGTAGTGAACAATTAATGGACAGAAGGGCAGCCGATAACACGGGTTTGGCAAAAGTGGCGGTTAAGTGCTTCGTATGACAGTTTTTCGCAAATTTGAACATTCGTGCTTCGTATGAACATTTGTGGTGAAAATCGCCACCTTCGCCAAGCCCGAAACCGTTGGATGCAATTTTGACGACAAAGTTTGTGGGTTATGAAATTTTGATTTGAGATTTATTTTAATGTTTTACGAATAATTATTTAGATACTATGAGAATTATTTTATCAATAACGACCATGCTTTTAACGTTAACAGCATTCAGTCAAGGATATACCAAGAGTGATATTGTTGGTCAATGGAAAGTTACGAAAAGCGATATGTATATAGATAACAATTTGGCTAGAACTATTTATTTGGTTGACTACTCAGGAAAAACGGATACAATTGTAGAAGGTTTAGATATGGGTCCCTTAAATGAGAACTTTACAAAAACAGTTAAATCATTTCTAGGATCTACTTTAATCTTTAATAAAAGCGATAGTAGTTCTTGGATCGTTAAAATAAAGGAATTAGGTTATTTAAATAAATATTGGGCTATAATAGATAATTCTAATGAAATAAAAATTTGTGATTGGATGAATAAGGACAAATTAACACCATTGTTTGTCAGTTTTAGAATTAAAAGTATTGAAGATAATAAATTTATTTTAAGTACTACTGACTCTTGGGCAGAACTGAAATTTACTGTCTCGAAGATTGAATAAAAAACAGCACATAACAGCTGCTAAATTCCATCTGGGCAAATTTGCAGATAAGCAAGTTTTTCCTACCTTCGTTTGGCGTTAACAGGGGATATAGTTGATGCTTCAAACCCCCAGCCGTAACTTAGCATCAATCGTTGGCAGCAAGTGTTATAGAGACTCAGGACACATAGATAATCACTTAAAAAAGGATTATAAATGGGATACTATATTGACTTAGAAAAAATTTCAATTGATGACTATCGAATAAAATTAGAATCAGAATATTTACCACCGAGTAGGATGATTCTTAAGGACAAATTGGATGAGCAATTTGGATATTTTAAGAGTACTGGAATTAAAAATGTTAAAGGATTGATTCAGTTACTCAAAAAAAAGGACAAGTTCGCTGAACTATCAAAGATTGATTGTTTATCGGCTGATTATTTGACCATTTTGCTTAGAGAATTAAATAGTACTCTTCCAAAACCTAATAAGATTGCTGATTTTATTGAAATAGCAAAGGAAACGATTAGCAATTTGGAGAAAATCGGTATTTCAAATACAGAACAATTATACGATAAGGTCATTAAAAAGTCAGAGAGACAGAAACTTGCTGATTCAACAAGGATAAATTATCAAGACATTTTAGCATTAACCAAATTAGCTGATTTGTCAAGAATTAAATGGGTTGGAGTGACTTATGCACAAATGCTTTACGATTTAGGAGTTGATACGGTTGAGAAAGTATCAGAAGCTGACCCTATTGATTTACATACTAGGATTAATCAAATGATAACGGAAAAAAATATTTTCAAAGGAGTAATAGGATTAAATGACGTGAAAATATTAATAGAATCAGCGAGTGATTTACCTGGCGAAATTGAATATTGAGATATGAATGAACACCGGTTGCCAACAAAGCGGTATAGTTAATTGCCGGTGCAGTAGGTATTCGTGTAAATGGCTGCTTTTTTTGACAGGTTGCAAATACTTGACCTGGCATGTTAAACCATTGGCTATTCTTTATGAAGGTATTTTTTGGTGGTGGTTACCCCGGCGTAAAAAAAGCTCAATGCTGCCAGGAAGCTTTTTTGAACATCCTCAGCTTTTACATTTTGTCCTTCGTATTCCTGATCCATAGTGGCACATGCATCTCCGATCAGGGTAATATTAAAACCAAAGTCTTTTGCAGCCCGGGTAGTTGCATCGATACACATGTGGGTCATCATGCCACAAATTACCAGGTCGGTAATGTTTTTCTCTTTGAGAATATCAAGCAGACCGGTATCTCTGAAACTGTTCGGAAAATACTTAACAACGACCTTCTCATGTTCTTGTGGCTTCACACACGCATGTATTTCTGCGCCTTTTGTGTCGGGGATGAAGAAGGTGGCGCCGGGTTGCATGGCAATATGCCTGATATGAATGATGGTTTCCCCTTCTGCCCTGAATTGTTCCAGTATCCTATGGGCGTTTTCGCCTGCTTCATTTGACCCGGAAAGGGTCATCTTGCCGTTTTCAAAATAGTCATTTTGAATGTCAACGAGAATTAATGCTTTCTTCATTTTTCTTTTATTATTAAACCTTATGATTATTGGACTGTGGAATGAATCTGTAAAAGTAGGCTTGCAAAGTTAAGTACTTTACTGTATTGATCTGATAGTTTTTAGCAGGGTATTTTAACTGATTTTATCTGTTGAATGAACTGTAAGCTATTGGTATCATGAGGTGTATTGGTGTGTTGCTATTCGTTTTGTTATACTACGAACGTATAATAGTTCTCAGGTGATTGGTTATTTAGCAAGATTTGCTGAATTTGCCTGATTCCCGTTAGTTTTATGGTTAAAAAAACAGGCAACTCAATCAGAAGATGAGTTGCCTGTATGATTATCTGGCTTTTGCTTTGCAAAACTAACTGCTATTGCACTACCAGTTTTTCGGTGTTCAATGCGCCTGAGCCGGAGGTTGAACGTATAATGTAGAGTCCTGGGTTTAGTGATTGAAGGTCAATTGTTGTCACGCTTTGACCTTTTTCTGTACGCTGAGAAAGAACAATTTTACCCTGAATAGATACAATCTCGATGAGACAGGCATTCCCGTTGGTGTTAACGGTGCATTCTTCTTTGGCTGGGTTAGGGTACAAAGTAAACGGTACAGCCGATCCGGGATTGTTGATGCCGGTGGTGAGGTCATGTTTGAGCAATGTGCCATCATCCCCTGCGGCGTATGCAACAGCATTGTTCACAAACTGCATTTCCCAGAGCATCGAGGCACCCGAATAATCTGTTTCCCATGTAGAGCCGCCGGTGGTGGTTTTGTAGATGGAACCATTTTCTCCACAGGCATACCCTTCACGGGCGTTGAGAAAGAAGACAGAATTCATGTAGTCGGGAATGGTTTCGTTGAGAACTTCTGATTGAAATGCCCACATCAGATCGCCAAATGGATCGGATACGAGTTCAAAATTCGTTAACCTGACAAATTGGTTTTTGTCGGAAGGTACCCAATGGCTGAATTGATTCATGAAAAGATAGGCAGTATCGGGGTTCGGGAAATGAACGCTTACCCAGGCATTCGAGTTGGGAAACGAAAACGAATCGAAGCTGTACCAGGTTCCTTCGTCACTGCGTACAGCAGCAGCAGAGTAAGTCATAAATCCGCCAACATTCCCCATCGCAATGGAGGTTTGGCCAAAGTCAGCCGAAGATTCATAAACTGTAGTTGCACCATTCACCATCTGGTTCCAGGTCTCCCCACCGTCGGTGGTTTGATAGACACCTGATATGCCGGTGCAGGTGCCATTCAGGTTGTCGGTAAAACTGAAGCTTTTGGGTGACGTAATGCCAGGTGAAGTCCACGTCTGTCCACCGTCATTGCTACGGTAGAGGTTGTCACCACCCAGGAAAAGAAGCTGGGGGGTTACCATGCAAACGCTTCGGAAGTCTTCTGTGTAACCCGTTATCTGAGTCCACGAGAGACCACCATCGTTAGTAATGATAACGACTCCGGAGGCTCCTGCGGCAATCCCGTTATTAGCATCGCAGAATGAGAGTGCATAGAGAGGGTCTGTTGTTGGTGTTGTCATTCCAACCCATTGACAGGAGCCAACGAGAGATAAGATTGAGAAGCAAATTGTAAAAATCAGGTTCTTCATGATGTTGAAATATTTAATTAGAATAGGTATGTTATTTTTCCTTTAGCCTGTTTCCCGTTTGATTCGACTATCAGAAACGAAAACGATGTGCCAAAGGAAATACATGATGCCTGATCATCCAAATAATCAGGTAGGACAATTGGTAGGATATGAAGGCCGGATATTGAAATTAATTCAATACAAATAATTGAGAATTAATCTGCTGTGAAAATAATGCGATAAACTGCCATATACGCACCGGCAATGTCCTTCAGGTTTGCTGAACCGGAGGATGTGAAGTTCACAGATTGCTTAAAAAGGCATAAATATCACCTTCGGGGGGCAGGTTTAGCTTTTTTCTGAGTCTTTGGCGGTTTTTGTTAACAGAGGACAGTGAGATGTTCATAATTTGAGCGATCTCTTTGGAAGAAAGGTTGATATATAAATAGGCGCAGAGTTTCTGCTCATTGGGGGTCAGGTCAGGAACGACATCATTAAGCTTGTCGAAAAATCGGGGATGAGTTTCTTCGAATGAGAAGCGGAATTTTTTCCAATTCAGGTCGTAATCTAAATTACTGTTGATGGTGCTGAGGAGTTCATTAAGGGCATCTGGAGCCCCGTCTTTAAAGTGTCGTCGCAGGTTCATAAGTGCTTTCCGGATTCGACCCAGCGTTTCATTTTTATTGATGAAATTGGCCGAGAGAGATGTGAGCTCCTTGTTTTTTAATTCAATACGTGCATTTAGGTTTTCACTCTCAAGTTTTCTGATTTCTTTTTCAGTTTCGAGCTTCTGAAGGAGCATTGTTTTTTCGGTGGCCTCTTGTCGTTTTTCAGCCTCCATACGTCGGTAATCATTTTCAATGGCAGCCAGTTCGAGTTCTTTGAGCCGGTAGTCCTGGTCGTAGAGGCGTTTTGTTTTCCGCATCGAAAGAATCTTCACCCTTAAAAGGATGAAGAGGAGTATCAGTACAGCAGTGGTGGCAATTACTATAAAGGTAAGGAACCGGAAAGAGTCGCGTTGTTCGATTTCTTTGGCTTGCTGAAGGGATATCTGTTGACGGAGTATCTCGTTATCCTGTTCTTTTTGTTTTACTTCATACCGGGTCTGCATCTCTGAAAGCTGTTCGCTGACGGTTTGACTGTAGATACTATCTTTAAGGGAAATTGTAAGAAGCAGTTGTTTGAAGGCCTCGGCTTCACGTCCCTGTTGATGGTAAATGTCAGCCATTTGTTTGTGGGCTAGAGCCTCAACTACTTTATAGTTGCCTTCTGAGGCCATTGCGAGCGCCTTTTTTGCGATTGGTTCGGCTTCGTTGAATCTTCTCATATTAATCAGGATATCGGCCATTAGGCTGAACGAGTTGGCAGTTCCTTCACGGTTGCCTGTCGCAAGTTTTAACTCCAGCGATTTTTTTTGGTTTTCCAGTGCTTTTTCATAATCATGCTTATCGCAGTATATCATGGCCATGTTATGGTATATGTTTGCCATGCCACTTTTATTGCCCTGTTTAGTTTGTATTTCAAGTGCCTTTGTGTACCATTCAAGTGCCTTTTCTTTCTGATTACGCACGTCACACACTACCCCGAGGTTGTTGTATATTGACCCGAGGCTTATCGTAACATTATTCTTCAGTGAAATAGAGAGCGCTTTCTCAAGATAATCATTGGCTTCTGTATATTTCTTCTGACGTGAAAAGAGGCAGCCAATATTGAGGTTGGAATTCGCTATTCCTTGATAATTATTGCTTTTTCTATATATTTCAAATGCTTTTTGATAGCAGGTCAGGGCTTGATCAGTATGCCCGGAGTTTTCGTTTGCAATACCAAGTGTTGTAAAAAGTCTGGCCAGATTTGGCGATTCGGGTGCCCAATGATGAAGCAGCATGGCTTCGTTTAATGTTTGGATTGAACTATCGTAACTCCCCAGATTATTATATGCAAGTCCTTGTTGTATAAGGCAGAGTGCGGCTAATGCATCATCTTTGCAAGAATGGGCTATAGTGTATGCCTGAACGGTATAGTGCAGAGCCCTGCGGTCATCGGAGTTGATATAGCAGGTTGAAAGTTTCAGAAGTGTTTTTGCTTTTTCTGTTCCTCTGATGTCAGATAGCTGTTTAATCAGAGAATCAGCGTTTGAATGTACAGTTGCATAGATTTTTGGAACCCCTGCCGTTACAAACAAGAACATCAGGAGTAGTGACTTTTTTAGGAGCAACCGGCAGATGTTTAATTCAACGACATCCATAGTTAAGGTCGGGGTGCAGGGGCTAAATACAGTTAATCAGACATCGTAAAACATCATTGTATGAGATACTATTACAATTGAGATGTTACAGTATTCACGCAACTCTTTTATCAGCAGGATCAATATATACTTCCAATATCTTTGCCGACTGATCGGGGTATATACGCACCCATTCGTTGATGGCAGGAACCAACAGGGCTTCTCCTGGTTTGAGAATTTCATTCCCTCCTTCAAATTCAACGCGTACTGTTCCTTCGGTATTGAGAAGTACAACGAAGGAGTCAAGCGAACTGAAGTCTCTGGCAACCGGGAGGTTTAAGTCTAAAAGATTGGTGGTGAAATATGGGCATTCAACAAGCGGCTGGGCAACATTCTTCACCCGGGGGTAATCTGTACGGTAGCTTTTCTGCACAGTGAAATCGATGGCATCGAGGGCTTGTTCGATGTGCAACTCACGGGGCTGCCCTGATACATCTACCCGATCCCAGTCATAAATGCGGTAGGTGTTGTCGGATGTCTGTTGTATTTCAGCCAGCAATACGCCTGGCCCGAGGGCATGTACTCTTCCTGAGGGAATGAAGAAGACGTCACCTTTATTAACCGTTTCGAAGTTTAGTACCTCTTTAAGCGTTTTGTTTTCCAGATGTTTCTTATAGATGTCTTTTCCTATCTGCTGGCTGAATCCACTGATAAGTTGTGCTTCCGGGCCTGCATCCATGACATACCACATCTCGGTTTTGCCACTACCAATGCCCCTTATCCCCGCCAGTTCATCATCGGGATGAACCTGTATGGAAAGCCAGTCATCGGCATCGAGTATTTTTATAAGCAGTGGAAATTCGTTGCCGAAACGTTCGTAATTAGCTTCGCCGACCAATTCGCCCATGTAAACCTCGATCAATTCATTCAGTTCATTACCTGCGAGGAATCCATTTTCAACAATACCGGGATCGGTTTTATAGCCTGACACAACCCAGGCTTCACCACAATTTGGAAGTGGCGAAAAGTCCATACCCAGTACAGAATGAATGCGTTGGCCACCCCATATTTTGTCTTTAAAAATGGGTGAGAATTTTAGCGGATAGAGATCGTACATTATTTCTACTTTTGAAGTCGTAAAGTGCAAATGTAATAAAACCCATTCATGTTAATCTCCGACTTATATCAAAGTTCTGTCTGGTTGAATCAGGTTACCGAATTCAGGCATCAACTTCATGCAAGGCCATGTCTTTCGGGCGAAGAGGCGGAAACAGTCGCGCTAATCTCTGATTTTCTGATGCCTACGGCGCCTGACAGGGTTGTCCCATTGGTTAGCGGGACGGGTATAGCCTTTGTGTACAAGGGGAGTCGACCTGGTATAAGATTGTTATTACGGGCTGATACAGATGCTCTCCCCATTCAGGAGGTCAATGTGTTTGAATACAAGTCAAGGGTTCATGCAGTGAGTCATAAATGCGGACATGACGGGCATACTGCCATGCTGGCCGGATTGGTGCCATTTCTTAAAAAGGGGGATTTCCCGGGTGAAGTAGTGCTGTTGTTTCAGCCAGCAGAAGAGGTGGGACTGGGAGCCTCTGCTGTCATCGCTGATCCCGCTTTTCAATCTATAACCCCCGATTTTGTTGCAGGCTTGCATAACCTGCCCGGCTATCCGACAGGCAACATCCTGCTGCGTGAAGGGGCTTTTACTGCCGCTTCTGAAGGAATCACGATACATCTCGACGGAAAAACAGCACACGCCGCTTATCCTGAAACCGGATTATCGCCAGCGCTCGCGTTGGCACAGCTCCTTACAGGTTTTGAGGGGATGAAGAATCCTGTTCCCGATACCAGCGAGTTTCACCTTGTTACTGTTATATATGCACGGCTTGGAACTCCGGCTTTTGGTACTGCTCCGGGCGATGCCATCATTGCGGCCACGCTTCGTACATTCAGCAATCAGGGAATAGACTCATTGAAAAGCAGATTGCTTTCGCTTGCCAATGAAGTGGCAGGAAGGCATGGGCTGGTAGCCGGGGTGTCTTTCAACGATCCTTTCAGGGCTACTTTGAGCGACCCTGCAATGGTGATGGCTGCCAGCGAGGCGGCGAAAGCTTCTGGTTGTAAGGTTGTCATGATGCAGGAGCCATTTCGCTGGTCAGAGGATTTCGGGCAGTTTACCGAACGCTGGCCTGGTGTATTTGCCGGTCTTGGTGCCGGTATGAACCATGCGGCACTCCATACCCCCGATTACGACTTTCCCGATGAGCTGATTCCCATTGGGATGACCTTCTGGGAAAATTTGGTCAGTCAGATACTTAAATAGTCATGGCAGTTCCATATGGAAGAGATGAGATTGCAGGACACAGCATTGTGAAAGCGGAAGTTTTTCCTGTGAAATATACGGATTTCTGTAATTTGGATCTTGGTTCATGAACAAAAGAGCCACCTGATTTCAACCAGGTGTAATATATATCCTGAGCGTTTCTTTCACTATTCCTGTCTTTGCTTTACGGGTAAAGAGGCAGGAGAAGGGTATCATTTTTGAGAATTGCGCATTGTTTATAAAGCTGGCATTAGGGGATGGGCTCCGGACGATGAATTATGAAAACGCTGAATTGTTGGTTAGTTAAGATTAATTTTAAGTCGGGTGTGATAAATTTTTGTTACTTTGTGCCCCTTTTAACCGGAAATCAAAGGTCTGAAGTATTCAGTATTGTACTTTGTTCCATTACTGTAAAGGGATAGAAATTACGTTAAACATATGATAAGGAAAATTATTTCTACACTTACACTGATTATGGTCGCAGTGATGGTCTCTGCTCAGACAGGGAACCTTCGCGGCACGATCACCGATCAGTCGTCAGGGCGTCCCGTTTCACAGGTTACTGTGATTGCAGGATTAGTCCAGACAACCACCGATGGTGGGGGCAACTATGAAGTCAAGGGGCTTACTCCCGGTAAGCTCTATGTAACGGCTACCGGCCAGGGAATAGAGACCCGGTCAGAAGAGATCGACATCAAAGACGGCGACAATACATGGTCACCTGTGGTTACGATTACCAACTCTTCGGCAGGTGATGTTCAGGGAATTACCGAGGTATCAGTATCTCAGCTTGATCTCGAAGATGAAGGACGCGGTCAGTCGGTTGGAGGTCTTCTTCAGTCAACTGGTGATGTGTTCACGTCAACAGCAGGCTACGTCCTGAGCGCCGCTTATTTCAAAACCCGTGGATTTGATTCCGAGAACTTTGCTGTTTACATGAACGGCGTGAAGGTCAATGATGCTGAAACAGGCTGGCCTGCCTGGAGTGAATGGGGTGGTCTTAATGATGTGACCCGTAATAAGGAAGTATCAATCGGACTCAATCCTTCGTCTTTCTCCTTTGGTTATCCGGGAGGAGCAACCAACATCATCACCCGGGCTTCAGAACAGCGTCAGCAAACCAAGTTCACCTACTCACTTGGTAACCGTTCTTATACACATCGGTGGATGTTTACCCATTCGACCGGTTTGATGCAGAATGGCTGGGCTTTCAGTGTCAGCGCTTCAAAACGTTATGGAACCGAAGGAGCCATTGATGGCTTGTTCTACGATTCATACAGCTACTTCGCCGCTGCTGAGAAAAAAATTAATGAGAAGCATTCTCTTGCATTCAGTGTTATGGGCACTCCTACCAAGCGCGCCCAACGTTCAGGTTCTACTCAGGAAGTCTATGACCTGCTTGGCGATAACCTCTACAATGCTAACTGGGGCTACCAGAATGGCGAGAAGCGTGCTTCCCGTATCAAGCACTTCCACGAGCCTATCTTTACCCTGAACCACTATTGGCAGATTAAAGAAAATACACGGCTGACCACCAGTGCTTTTTTCCAAACCGGCTACAACGGATCTAAGGCTCTTAACTGGTATAATGCCGCTGATCCCCGCCCCGATTATTATCGCAATCTTCCCAGCTATTATTACCTGCAGGGTAATAAGGCTGGTGGTGATGCCGCAACAGAGTATTGGAAAACAAATCCTGAAGCTGGTCTGATAGACTGGAATTCATTGTACCAGGCCAACTACGGACAGAATGCTCTGGGTAAGCAGGCAGCCTACATTATGGAGGACCGCCGTATAGACCAGACCAGTATGGGCTTGAGCTTTCTTCTGAATACTCAGATTACCGAGAATTTGAAAATCAACGGAGGGCTTGAAGCCCGCAAATACAAAGGCCACCATTATAAGCTGATAGATGACTTGCTTGGTGGTACTTACTGGATCGATGTTGACCAGTTTGCTGAACGGGATCTTGCCGGTGATACCGTTGCTGCCCAGAATGATCTTCAGAATCCCAACCGCAGGGTAGGAGAGGGTGATACCTATGGCTACAACTACAATCTCTATCAGGATGAACTCAACCTTTGGGCCAATGCTGAATTCACATATAACAAGGTTGACTTCTATGTCGGAGCTACGGGTAACTACATCCGCATGTGGCGTGATGGATTATATCAGAATGGCCGTTTCCCAGACAATTCACTGGGTGAATCTGAAAAGAAAGATTTTATCTCACCAGGTGCTAAAGCTGGTTTTACCTATAAGATCAATGGACGAAATTTCATCCAGGGTAATGCCATGTGGATGGAAAGAGCTCCATCACTTCGTGATGCGTTTATTTCACAACGTATCCGCAATGATTACGTCGATGGACTGACTAAGGAAAAAGTATTGGGCGGCGATATCAGTTACATCATCCGCAGCCCTTATATCAAAGCCCGCCTGACCGCTTTTCAGACCATGTTCTATGATCAGGCAGAATTACGCAGTTTCTACCATGATGATCTGAATACATTCGTTCACCTGGTAATGACAGGTATCGATAAAATTCATCAGGGGTTTGAATTTGGAACTGAAGTAAAACTTACAACAGCCATTTCGATGACTGCAGTTGCGTCGGTTGGAAACTACCGCATTACCTCGCGGCCCCAGGGAACCATTACAGCAGAGAATGGAACTCTTGAAGAAACTACTCAAACCATTTACCTGAAGAATTTCTACGTCCCCGGTGTTCAGAACGCCGGCAGCATCGGTTTTAATTATCGTCATCCGGCCTATTGGTTCTTTAATGCCAACGTAAACTATTTCGGTAAAAATTACCTCGACTACAATCCGCTTCGCAGAACTGCCTCTGCAATCGACGGCCTCTTTACTGCCGATGACGTTGAGAAGGTAGCTGCTATTACTGAACAAACCAAGCTCGATGATGCCATTACCCTTGATGCTTCTATCGGGAAGTCAATAAAAATGGGCCAATATTACCTGAACATCAACTTCAGTGTCTCAAACATTCTCGACAATAAGAACCTGGTGACCGGAGGTTATGAACAATACCGCTACGAATCGGACACCCAGTTGTATGAGAAATTCCCAGCCAAGTATTTCTATGGACTTGGCCGTACCTATTATCTCAATGTTGGTTTCAGATTTTAAAACAAAAAAAAATAAACTAAAAATATCATGAAAAAACAATTTAAGTTTTTCTACATCCTGGTTGCCATGGTTGCAACTACCTTTCTCGGCGGATGTGTTAAAGAGGATTTCGATACTCCTCCGACAGACGTTCCTTCCTATGATCCTTCTTCCGACTCAGTCGTTACCATTGCTCAGTTGAAGACCTTGTATACGGGTGTAATTGAGAATGATTCAATTACTGACAACTTAACCATCAAAGGTGTTGTGGTTTCTAGCGATGAAGAGGGAAACTTTTATCAGGTACTGGCCATTCAGGATGAAACCGGTGGCATTCAGATACTGCTCGAACCCCGAAGTCTCTATCTTCATTACCGTGTCGGACAGACCGTATATGTTAAATGCATGGGGTTACACCTGAGTGCATATGGTAGCCTTATTCAACTCGGTAACCGTAATATTGCAAAGCTGTCGGAAATTACTACTGCCGAAGTGTCGAAGTATCTTTTCCGTGACGGATTACCTACTGAGGTTGTGCCTGTAACCCATTCTTCGGCTAGTACCATCACTATTAATTCTGATGATAATACTTATGTGCGTTTGACCGGTGTGAAATTTAGAAATGCAGGTAGCAAAGTTGTGCCTTCCTCTGATGATTCTGATCAGGCAATTGTATTTAAGGATGGCACCGAAATTATCATGCGTACCAGCAGTTACACTAAGTTTGCCAAGAATATTCTTCCTAATGATACAGGTACCATCTATGGAGTTATAACACGTTATAATGATAAAGTACAACTTGTTTTAAACCATTGGGGCGATTTGCATCATTTCTCATTTGAGCAACCGCTATTTATAGAAACCTTCTCCGCTGGACTGGGTAGTTTTAAATCATACAGTGTCCTTGGGGCGCAGGCATGGACTACCGCTACTTATGACGATGGCTGTGCTCTTATGTCGGGATACGCTTCTTCTTCCCGTTTCCCCAATGAAGACTGGCTGATATCGCCTCAGATTAACCTCACAGGCCGAACCGATGCCATCATGAATGTTTATCAGGCTGTGAATTACGTTGATGGAAAATGGGAAAACATTCAGGTGATGATTTCATCTGATTACGATGGTACAAGTGATCCCTCCACTCAGGGAACCTGGACAGAACTCACCATCCCTAATCGTCCTATCGGGACAAGCTGGGATTTCGTCAGTTCCGGTGATATCAGTCTTGCTGCTTTTGCCAACCAGAAGGTTTACATCGGCTTCAAATACAGATCAACCAGCAGCGTTGCTGCCTCATGGGAGATTGGCTCTGTTTCTGTGAAATAGTGTATATATGATTTTAAAAAGGGCACCCTTCAAGGGTGCCCTTTTTTTGTGCCTGTTTGTTGGGTTATATTTGTTTGAGAATATAGATCGCACTTACCACATCCATTATGCCATCGAAACTTAACGTCAGTTTGCCACTGATCTCTTTCATCCGGCACATACTGGCGTTTACCTGAATGTACTTCAGTACTTTTCCGAAGTGTTCTGACTGGTAGTAAGAAGATTGAGGATCAGTAGGGAAGTAACCTGTCAGACGGTTATTTTTCAGCAAAATTCTTTCAAAACCTATAGAAGCCGCAAGCCACCTGAGTCTGACTGTATTTACAAGCTCAAGTGCCGGTTGGGGAAGTGCACCAAAACGGTCGGTAAGCCTTGCACTGAATTCAGTCAACTCCTCATCCCGGGTAATCCCGTCAAGCTCTTTATAGAGTGCTATCCTTTCGGGCATGTTGGCAACATAATCTACCGGGAGCATGATCTCGAGGTCTGATTCAAACACACAATCGCTATTTTTGGGTGTTGTGGTCTCTTCATAAAGCCCTGCAAATTCCTTTTCCTTTAACTCTGTCACGGCTTCATCGAGAATTTTCTGATACATCTCATACCCTATGTCGGCGATGAAGCCACTCTGTTCTCCTCCCAGCAGATTGCCTGCCCCGCGGATATCGAGGTCGCGCATGGCGATGTTAAAACCAGATCCAAGGTCCGAGAATTCCTCAAGCGACTTTAATCTTCTGCGTGCTTCATCTGTCAGGGCCGAAAGGGGAGGCGACAGAAGATAGCAGAATGCTTTTTTATTGCTTCTCCCAACTCGTCCGCGCAACTGATGCAGTTCACTGAGCCCGTAGTGATGGGCATCGTTGATGATGATGGTATTCACATTGGGGATATCCAATCCCGATTCGATGATGGTTGTAGCCACCAGAACATCTGAATCGCCTTCAATGAAATCGAGCATCACCTGTTCAAGCTTTTTTCCTTCCATCTGACCGTGCCCGATGGCTACCGTAGCATCCGGTACAAAGCGTTTGATCATGCCTGCCACGTCCATGATATTCTGAACGCGGTTATGGACTACGAAAACCTGGCCTCCCCGGCCTATCTCATACCTGATGGCGTCGCGGATAACGGCTTCCGAGAAATTCCTGATTTCTGTCTGAACCGGTTGTCTGTTGGGCGGTGCTGTATTGATAACCGAGAGGTCGCGAGCTCCCAACAGTGAGAACTGTAGTGTACGGGGGATGGGGGTTGCAGTCAGCGTGAGTGTATCTACGTTAACTCTCAGTTGCTTAAGCTTTTCTTTTGAGCTTACTCCAAACTTTTGCTCTTCGTCAACAATTAACAAACCGAGGTCGTTAAATACAACATCTTTACTGAGCAGACGGTGTGTTCCGATGATGATGTCGGTTTTCCCTTCTGAAAGTTCTTTCAGGGCGCCTTTAAGCTGCTGTGAGGAACGAAAACGGTTAATGTAGTCAACCCGACAGGGGAAGTCGTGCAGACGGTCTCTAAACGTCTTATAATGCTGGAGGGCGAGAATGGTGGTAGGCACCAGTATGGCTACCTGTTTATTGTCGGCAACAGCCTTAAAAGCGGCACGTAAAGCTACTTCAGTTTTTCCAAACCCTACATCGCCGCATATCAGTCTGTCCATCGGCATTAACTGTTCCATGTCAGCCTTGACGTCCTGAGTGGCCTTTAGTTGATCAGGTGTATCTTCATAAAGAAACGAGGCTTCCAGTTCATGCTGCATGTAAGTGTCAGGACTGTATGCAAAACCGTTACTTGCCTTCCGGGCAGCATACAGTTGGATTAATTCACGGGCAATATCTTTGACTTTCTGTTTGGTGCGGCTTTTTTGTGTCGCCCATGCTGTACCGCCCAGTTTGTGGAGCGAGGGGGCGGTGCCGTCTTTTCCCGTGAACCGGGCAATACGGTGCAAGGAGTGGATGCTGACATAAAGTACATCATCGTTCTGATAGATCAGACGGATAACTTCCTGCTGTCTTCCGTTGTTTTCGATGATCTCCATGCCATCGAAACGACCGATGCCATGATCGATATGGGTTACATAGTCGCCCGGCTTAAGGTTGTAGAGTTCTTTCAGGGTGATGGCTTCTCTCCCGGCAAAACCTTCCCGGATCCGGTACCTGTGATAGCGTTCAAATATTTGATGGTCGGTGTAGCAGGCCAGTTGAATATCCTCATCAACAAATCCTTCATGCAGACCAATGTTCAGCGATTTGTATGCAATTCGTTGCAGGGCAGGAGTATCTCGCTCCAGATCTTTGAAGATGGTTTCGAGCCGGGTTAGTTGACGCTGGTTCTCGGCACAGAGAATGTTGATATAGCTTTTTTCTGTATGATGCCGCAGGTCTGTCAGTAGTAGGTCGAAGTTGCGATTGAAGGTAGGCTGAATCTTAATGTTAAAGCCGATGACTTCGCTTTCGAAGGCCGGTTTTGTACCGTATTGTATAAGCTTACGTTCGGTGAGCTGTCTTAACAAGAGTTTTCCGGAAGTGAGTAATTCGCCGGGAGCCAGATGTTTTATATCACGGTTAAGGTCTTCATAAACTTTACGTGCTTTATCCATTTCGAGATCCAGACGCTCGGAGATATAGGTAATATCATCAAGCCAGAAAACTGAAGTTTCGGGGAGGTATTCGATCAGGGTTTCGCGGGCTTCCTGCGAAAACCGGTCCTGAATATCGGGCATGATGGCAATACGGGTCAGTCGTTGCAGCGAAAGTTGCGTTACTGGATTAAAGGTGCGTATGGATTCTGCTTCATCGCCCGAGAACTCAATTCTGTAGGGGTATTCATCACTGAAGCTGAAGAGATCGACGATCCCTCCTCTGATGGCAAACTGACCCGGCTCAACGACAAAATCTACGCGATCAAATCCATATTCAATCAAAACATCGGTCAGAAAATCGAGACTTACCTCTTCTCCTTCCCGCAGTTGAAAAGTATTTTTCTTGAGAACTTTTTTAGTCACTACCTTTTCACTGAGTGCTTCGGGGTAGGTTACGATCACGAGATTTCGTCCAACATTGTTCACCTTGTTAAGCACTTCTGTCCGGGACAGGACATTGGCGTTGTCCGTGTGTTCAATTTCGTACGGGCGACGGTAAGCAGTCGGGAAAAAGAGTATTCTCCGCTTGTCGAAAGGCAGTTCACGTTCATCGAAAAGTTGTTCCATATCGTTGAAAGTATAGGCTGCTTTCTCTTTGTCGTCGATGATCAGTACGTGTATGCCTTGTGTGATCGAGTGAATTGCTGCTGCTACCATAGGAAGGGCCGATCCTTTTAGTCCGGTTACATGCAGCCTCGATGCAGTTCCGGCCTGCAACCCGGCAACGATATCCTTCACACGACTGTTGTTGCGGTATATGTCGATGAGTTCCTTTGAGTTCAAACCGTGAAATTTTAGGCAAAGGTAAGGGTTTGTTTTTGGTTTGAATGCGCGGTAAGGTCCCTGTTGAGACAGGTTTTTTGAATTATCAGGTGCCAGAGAAGATGGTCAGTGTGTTGTGTTTTATTGTTAAGTTGTTGATTTAATTGTGTTTGGTTGGTGTGTGGCTATGCGTAACCGATTGCTCCCTGAGTTTTTTACAGGCTTTGGTCTTTAGCAATCAAAAGCAATTTGTAAGCCGGATTTCATTTGCCGGAAGCCAATAACCAATAGCAATAAAAAAACCCCTTCGCGCCTCCCGGGGCAAAGGGGTACCTTTACACACAAATATATCTGATATGAAAAAACTATTCGTACTTAATAGCGTCTACAGGGTTGGAGTTCGTGGCTTTCAAGATGTGGAATGAAGTGGTTACCAGTGCTACGGCCAGTGATACCAGCGCAGCTTCTACATATATTAACCATCCAACCGTTGTATGGAACGCGAAGTTTGACAGCCATATCCCTGTCAAATACCATGCCACAGGAGCCGCCAAAACGAAGGCTATTGCGACAAGAATTACAAATTCCTTGTTTAACAGGAAAAACAAACTTGTGACAGGTGCCCCAAGTACTTTCCTGATTCCAATCTCTTTTGTCCGGCGGCGGATGATAAAGGAAGCCAGCCCCAGCAGCCCAAGCAATGCAATGAAAATTGATAGGGCAGAAGCCACAGTGAAAATGGTTCCCAGTTTTATCTCGGCTGTATACATTTTATCCATGGTCTGGTCAAGGTACTGATAATCCAGTGGAACAACGGCGCCGGTTTTCTGGTAAGTGTTGCGAATGAAATCTATTACCTCCTGCTTATTACCACCATTGGTTCTTATCGAGAGATAATACGACGGACGCTCATTCAGGAATAAAACAATTGGTTCCACGGGGTTGTGGAGCGATTGGTAATTGAAATCTTTAATTACCCCAATCACCTTGGTATTTCGTTGTACCGAGCCGTCAATATCTACCCCGAAGTCAATCTTCCTGCCAAGGGCATTTTCGCCCCAGCCTAATTTGTTGGCTGCGGTTTCGTTGATGATGACCCCTTCCTTCAGATCGGTCGACATCGTCCGTGAGAAGTTTCTTCCGGCAATGAGCCTGAATTTCATCAGGTCAAGGTACGATGTATCGATCATCATAAAATTCAGGGTCTGTTCTGTCATGGTTCCATCAGGTTTCTCAACTCTCATTACAACGATGGAGCCCTGATTACCCGGTGTTCCGCTGGAGGTGGCAACCTGTTGAATGTTTGAATTCTCCAACAGGGCATTGCGCAACACATCAACTTTGTGCCGCATGGCTGTGTCGGTTATTGGTGCCACAATCACATTGTCCTTTTCAAATCCAAGATCGGTCTTTTGCAGGAAGCTAAGCTGGCTGCCGACAGTCAGGGTGGCAATGATCATGATGATCGAAACCAGAAACTGCAACACTACCAGAATCCTTCTCATGGTTCCTTTCCCTTTTACAACCGCCCCTTTAAGTACCATGGCGGGTTCAAACGAAGAAAGGTAGAATGCCGGATAGGAACCGGAGGCTACCCCTATGATCAGCGTGATGGCCAGTCCTCCGAAGATAATCAATGGCTGTAACAGCTTTTCATAACCCATTTGCTTCCCTGCAAGTTCATTGAAGAAGGGTAGTAGCAGAATGACGAAGGCAATCGAAATAAGAAATGAAATAAACGAAAGTAGTAACGATTCGCTGATAAATTGCCCGATTAACTGCTGGCGATGTGCCCCGGCTACCTTGCGGATGCCTATTTCACGTGATCGTTCTGCTCCTCTTGCCGTAGCCATGTTCATGTAATTGATGCCGGCCAGTATAAGAATAAAAATGCCTACAGCACCAAAAATGTATACATAGGCCATGTTGCCTACAGGTTGATCGGCGCCCAGGTTAGATGTGTGATGAATCTTGTCAAGGCGGGTTGTCAGGAGTGTATAGCTTGCATTAATCTTTTCACCGACAGGAGCCATGTACTTATCATAGAAAGGCTGGAATTTGGTGTGTAATACCCCGGCGTCGGTGTTGGGCTTCATCAGTACATAGGCATATAAACCGATGTTCCAGAAGGCTTCCGGTTTAAGATTGTTAAATCTTTCGGCTCCAATAATCTGGACGATAGAGGAGGCAGAAAGCAGGCAGTCGTATTTCAGGTGACTGTTTTCGGGAAGGTCTTTAATAACGGCTGTTACCTTGAAACTTCTTCCCCTTGAACTTTCAAGCATCTTGCCCATAGGGTTTTCATCACCAAAATATTTTTTGGCAAATGATTCGGTGATGACGCAGGTGAAAGGCTCAGTGAGTGCCCTTTCAGGGGTTCCTGAAATAAAATGATGAGTGAAGATGTCGAATACGGTACTGTCGGTATAACAAATGTGTTCTTCGGCAAATTCGTTTTCACCATAACGCATCCTGATGTCTTGCTCAGGGGCGAATCTGACAATATTTTCTATTTCAGGAAACTCTATCTTTAAGGCGGGAGCCATTGGGATCGGCACAACGGCGAATAAATCCTGTTTTCCGGCAATATCGAAATGGGATTCCAGCCGGTAAATCCGCTTGTATTTCTCGTTGTGTTTGTCGTAAGTCAACTCATCCTGAACAAATAACAAGAGAAATATGGCTGTCAGGATGCCGATTGACAGGCCGGCAATGTTGATAATGGCGTAGAACTTGTTGCGAGTCAGGTTCCTCCATGTGGTCTTCAGGTAGCTTTTGAACATAATTGAAAGTTGTCTTGTGTAATTGTTTAGAGGGCAAACTTTCGGTTGATGTTCTCGTTGATGATCTGGCCATCAAATAATCTGATAATGCGCTGCGAATATTCCGCGTCACGCTGGGAGTGCGTCACCATTATGATGGTAGTGCCCCCCTGATTCAGGGAGTTGAGCAATTCCATAACCTCTTCTCCATGGGCTGAATCGAGGTTTCCGGTTGGTTCGTCTGCTAAAATCAGCTTCGGGTTGGCTACTACTGCTCTGGCAACAGCTACACGTTGCTGCTGCCCTCCAGACAATTGAAGCGGAAAATGTTTCTTGCGGTGGGCAATGTTCATCTTTTCCAGTACCGTTTCTACCCGTTCCTTGCGGTCACGGGCACTCATGCCCAGATAAATCAGCGGAAGTTCCACGTTTTCAAATACATTCAGTTCATCGATCAGGTTGAAGTTCTGAAATACAAATCCTATGTTCTCTTTTCGTGTTGAAGCTCTGCGACGTTCGCTGAAGCCGCTCACGTCAGTTCCCAGAAAGAAATATTGCCCGTTGGAAGGGTTGTCGAGCAAGCCAAGAATGTTTAAAAGGGTTGATTTGCCGCAACCTGACGGACCCATTATGGCAACGAATTCTCCTTGCGAGATTTCCATCGAAACTTCGTTCAGTGCAGTGGTTTCTACTTCGTCGGTTCGAAAGGTTTTGGTGAGCGAGACAGTTTTAATCATGGTGGCTGGAATTGGAAGTTTACAAAAGAAATGACGCTTTCATGGCAACAAAGTTACATCGTGATCACATGAGGCAGGGGTAGATTAACTATATTTTGATGCTTTTTAACCTTTTACCAACATTTCACTATCGTGCTAAATGATGTAGCTTTGCAGCCGGTAAAAATGTGAAATCTGCTATGTCGGGTGCTGTCAAAGTCTTTAAGTTTGGAGGAGCTTCGGTCAGAGATGCTGCGGCCGTGCGAAATTTAGCTTCAATCGTTCAACATTACAGTAACGATAACCTTGTGGTTGTGATCAGTGCCATGGGCAAGACAACTAACGCGCTGGAACTGGTCGCTGATGCCTGTTTTCGCCGGGATGATGCACTGAGTCAGCACCTCGATGCTGTTGTTGCCTACCATAGGGTAATTGTAGCTGATCTTTTCGGTGATGAAGATGATGCTGTCAGAGCTGAGGTCGATCTACTGTTCGATGAATTGGTGAAGTTGACTCAACAGTCTTGCGGTCAGCCGTTTGATATGATGTATGATCAGATAGTTCCCTTCGGGGAGTTAATCTCAACGACGATTATCAGCTGTTATCTGAATCAGGAAAATATTCCCAACCGTTGGCTCGATGCCCGCCAACTGGTTTTTACCGATGACAACTGGCGCAATGCCCATGTCATCTGGGACACAACCAGGGCAGCCATCAATCATGCTGTGACCCTTAGCAGCGGAGACACGGATAGGGGCTGCCTGTTTATAACACAGGGCTTCATTGGTCGTGAACCTTCAGGCTTCATGACCACGCTCGGGCGCGAAGGATCTGACTTTACGGCTGCTGTGCTGGCATGGTCGCTCGAAGCAACTGATGTCACTATCTGGAAAGATGTCCCCGGATTGCTTAACGCCGACCCCAAGCATTTTCCCGACACAGTAAAACTCGATCAGATTTCCTATGAAGAGGCTATTGAGCTATCGTATTACGGGGCAACAATCATCCATCCAAAGACAATAAAACCGCTACAGAACCGGAAGATCCCGCTTTATGTGCGCTCTTTTCTCAACCCCTCTGCACCCGGTAGCGTCATCGGTGATTTTATGGAATCACGTCCCGATGTGCCTTCATTTATCTTTAAATCCGATCAGGTGCTGATCAGTATTGCCCCGCGCGATTTTTCCTTCATCGCCGAGAACAATCTTCAGATCATTTTTGGGGTGTTCAGTACCGAGGGTGTCAGGATTAACCTCATGCAAAACTCAGCCATTAGTTTTTCTGTTTGCGTGGATGGTGATGCGCGGCGTATTCCGCGGGTGATTTCGCAACTGAATGCTTCCTTCAAGGTTCGTTACAACGAAGGTCTGCAGTTGATCACCATCCGCCGTTATACTCAGGGGGTGATCGATCATGTGGTTGCCGGAAGAACAATTCTGGTAGAACAACGCAGCAGGCTCACGGCGCAGTTAGTGGTGATGTAAGGCTCTCTGTAAATTATTGGATAAAAAAGCCGGTTGATTATCTGTCAGCACAAGGTGCTGCAGGATGGTCAACCGGTTTCTCATGTCAGGATGAGAAACTTCCGCGCTGATATTTGTCATTGCAGCAGCCCATAAATTCGCCGGGATTGGGTTACCGGAATCTGCATCGTCACAGAATATCAGGTACTATCCCTATGGAATAGATTTCCTGATCCGGGAAAATCAACCGATGAATACTTACTCTGGGGAGGCATAAAAACTACGCCGGCGGCTGAATCCTTACAACTTTTTCTTTGCCTCGTGAAGATCGGATGCCGGTTTTAAACACGGTTGCTTTTAGAATTCGAAACAACTAATAATGTTTTTGATTAACAGTGTAAAGGCGCACCATTCTTTTTGTTCGACCGTAGATCGACCGTAGATCGACCGTAGATCAACCGTGGGTCAAGCGTGTGGTCAGGGTCAATTCACGATTGATTTTCGCACGATTTCCGCTGTATGTTCTTTTAATTGTCATACCATGACAAAGCAAATATTGTACCATAGCAGGTTTTATATAACGCGATGGCATATTCTTACCGGAAAGCAAGGGGGTGGAAGTTGGCCTTAACCTCGATTTTGACCTTCATCGTTCCGGGTTACCCATCGAATCGGCCTGATATAACCCTAATTATTAGATGCTTCGATTACCTGTCCGTTTTTGGCGATTGATAATGAATGTTACTGCATAATAACAGCCACTATTCATCGAAAAGGAAATGGAATCAGATTGATACACATATTTTTTTACTTCCCCTCGTCACTGTTCATCCTTGCTGCATTTCTCTGAGGGAAAACTGAAAGAGAAATGTGAGCCTCATTTGATTTGTAATGAAAATCAGATTACATACTTAAAGGCTTGAGACGATAATATTTGATGAGATATTTTTATAATCAGGAATACTGAGTAAAAATGCTCTTTACATTGAGTAAAATTTTGATTAATGTTTGAGCATCCATATTTGATTAATCATTCCATTTTCGAAAGGTATAGTCTCTACTATTGGCGGGATGGTAATTACGTAATTGACTTTGTCCTGGAAAAGAGGAATAAAGTAATAGGCCTTGAAGTGAAAAGTGGAATGAAAGCCGAAAACGCAGGTTTGGGAATATTTGCAGAAAGATTTCATCCTGAAAAGGTATTTCTCGTTGGAACAGGAGGGATTCCTTATGAAGAGTTTTTAAAGATTAATCCGAAAGAACTGTTTTGATATTATAGTTGAGCAATTGAAAACTGTCGCTTAATTTGTGTTTGTCTATAAAGTCTCTGTTTTATAGGCCTCGTAGATTTTTTTGAGCAAATAGATATTTTCCATCGCGAAACGGTAAAAGATAATTCAATTGCCCCGGAAATTGTTAATCGTCATTCTTAACCTCTTAATTTCAAAAAATTGTGAACCACAATCCCGAAGGGATGAAATTATAATAGAATCAAAAGTATTAGTACAACCGAAACCCCCGAAGGGGTGACATTACTATAGAACAAAAAAATAAGAACCGTAATCCCGAAGTGATGAAATTATTATAGAACAAAAAATAAGAACCACAATCCCGAAGGGATGAAATTATTATAGGACAAAAAATAAGAACCGTAATCCCGAAGGGATGAAATTATTATAGGACAAAAAAATTAAGAACCGTAATCCCGAAGTGATGAAATTATTATAGGACAAAAAAATTAAGAACCGTAATCCCGAAGGGATGAAATTATTATAGAATCTAATGTATTGGTACAACCGAAAACCCCGAAGGGGTGACATTACTATAGAACAAAAAAAATGGTTATGTTTTAGAATATTGTAGTAATCTAATTTCTTGGACTATCGGGTCCTGAGTTCGGTACATTTTTATGGTTTCCATGTTGTCAGCCAAAACACGGAATAAATCATTTAACTGTTGTTTTGATT
>Ga0209319_1001023_pt1 | contig 26300 bp, 23 predicted proteins | sample RifGroE2_FD_184000 | JGI IMG/M metagenome (GOLD analysis project Ga0209319, IMG submission 184000) | Groundwater microbial communities from Rifle, Colorado - Groundwater E2 (SPAdes) (version 2) | ecosystem: Environmental > Aquatic > Deep subsurface > Groundwater | place: Rifle, Colorado, United...
CTCTGGTTTGTCTTTTTGACATTTTACACCTCGTTTTAAAGTAAAGATTAATATTCTCCACTTCTATTCGCTGTGTCCACTAAATTGTAGCAAGATCAGAGTGCATGACCACGATTATTCAGAGTTCTAGGATCGTTCGGTATAAGTCGTAAAGATTTTTTAAAACTTTCTAACGCTAATTCACTGCTACCCAACCTCTGAAGTGCTACACCGCGGTCATTAAGTGTTTTAGGATCGTCTGGTCGAATTTCCAATGATTGATTATAGCATTCAAGCGCTGCCTCATAATTACCCGAGAGGAGAAATGTTTTACCACGCTGATACGCTTTTTCAGCCCTTTCTAAGGTACTAAGTATTTCATTACGACACTGAAGCGTACTAGGATGATTTGGTCTAAGTTCCAAAGATTTACTAAAGTATTCAAGTGCTTCTTTATAGCGCCCTAATTCGCGAAGCATACGACCACAATTATGAAGCGTAACAGGATTATTCGGTTCAAATCTCAAAGACTCCTTAAAACTTGCTAATGCATCTTCTCTGCGATTAAAAGCATAAAGCGAGTGACCACGATTATTGAGAGTTCCAGGATCGTTCGGTCTAAGTCGTAAAGATTCATTAAAGCTTTTCAATGCTAATTCAATATGACCTAACTGCTGAAGCGTTACCCCACGTTTATCAAGCGTTTCAGGATCGTCTGGTCGAATTGTCAATGATTGATGATAGCTTTCAAGTGCCGCATCATAACGACCTGAGATATAAAGTGCATTGCCTCGCTCGCGAAGCATGCTGGCTTGGCGATGTTTAAGGATTACTGTTTGTTTTTGTAATTCCTCGAATAATTTTTGAAAATTCGCAAAATCATTATCTTCTTCATGACCATGTAAGTTGTATCTTTGTGCAACCAACCTCTTCAAATAAATTTCGTCTCTTTTTAGCATATAGAGCTCATCCCCTAGCCCAGGAATATAACGAATTTTGCTTTGTGCTGCAGTAGGATCAGAATTATCTAAACAATAAAATCCATCTCCTGGTAAATAACGGATAGAATAATCCTCTTCAGTACCGTTAAGTCTGGTTGCACAATAATTTTCATATGCACTATTTACTTCATCTCCAATCAAACTAAATAAATTATAGTCGTCTCTTCTACTTACTGTACCTTCGCGTAGTTTAATTAGTAAATCTCTGGGAAATTCATGCCCATATCTATCATGTATAATATCTATAGAGTCTGCACTTAACCCATAAGGAGCGTTTTTCATATCGATAACCTCATAAAAAATTCAAAAAATAATCTATTTAATTCATCTCTTAAATCAAAACATGTGATAAAAATTATTATATAAATCAACAAGTTAAAAAATAAAAAGCGATATTTTTACCTGTATCCATAAAATTAAAAATAATATTTCTATGCGCTCGCTCCAGCTGATCTAGCGCATAAAGCTTGTTCAGATATTTCACCCTTATTCTCTATTGGAGCTACAGTATTTTTAGTTAGTCCAGACGAAACCTGATTAAATATTGCACTGCTACGAGCTTTAACTTCATATCTCGGACGCACATCAAGTCCTGGGCGAACTACTCTATGACTTCTATGGAAAGTGCCTAAAATACGACCATCAACAACAGTATGGGAAAGTTCATTTTTTTTCATATATAATTCCTACAATTTAAAAAATATTTTTTATTAAGCATATTAAAATATTATTTTTGAAAAATAATACTAGATTCGTTTTTTCCAGCCGTTGAATCAGTTACTTGAGTTACAGCCGACGAATCAGATACTGACCGTGCTGGCTGAAACATTGCACAACTTCCAAGAGGTGCGCTAACACTTACTTTGTCACCACAAATAAATGCCTTTAGTGCTGGAATCGTCGTTCCATTAAAAGCAACTGAGCTATCAACGATCATGTGCTGTTTATCAATGTGCTTAATGAGTCCAGGAAATTTTGTCTCAAAAAAATGCTTAAGCTCTATCACCCACCTATCACGAATATAAACAAGATGTTGTCGTAGGGTTTCATCACGATGATAAATAGGCGCAAAATACAAACAAATATAGGGCGGCAAACCTATAGGATGTAAATTACGGCAATATAAATCTTCATGCCGTTGTTGTGTTTCTTCAAATTGTCTTTGAATAGCACCACGATATTCACTATCTCCATAACGACATTCATCAGCAAATACATCTCTAATTATATTGTCCAAAGCGTTGCAAAGCGCACCATATCTTTCTGCAGTAACGTCACAGCCTATTCCAGTAGCTAGGCTTTCAAAATTATTTCTATCGCATGACACTACCTCATGAACGCAATCGCACATAAATGATGATAATCTTGGAATCTCTATTCCAAAATCAATAGTGTCGCTGATTTTTATATCAAAACTATTGTCATCACTCAAATTAAATTGCTTAATAAGCCCAGGAAATCTCATGTCAAAAAAATTTCTTAATAATGGATCAATCACTCTTCCATCCACTTGCGATATAAATTTAATTACTAGAGTTTTAGATGAACTATCGTCGCAGAAATTAGCTTCCATTGGCGCGCCAAATGTTGATAACCAAAACTCTCTAATTGCCCTAATAATTAATCTAGAAAGGTGGTTATAAAGCTCAGAACTATCGCGCAGAAATGACTCTAGTGCTGGAATCATTGTCTCGCTATCGACCATAGTACCGTTAATCTCCATATTAAAGCGATTATCAGTACCGTAACTAATTTGCTCAACAAGCCCATGGAATCTAGCATCAAAAAAATTTCTTAGCAGTGTTGCGTACAATGTCTCAATATAGACTTGCCCATTATCAACAAGTTGAAAGCTGAAATTAATTTTCAGTGAGCCATTGTAGTCGTTATGACCCATTTTTATTGGAACACTAGTTGTTTCAAACAAAAACTTTTCAATTGCCTCACAAAACGTATTATGAAACTTGATATGCCTTTCTGCGCAATTAATTAGACCTGCTTTAGTTTGCTTATCAAGTAAAGATATTGCAGATTGAAGATGATATTGTTCAATCGGACGGCTCGCGACTGGCGTCATAGACATAACTACTGGTGTTTCATTTTTAACTTGATTTGTGCCTGTACAAGCATTTGTTCTTTGATCGCTGAGAAATACTTCTAGCGCTGGAATAACTGTTCCATGAGATGCCATAAAACTATCAACATCCATCTCTAAACAATTATTAGCATCACAGTGAAATTCCTTAACGAATCCAGGAAATCTTGTATCAAAAAAATCTCGTAATGAGCCCAAATGCGCATTGTTATCAAGTTGAAAGCTAAAACCAATCATCGGCAAACCTATAATTGGAGAATAAGTAGTATTGCTGATTATTATTGGTGTTCCAGCCACTTGGGATAAAACTTTTTTAACTGTTTCACGAATAACCTTAGAAATTTTCGTGTGTTTTTGTAAAGTATCATTTGCTTCCTCAATCATGAGCGCTTCAAGTCTTTCTGGAATTTGATTCTGATTTAACATTGCTGCCGGAACAGTTGGTTTGGCTGATTCCCTAGAAGAAGCATCGCTTGCCATAGAACCAGATAGATTGTCTGAACTGGAAACAGACGCACGCTTTGCCGCTTCAATCCTTTCAATTATAGTTATTAACTTCACACCTACCGCGATGTGTAATTCGTGAGGCTGCGGCTCATGGTTATAAGCAGAAGGTGATGGATTATTAGCTAACTGAACTATATATTCCAAGCCTAGCGTTCCCTTTAATTGATCGGCATAGTGCCGAAGAGCTGACTCTGCTGTGTTAGCTGAAAATATAATGCTTCCCGAGCTATCATTTACCGTGCATTTTGCTCCTAACATTTCTGTGAGAAGGCGACTCAACTTGTTGGCAACTTTTACTTTCTCTATGATAGACAATAGAACTGGGTTTTCCATACCTCCTTCCAATCTTAATTTGGGACGTGTTCCTTCCATAGCACTAGAAGCGGATGATGGCATATCAGTATACTCTAAACCGACTATTCGTTTTAATCTGGCAGCATTACGCTCAAGATAGGATTTAGATTTTCCATAGGGAAATTCTATAAAACAAAAACTAGGAGGACAATTACTTATTGTACATCCTGATTCTACCGCGAACATTTCTGTAAGAAGCTGACCTAAAATTTTTTCTGGTCTTGGTATTGTTTCGCTAGTCGAGGTATGAGTATACATATAAACTTCTCCGATTAATTTATCTCGAAAATAATATTAATAAGATTTATCTGGGTTATGCGTGTTAACCTATGAATGCTAATGGCTTGCTATTGGCAGAGGTGCTGGCGCTAGCTCTCTTCTAGCATCATCCAAGTATTTATCCCAATTCTGTACCCCAATTACTTGAATATACCGTCCATTTTCTCGTGCATTTTGGACAACTGCTTTAGCTAAAGCTTTTGTTCCTTCATCACCAATATCGTTTCCAGTAAAATTAATCTGTTGCACTGATTTATTAACTTTCAATCCATCAGCCAGGTTAAACGCTTCCCAATAACCAATTCTATTAAACGAAAGATTTATGTCTTGTATTGAGTGGTTAGTTTTTAGGGCGTTACCTAAAAAAGATGCTCCACTCTCTCCAATTTGATTATGGCTAAGATTCAGTATCCGTACTGAATTATTATTTTCTAGACCCCATGATAAAGCGTGCGCATATTCATCATTAAGATTAGCGTTAGTAAGATCTATAGAAGTTATTTGGCTATGACTATCCTTAAGTGTGTCGACCAAAAGCATTACTTCGTTATGATCAATCTCTTTATTAGCGTGATTAAAAATTGTTCTAGGAAAAAAAGATGAGGGAGATGAAATTATTGGTGATCCTAAAAGGCTGACTTTTCCGACAGTGTCTAATCGTAAATTTAATGGAATAGGCTTCATACTATAAATCCTCCGTATTTTGTTTATAAATTAAAAATTTGTATTATTAAATTAACTGGCAAATCATAACACAGTAGTATTAAAAAAATATTAACATCGTTGATTGAATTTCGTGGACGAATTTCTGTCTACAAAAACCGCCCTTTTCTTAGTCAAAAAATGAATACAAAAACGGTCGACTTTTTTAGTTAATATCTGTACAAATTAATTCATTTTTGCCATTTCTTAGATAGTATCTATCACAGCTCTATTTCTTCCAAAATCTGTATAGTTGATTCATCAAACAAGTATGGGTCAAATACTTGTCCAGTTATTGTATTTATCATTCCCGCAAGGCAACAAGCAACCTCTAAATAATTAGTTTGATCCTTAATATATTTCCATAGTAAAACTCGCTTATTGTCGCGGTTTCTTTTGGCAAACTGTACAAACAAATACCCTTTTCCAATAATACAAATAACTTGGATAGCGGGGTTTTTATTCCAACCACTATCTGCTTTTTTATACCTCTCAAACTCTTTCTTAATATTCATATCTGAATCTATTAGATTAGAACTATATGCAAATAACATACGTACAGGATTTTTTATGTGTGATCTTAAATTTTTAACTGATTCCATATTTTCAACGGCATCTCTAAGTTCGTTATTGTTCAAACTTTTTTTTACTTCAATAGCGTACCACAGGCTTTCTACGGGGAAAAAACCTTCAACTCTCTTTTCGTTTCTATTTTTAATACCATGGCAAACAGGAGGTATACTATCCCGATCAAAAACAATTATATCAACTTCCTTTGATTCACTACCAAATGAATCTTGTATTTGACCTTTGCCAAAACCACATCTATTAGGAAAATATCGAGTAAACAAATCTGACGTCATTTCCTCCATCATATCTCCTTTTGTAACTGATCGGTTGACATTGGGGTTTGACAATCAATCGTACAGGAAGTTACTGTAAGGAAATTTAATTACGTAAAATCAATGTGTTACAAAAATCGATTTTGACGACAAACAGGTCAATTACGGCTTTTTAAGCAAATATAACTATTTGATAAATATTAATATTTTTTCTTAGAGTAACCTTTGGTACAGATGCTTGTCAAACCCCAATAACAGATTTTTATTGTTTTTGTTTTTAAGAAATTTTTGGTGGTGCTAATGCACCAATTTTAATAATTTATTAGCCAGAAAAATTCTTAACATTTTTTAGCAAAAGAGGACATTTTAACTTTGCTCTAACAGAAGTTTTACATAACTACAGTAGCTCCCGCTAAAACTTTTTAATATTCATGTGTCGGATCCACTAAATTTATGGACAAACACCACCTTTGCCATCACTATGACTGTTTTTGCGTCTAATTTTTATACCTGCAAAATCTTAAGTTACCACTTGTTTCCTAAATCCATTTAGCATTAGTTACCTATTGTTTTTAAGAAGTGTCAGCTTTTAGAATTGCCCTGCGAAACCCATATGCAACGAGTAGAATCCACATCCTCTAATTTTACTCTAATAAGCTCGCTAACCCTTACTCATGTACTTTACGATTATCCTATATTTTTAGAAAATTCAATGATAAACTTGATTAGTTTGGTAGCCCAAGGTAGAACCAAAATTAGTAAATTAAAAAAATTTCAAGGAGATAGATTATGCCAATTATGGATTATACGCTTTTTTTTGGAATTAAAGCTGCATCCCCTATTAATACTCCAGCGGAGCAGAATGCTTTTCTAGCATTTAAAGCAGAATTTAATTTAGCAATGAGGAAAAGAGCTAATTGTGATGCTGGAATTAATGTTACAATTGCATTAGGGGCTGGAGTAACAGCAGGAGTAGCAGCAGCTAAGACACTTTTTAGTAGTACATTTGCTGGTTCCACAAATACCGCATTGGATGCTATAACTCTTTTTACACCTATTATAACTACTGTAATATCAGGTGTATTAAAATTATACAAAGATGTTGTAGATAGTTCTGGAATGAAACAGTTACAGGGTCTAGCTGTGACAGGGATGCGGAGGGGATATTTTGATGATAATGCTAGAGTGCAAACCATGATTGATGGTTTAAGTGGTGTTCTTCCCGCTCCACCGGCACCGTTACCGCCTACATGTTGGCATGCTCGTTGTGATAATGCGGTTCATGCTGCATGGTCGGGACCAAGACAGGCTAGTTTTTTTGCGGCATCACAAGATCTACTAGCTGAAGAAGGCGCGTTACATCATAATGCTCATGATCCTACTGGTAGAGTTACTCCAACACCGTAGTAAAAAAGTCGATCATTTTTGTATTCATTTATTGACTAAGAGGGTGTCCTAAAAGGGTCATTCCTCCAACAAAGCTGCTTTCAACCAGATCTAATCACCAAGATCTAGGGGTTTGACAAGCATCTGTACTAAAGGTTACTCTAAGAAAAAATATTAATATTTATCAAATAGTTATATTTGCTTAAAAAGCCGTAATTGACCTGTTTGTCGTCAAAATCGATTTTTGTAACACATTGATTTTACGTAATTAAATTTCCTTACAGTAACTTCCTGTACGAATGATTGTCAAACCCCTAGATCTACCGAATTGCTATGACTTCGCTTATAGTAATGGCGTCTTTTCACTAGGTAGTGGCATTATACTCATTTGTTGTCCTTGGGGTTGAATTGAAGCAGAACTAGTACGGGTCAAGCCGAAGAACCCCCAAAAGTGCTCGATCTGAGTTACTTCGCTTTTAGTTTCCCGCTTTTCATGTGAATATGCCGGCGTTCTAACCATTTATACAGCGTCGATGGAGAGCATTCAATTAACTTAGAAATAGCGCGTTTGTTAATTCCTTTTTTTATATAACCCGTAATTTCGTCGTGAAAAGCGTCTAACTTTAAAAGATCAGCTTGCCCTTTTGGTCTCCCAAGCTTTACTCCTTCGATTTTACTTTTGCATAAAGCTTCTTTTGTGCGTGCCGAAATAAACTCCCTTTCAATTTGCGCAGCTAAGCCAAGAACAGTAGCGGTAATTGTGGCTTGCATTGACCCATCCATTACCATTCTATTTTTTGCAATGTGCACAGATATGCCTTTTTGCGCCGCCATCTCTAGTATTTCTAGTACTTGGAGACCATTCAAAACCGGGTGGTGATGAAATGCAACAATTTTTTCATACCCACCGCTATGAGCAACAAACAGAGGTAAGCGCGGTTAGGCGAAAACCGCGCAAACCCTAAAGACCACCCGGTTTTGAATGGTCTCCTTAAGGGATAGCGGGAGCATTAGTGCCAAAACCTACAGTTTCGAATAAAAATATCATTTTAAAACTGTATAAAATCTTATGGGTGTGTCCGTCTATCTTTTTACTCAAAGACACCGTTTTATGTGATTAAGTTTATAATCACGGGTATGATATAATCGGCACGGGGCGGCTTAAAAGTGTCATTTACCAAAGACAATTGCACTCTGCCAAATAGGATTGCAATGGATATTTGTTATTAAAGCAATAACATACTTCTATGCTGTAAACCCAAGATCAAATTCTTTCTTTTCATCGCCGATATATCCTTCTTTATATACGTCATCATCTGATAAAGTTGTAATATTAGCTGTTGTATTTGCGAACGTAGATGGTGGTATCCGAAAAAGGCTGCTTGTAGCAAGGAAAGATGAATTGCTCAAATTAGAATCAGATGAAGCAAAAGTTTCCATTGCCTCAATTCGATATTCTTTTATTGCTTCTATCCTATGTTCTAGCATGCCATTTTCATTAAATAATGTGTGCAATCCACGATTTCTAGGGTGTAAAGGAATAAAGTCGCGTCCCATACTACTTATAAAGTCAATGGCATTTTTCTTCAACCCGTGTGGCCATAATACTATATGTGCCACTTTTTTTGGATTGCCTGTATTAAGATCAAATTGTGAAACAATATTATCGATTGAGTGCTGTCTAATAAGCCATTGGACGGTTGGAACAACTTGCCTTGCAACATTTCCAGTAATGATCTTTGTTATTGTATTTCCGGAAGCAATAACTGCAGTAGCAGCCGCTATCTCTACTGCTGCAATAGTTGCTGCATCTACAGCAGTGGTAGTTGCTGCTGCAGCATTTAGGGTAGTTCCTCCAAAATAACTTACTAATTGTTTAACAGCTGTTGCTCCAGTATTAATACTCGTTTCTTTGCTAGTCATAATAGCGTTTTTTGCAATAAATGCTGTTGCTTTTCCCATTGTCTCGGTTGCCTCCACAGCCGCATTATGCACCCCTATGTGAACAGCTTCTGCAGTAAAACGGGCAAATGCTGCTGCTTTTCCTACTGTCTCGGCTGCTTCTACAGCCGCCTTAAGCACCTTTCCTCCAACACTATAAAAAAGTGTAAATCTATTAGCCGTGCCCCAAATACACCCTGCTACATGCCAAAACCCCAAACCACCCGTGTGAGGAACGAAAAGACGAAAAAGTTTTCCAAAATGTGAATCCATTGTATTAATAGCATTTGGTGCTGTTACATAACCTGTAATAAGGTCTTTTGCACTATGCTGTTTATCAGCAATCAGCAATTTTCCAATACCGGGGCTTTCAAACGTTACCGCTCTAAAATGGAGACCATCTATACAACAGGTACATAACTCAGCTAATACAGCACCCAATGAATGTCCGGTCAATGAAATCGTGTAGTTAGTAAAGTGTTGTTCCTTTAGTTGATTAATTTCTCGAATAAATTGAATTGCTTCCTGGAGTGTATTAGGTACTTTTGCTAATGCTAAACCAAAATCCGTTATTATATTTTGCATATTCGCTGTTCCACGAAAGGCGATTACAATTTCCTTTTTATTATCATTAAGATAAGCGGCGGAGAAAAAACCATTTTTATCGTTTCTCATAATACGAATCTGTTGCCAAAAAAGCAGCGATGGATAGGATCCATAAACATGTTGACTTATTAATGCATATTCTAAATGAGTTGGCATAATAATTTCCTTTGGAAATGAGTTATAATTATTTTGAAAACACAAAGTCGTCTGCATAAACAGGCACTGGATCTTGTCTTTGTTGCAATAAACTATTAGCTTCTTTAAATTTTTCTTGTGTATTACTGATTTTTTGTATTACGAAGGAACCCTCGGCTTGTAAGGAATTTAATTTCTCACTAGTAGTCACATATTGCCCAATAGCCTGTGCGCAGGCATTTGCTCTTTCATGTAAATCAACTCGTGGCGGAGGAAAACCTAATAAAGCCAATCCAAGACGAAGTCCACCATCTGCTATTTCAGCCGCAAGTGATCCTCTCCCAATAGGCGGACAAATGCTTTCCGCATCTTGTTTATAAGCGGTTATAAATCTATTACATATTGTTTCCTGTACTTTTTCTAATTTTTTTATTTCTTGTTTTGCTTCATTTGTGGATAAGCGGAGATCTTTAGCTGTTCTAAGTGCTATATCTCCTACTTTATCTATAACTTCTGGAATTTGATTTTTTGGGGCGGTAATCGCCAATTGTTCGATATTCAAGACTTGCTCTCTTATGTTATTTTGAGATCCTGTGAAAAACTTAAAAAGAAACATAGTGTACCTCTAATATAAATATACTTTAAAAAATAATTACTTTTGTTTATTCCTAAACTAAATACTTGTTATAAAATTAAAATTTTTATCTTCTTCCTAATTGCGCGGCAGCTTCAAAATGCTCCCGGGTCAATCTAATTGGGTTGGGACCTGTATTAGTGAAACTAATAGGACCATGAACAGTTATAGGATCCTGTCGTATTGGTCTATCTATTCGCATTCCATCAGGAAAAAATGCCGAGCTACTTCGAGGGGCTAATTCTTGAGTATGACCGCCAAATAATGCTCCGATAGCCATCGGCAATAACCGTTCTACAACACTTCCCAAAATTCTCTCCATAAAACTTGGTTGGGCTTGAGTTGATGGTTGAGGGGCAATCTGAACTTGTGATTGGGGAATTAATTGTGTTGCTGGATGAATAGGCGGTTGTATCAGCTCTCCATTATGCCACTGACCAGTTATTGTGCGACCATCCGGGTATGTCATTGTTCCTCCGCCATTAGGTATACCGTCGACTAACTCTCCCTCATAAGTACGTTCAATGCTCCCATCTATTCTTCTGTATGTTACTTTTGGGTATGGAATTGTTGGTTGTTGCATCATATAAATTACCCCTATTTTTCTAATTAAGTTATTATTTAATATATAAAAATACCTACTAAGTTATTTGAGATAGCTATATACTTATCAAAAAATATTTACCTTTATCGTTAGAACCATTTTATTATATAAAATAAGAAAAACATCCGTATGGAATACTGATTTTTAATATAAAATTATGCACTTTGATATTTTACGATGCGAATATAGCGAAGAAGATTTTTCCTATGTAGTTGAGGCTTTATCATTACCTTTCACGAGGGTAGTAAACCAATCTTTTATCTTTGCTGCTGGTATACCTCCTTCCCTTCCTTTTTTAAAAATCCGTGATAACGCTTCCTTTGGAAATGTAATAAATGCTGACAATATAGGAAGATTATTGTTGCCGGTGTTAAATGTTAAGTCAACTATCAATCCAAAACACCAAATACCTGTTGATAATCAATTCTGGATATCTAGTTTAGATCCCCAACGTTTCTTACAAGAAATTAATGCTATTCTTCAATTAGATACTGCAGTTGGATTGAATATAGTTATTCCTTGCAATGTCGATGAAGACTATTGGTTGACGGTTATAATCCATATTGAAAAACGCGGAGCTAGCGCTTGCTTTTATTTAGAAATATGTATCCTTGATACTTCACATACAATAACAATAGATTCAAGTGCAAATTCCACTATTGGTCAGATTAAAGACCTTTTATTCAGAGCAAATTTCAGCCATATTCATGACGAAGATCGTTATTGTTATTTCAACGATGGGAATTGGAGAAAATATAAAGCAACAGGAGTATTCTTTGCGGAACAAATCGCTACGATAATCACTAATCATCCTTTTGATCCCCGTCAATTTGAAGATAAAATAGATCTCCTGAAAAGACATCAAATAGAATGTGCTTTTAGTAGTCCATTTAATGTAATAGATCCAGAAAATTTAAGAAAAAACGAACGTCCTTATACAAAACTGAACTTTTTAGGACGCAATACCACTTTAACGCGATCGGCTTTGTTAAATGTTTTATTAATGCGCCTAGAGCCACTATATCTATCTGGAAGATTGGATTTTAGCCACACGATATTCGTTCTAGTTCAGCATCTATTGCCACAAACGGTGCAATTAATTAAAGCGATGCTCTATTTTGGAGCGAAACCAGAAAATATTTTTTTGTTAGGCAAGCCCTACTCTACTGAAGTTGGTGTTATAGAGGCTCTTAAAAAAATTTCTATCCATCTTATTGAAAATAATATTGCTAGTTATCGTGGGGGTATAGAATTTACAAAAGTTTTTAATGAAGAAATTAGTACTTTGTGGAAACAATGTGCTTTATGGATAAATATTTTATCTGCGAATTCAATTAGTGAATTACTTATTTTAGATGATGGCAGTAAGGCAATTTTACGTGCGGTAGCTATATTAAATCATTGGAAGTCAGATCCTAATGTTAGTCAAGAAGAACTAGAATTATTTAGAAAAATAGAGGAATATCACATTCCGATAATTGCAGTTGAACAAACTAATAATGGTCCTGACACATATTGTACAGAACTATTAAAATATAAAAAAATACCGCAAAAAATATTGCCTGTCATAATGATGGCATCTTCACAAGCAAAGGAAATCGTAGAAGCTGAATTAATAGCCTCACAACTTATTGAAAAACTTAATGAGGTATTTGAGAAACAAATTATTGGAAAATTTTCTTTGTCAATAATCAAGATCGGTATCGTCGGTTATGGTAAAATTGGTAGCAATGTTGTAAAAGCATTAATACAATATAAGCCACTTTTAGAACAAAAATTAAGGGAAGTTCAAAAAAATAGTCAAAAGTTATCTGAACAAACTATTGAGATAGGAATCTTTGAAACGTCCTGTCAATTGCTGGCTACCATACCGAATATTCGCGAATTAAAAAAATATGCAACTCTAAGTAATCTAGTACAAGATTCGCAACTGATTATAGGTTGTTCTGGGCGCGATATTTTTTGTGATTATACAAGAGATGATAGTCGAATTGCTCAGTTATTAAATAATGATAAAGTATTCGTTAGTTGTTCCTCTGGTAATATAGAACTTTTTTCTTTATTAAAATGGTTGCAACAGCAACAAAGAAATTTAAATCCCCCGGAAAAGTTCAATGATAATGTTGAGTACATAATTGGAGAAAATAAAAAAATCACTTTAGTAGCTAGTGGTTATCCGCTAAATTTTTCTGGTTACACCCCGGGAGTTTATTTTCAAAACATTCAAGGTACTTTAGGTTTATTATTTGGGGGACTTGTTCAAGCCCATCTATTGATTGAGGAACAAAGAGCCTATTTTGCAAATTTAGCAGCTATGCCGATAAGTTCAAGCGCAATTAGCGAAAATTTGTTTGTTTATAACTGGATGTTACAACGCGAAATTGTTTGGCTATTATTTACTTTAAATGACTATTTTACCGATCGTATTAGTATAGAAAAACTAGAATGCATGCAACAGCAGCACGAAGTTGAAATGAGTTCATTTTTCCGCTATACCAGCAAAGACCAAAACTATGCTAAACTTTGTTTTGGAATAACACGAGAAATATTGGTTTTGGGCGCATGTTTGAGTCATATCCAGCAACCATCGATGATAATGCCTAGAATAAATATCAGTCTTCCCCCTGACCAATTTATATCAGCTCCAACCACTCAAGATTGGAATGTTCCTTATCTTCCTGAGGAAGGGAAAGTAGTTCCTAGAAATGAACTATTACACACGATTGATTCCGCGCTATACGAATCACGTAAAGTTGCATTGGTTGATGCAACACAAAAAGGTGGTGTAGGCAAGACTTTTTTAGCATTAGAGATTATTAGAAAATTTAGGCAACATGCTGATTTTAATATCTTTTGGTTTAATGCTGAACAAGATATTCTTTACTTTGAATATGATCGTTTTTGTGCGGAAATTCTTGGTCATCAAACTTATGGAATTGCTGAGGAAAGGCTAATTCAAATTGTTTGTAGTGTTATAGAACAAAGTAATAACAACACACTAATTATTTATGACAATGCGCAAAATTCAACATCTCTAAAAAGATTTTTATCCAATACAACAAATACGAAAGTATTTATTTTGTTAACTAGTCGCCAAACTTGTTGGCAACAAAATGGATTTAGGGAAATAGCAATTCCTCCTTTAACATTTGCTGAAGCAGTAAGCTTTACTAGTGATGAGCCAATAATAGCAGAAATGCTGGGAAGTTTTCCGTTAACATTATCATTAGCTATTACTTTTCTTCGAGAAACTAGAATTACATTTATAGATTATCTCCAAAAAATTACTGAGCAAAAACATGATATAATGATTTCTGGAGATAAGCATGAATATTCCCTATTAGCATGGCGAGTAAGTTTTAATTATCTTTTAGAGTATCCTAGTTTAGCTATAGAAACTCGCCGTTTGATTTTGCCAATATTATTTGCTTGCGCAATGCTTAATCCTACTGCCATCCCTATTTCCATTTTAGAGTCTTTTCTTAAGGAATATAATAATGATCAAGAAATCGCAAGAAGAGAAATTATAAAAATACTAGAATTATTACAAAACTTCGCGTTGCTTAGGTATGAGCCAGGAGTTATTTATATGCATCGCTTAGTACAAGAAAATATTCGTAATTACATTGTTCGTAACAAAATACATGAAATATTACCAGCATTGCAGGCATTGCTAAAAGTTTTTTACTGCGGTAAACCTGAAACGGTGTTTATTTATTATGACAATTCTGCAGAAACATTATTTAGATTAAGTTATTTGCTGCCACAATTAATTGTTTTTTTACAAGCGCTTTGTAAATCATTTTCAACAGACCAATTAAGTCAGTTAGTTATACATCCAAATGCTACAGAAAATCGTTCTATAGTCACAATAATTATTGAATTGTATAGTAGAATTGCAACTTTCCTTAATGGGACAGCTAAAAATGAGTCTCAAGCTCAAGAAATTTTTCAACAAAGTTTTATAATAATTCAAAGTTTGGCTAACAGTAGCCATAAAATACTAGAACTCACTAAAGATGAGCATTATTTGCTTGCTAGGGCTCGTGGAAATAGAACAAATTTATGTTTTACTTACTTGAATAGTCATCAAGTAATTCAAGCTGAACCTTTTGCGCGATTAAGTTATTTTACTTTACTAGAATATAAACTTGTCCAATGCGAAAAATCTATCTTTGGGGAAGATTTCTTTAATATGCATCAAAATGTACTTTATCACGATGTTTCACGTATTTACGCAATATTATTTTGCCGTCCTCAACATATATTGCCCCCTATTGCAGAGCAAATCCGAAGCATAATTGAACATAATCGCGCATTACTATCGCCTACTTTTGATTTTAAATCCGTAGCACATGAATTGAATGGTGAAACGCTTGGCTTAACTCGAGATTATCTATGTGAAAATGATGCAATACGTAAAAGAAGATGGGGTAATCTATTTAAATTTGAAACCTATGCCAGTATTGCCCTACTGGCTTTTTTGCTTGGTGATTTGACACAAGCTACAACCACTCTGCAAGAAATGATCATTTTGATTCCATTGATAGGACAAGAGATACAAGATAGTAACAGTGAAGCATTAGTATATTTATTACTTGGAAAAATTAAATTAGAAGAAGGTGATACTGCAAATTTGGCTATTAGATATTTAAGGCGTTCATTTATGATATATAATGAACTTAAACTTAATGAGCCCATGATAGCGCTTAGTGCTTATTGTTTGGCAGAAGCATATTCACTAAAAGGATTACCACAAATGGCAGAATTTTATTTCAACAAGGCTCAAGCGACTTTTAAGTTTTTTGGTATTTTTCAACCCCTTGGACAGCGCATTCAATCAATGTTAACAGTTGTTCCAAATGCTGTATACACACCTTCTTTTTACATAGATCACTTTAAAAAGTATTATCAAACTCTTTTTAGTAATCCAGAAGAAGAGATAAGATCAATTCCAGCACCAACTATTGCTCCTTCTGTTCCCTCAATCTAAAAAACAAAAAATCAGTATTCCATACGGATGTTTTCTTCCTAATTTAAAGCAATAATGTTTTTGCAATGGATAAGAGAGAAAACTAAAAAGCACCTATTCCAATATTTGCCCATCAGGGAGTATCTCTTATCCAACTATATGAATTTTAAATTGGAGATAAATAATGAAACCTAATTGCAAATCAAACCCTCAACCACCAGTTCAGGTGCAACCGATAGTTTCTACTGACAAATCGGGTCGTCCAAATGGTTTAGGGGCATCCGGTAGCTATAGTACTCGAGATACCACTTACAGTGGCGGAGTATTCCAGCCTTTTGGTGGACCAACAATTTTTTCTGGTGGCGTAGCTACAAAACCATCTGATTCAACCATAATAGATATGCGTGGATCAATGGGAACTGACGGTAGCAAAAATGCCTCCGTAACATTTGGTTTTAAATTTTAGTAGCTAATTGGAGAAATTACTATGATGATGGTACCAAGAGCAGTATTTGATATGGCAGATCAAGCATCTAGAGGCATACAATCAGAACCAATATCAACGCCACCAATAATATCAGCTATGGTTAAGGGAGCTGTTAGTGGAGCAACTTTTGGAGCTGTAGCAGGCGCAAGATGTTTGGGTGGACAAGGTTTTTTTGCTGGAGCTGCGGTAGGAACATTGGCTGGCGCCACTACTGGAGCTGTAGAACATATTTGGAACAATAGTTCAGAGCAAACCCCAGCACCTGGTAAATAACAAAAAATTGAGAGATATCGCGTTTTCACTATGTGATATCTCTCAAAATTTTATGTAATCAAGAAAAAACCTTCCAAAGTTGACCATGAAATGTAAGTCCTTTCCGCATCAATATTTTGATAAGTTCTGATTTATCCTTGCAATTAAGTTTTTGTCTAATATGATCAAGATGTGTTTCAACAGTCCGTTTTGAAATATACAGCTTTCTACCGATTTCTGATGCTTGTTTTCCCTCCAGCATCCCTAATAAACAATCAACTTCCCGTTTACTAAATATTACTTTCTCATTGTCTAAATTTAAAGCATATTTTTTAATCTTAAATTCTGCGATTGCTTTTTGTTTTAATTTATTTCCAAAAGAATCAGTACCGAAAACAATGCTTAAATCAAGAATATCCGGATTATTGTTGTAATTTGGTATATGTATTCTATTTTTACGAGCTTTTTCAAGTAATGGATTAGCACTATCCTTAAAATAAATAATAAAACGATATAATATATCCAAATTTGTGAGATAAAAATTTTCTATCCCTGGCTTATCTCTGCTTGTACCAAAATGGAAAAATTCTATTGACTTGGGTTGTTTTTTTATAATTGTAATACCATGATCTATGTTGAAATATTCCCTGCAATCTTGATAAATATCCTGATTTTTCAAAGTTGACCATAAAAAACAACCTTCTTGTGGATAATTATCATTTTTCCCCTGTAAAACACCCAATAGATGAAAGTCTTGTTGATAGAAATGTTCTACCCATTCAGGAACATTGCTAATATGGATACGAGAATTATCATTAAATCTTTGCATATAATGAAAAAAAGTAATCCCGAATTCGGTTAATGGGTTACATATCGAGCTAATATCTTCCGATAATATGATCTGATATTTATTTAATAAATCCCGCATTGCCTTTTAAAATTGTTAAAAAATTTTATTAAGGGATTAATTAAGAATAAGAGAAACAATTATATTAATATTTGTACCTTATTCTTGATGAAGCGGCACTTTTATCAAATAATGCATTGATTTATCTAATATATTTATATTGTGGCATAAGATAATTAAAGACGACACACATATACATTTATAACAATGTTTACACCTATTCCAATTTGATGAGATATATTTATTACATAAAAAATGAAAAAATGCCAGTCATATTGCCTACGTAAAATAATATTTTGTATTATTGGACTACTAACAGAACATAGGTTGCTCCTTTATGCAAATGCGTCTTAAACATTTTAAATGTTTTTATCACTACCTTTTCTATATTTCAGAGTAGAAATCTAAAAAATACGTATTCCATACGGATGTTTTCTTTATAGTTTTAAGAAATAATGTTTTTGAAAGGGATAAGAAAGATGATGGGACATCTATTTCGGTTGGTGTTTATCAATGAATATCTCTTGCCAAATTTCTAACTCAAAAAAATATTTTTAATTTAATTTTAGGAGTTCCATTTATGTCTAACAGTCAAATAAATATAACATTTTTTCAACACCTATCGAAAGAAAACATCACTTTAGATGTGACTGGTCGAGTTGTAGTAGAAGAAAATTTATCTAAAATAATCAGTGAACATCAAGAAAAAAACTTACCTTGCAAGGATTTAGAACAAAATCTTTGCGGGGTTGGGTGTAATGATAATTGCGGTAGTACATCTAATGAGATAGAGGAAAACAAAACTTCAAGTCCATCGGTTAAGTAATTTTTATTATATCAAATAACTTAGCAAGTTCTAATTGATCTCTTATAGCAAATTAGTTTGTAAAACAATATGTTAAAGAGAAGTTAGAACTTGCAAATATAAATTTTAACTCACTCAGTAGCTACAAATGCTATAAATTTACAGGAGCTTATATGTTTTTTCAAAATATTTTAGGTATGAATCATGTACACGATACTACACAAGGAGATTTACACGTAAAAGGATTATTATCTATCACAAATTCTACTATTAGAAGTGCGGAAGTAATAGGAAAACTGACCATTGATAGTTCGAGAGTTGAACATGGTTTAAAAGTTACTGGCTTACTTGACGGAAGTGGGATTACAGCTGATAGCATTGTTATAACTAATGCAACGAAAGCTACTTTACAAAATTCGACTATTCATGGAGATATTTCCGCTGAAAACCGTCAACAAACAGAGGGTGATGCCCCAACCATTATCTTGGATGGAACAATAGTAAGTGGTGATATTGTATTTGACCCAATAAGGAAAGGACATTTGGAATTAAGAAATGGCGCTTGTGTTCTTGGACGAATTATTAACCAAGATAATGTTGTTAACCCAGGCGATACTCCAGGACTACCTGGCTGCATAACGCAATAGATTTTCAACTGATTAAGGTTGATAACTCAGAATTTTATGTAATATTCCCTGTGGCTTGCTGCGGAGATATAGATTAATGAAATTATTAATATGAATAATAAAATCGAATCGATTAATTGTACCGATCAACTATACAAAGGATTTCATATCAGCAAAATAATCAATTCTCTAAGTAATGAAAATTGGAAATTAATTTTACTACCAACAGAACGATGTAATTTTAAATGCATGTATTGTTATGAAAATCATGCCTTAGGGCAAATGACTGAAAACACGGTAAATGCAGTTAAAAAACTAATAGCCAGAAGATTAGAAACAAAAGAACTAAAATATTTTAATATAGCCTGGTTTGGTGGTGAACCACTACTTTCTAAAGAAATAATTTCCAATATTAATGGATATGTAAAAAAAATAGCAGACCAAAGGGTGTTATTTTCTAGTAATATTACTACTAATGGATATTTACTAGATCAAAAAACGTTTGAAAATTTACTAGCTCTCCAAATTAACTATTATCAAATATCCTTAGATGGAGATAGAGATTTTCACGATAAAGTTAGGTGTAAGATAAATGGCAATGGCACATTTGATAAGATATGGGAAAATCTTCTTAATATAAAAAAATGCGATGCGGAGTTTTCAATAATACTACGATTACATGTCCATTCGGAAAATATATTTTCCATGCAAAAATTAGTTTGCAAAATAAAAGATGCATTCTCAGATGATAACCGATTTAAAGTTTTTATAAGACCTATTTCTAAACTTGGAGGAACTAATGATGACCAAGTTAAATCACCTTCTGATGTTATTAGTATTATTCATAAATTTTATGCTATGTTAGATAATAAAGTTTCATTATGGGATACAGGAAGCACCATACAAGGTCAATATATTTGCTATGCGGCGCAACCAAATTCACTAGTAATTAGACCAAATGGTTCTCTTGCAAAGTGCACAGTTGCCTTAGATACAAATATTAATAACATTGGCAAACTTAACGATGATGGTACTTTAAGTATTATTAATGATAAATTTCAATCATGGGTAGAGGGATTTAAAGAAATTAATAATTTACTTAAGTGCCCATATTATAATAGAAAACATTCTTTTGAGCCTAAGTGTGGGAAGTGTAATTTTAGTAATTATGATTTGACTGGTAGGGGGTAATTGGCTAATAAAACGACCCTTTTCTTAGTTAAAAAATAAATACAAAAAGGTTCGACTTTTTTAGTCAATATCCGTACAATTTAATTGCTTTTGACGTTTTCTTAGACAGCACCTGAAAATTATACTATTTTAACTTATATTTGTGATTCAACCAACAAACAATATTTAGGCTAGTCTATAGCAAAAATCATAGCTTAAACGTCTATTACTTTATTATTAACTAAATCCACATCAAATTTGTTGCGTAAATAATTTACAAAAGCCGAACACAAAACCAACATTAAACGAGCTTCATTTAATGAAACAGTGGTTTCATCCACTAAAGCATGCCTTATACCATCGGCATCGCCACTCCATCCATAAATCTTAGTTAATCCATCTTTCAAAGCCGGATGAAGTGCTAAATATTCTTTTTTTAGTATATCTGCCAATGTTGCCTTTGGCTTACCTGTAATAACTTTAGCCATGCTTTCTACAGCCGATATTGATTCTTTGATGGAATTTCTGTAATCTGGGGAGACTCTATTGCTTAAGAGTTTTAAACTAGTATTTATATGTTTGGTAGCGCTATTATTATAGCAAAGAGCATGATCTATTTCTTTAATTTCTTCGTCAGATATGATTTCAACAATATAACTTCCAACAAACCTATATGCTGAATTTTCTCTTTCAGATATTCTATTAAATTCATCCATAAGCTCCCTAGCTTGTTTTTCCATATTACAGCCTTTTATTAGCAAATCTATTGTAAAATCCCAAAAATCATAAATTTGATTCCACTGCAGACAAGCATCAAATGATTCCTTTGTGTGAATGGTTTCAATAAGTGGTACTATTTGAGTAATATCAATAGGTTTCTGACTATTGGGTAATTTTAGAAACTCTTCCCAATACATTTCGAATATAAAATCCATTTGCCTATAATATGGAGTTATTAGATGATCATGATAAAATCTGTATAAAATGTTCCACAAAGATGTTCTTAGTTCTGGCAACATCATTCTTTGCTGTAATATTGGTGGCGGCGATATCCCCATTCTTTTTGAAAAAGTAGTCATAAAAGTAAATTAAATAAACTGTCTAAATAAATTAGTAACTATCCAGCATACATAAATATTAGCATCTTTTAATAACATGATTAGATTATTCTCTTCTTTCTATAAAATAATCATTATCATAAAACTCCCCTTCTCTTTCGTATGTTTGTAAATTTTCCAAATCTATTCGAAGCTTGTTTTTTATTTCTGATACTTCACCCTTACTTATATATTTTGTTGAAGATAAAAAATTATTAACATCATTAATACGGCTTACTTTTTGCGATGTAAAAGAGGCTAAGTTATCCAAACACTGTATTTCCTCCCAAACTTGTTTTTGTTCCTCAGAGAATTTTACATATTCAGGACTGTTTTTGATTGGACTGTTACTAGGGACAGCACTTAGCTTATGAATTAATTCATCATGCTTTTTCTTAAGATTATTTCTTATATGGCTAAAAATAGGTCTAGCAATATCATGACAAATTAGTTTATCAAAAAGCTCCCTGGCTTTTAAAATATCATTTGTTCCACACCCCAAAGACTTTAATCCATTTAGCGTTTCATCCAATATAAAAAATTTTTCTTTATTTCCTATGCAGCTAGTTCTACCAACGGCTATTAGACTTGTCAATGAACACCTTGCTAACGGAACACTAATCGCTTTTAGCTTGGTAATAATTTCTTCTGCTTCATTAATAGTGTTCCTAAGTTTTATTTTTAAAGATAATAATTCAAAATGCTCCATTTTTTCATGAAAAATAAGAATCAAACCAAGAGAAATAAAAATCAATATTCTTATACTCGAGAATTTTATATCAAATAACAAAATCACCCCAATGAGTAATAAAAACCAACCAAAGAATTTCACACTTTTTTTCATATATTAATCTTACATTTTCATTAATTTATCCGATGGCATTCAATAACCTTATATTAATACTAATTAAATCATTGCTGAAATTAGACAATTACGGCAAAAGTCATTCCCGTACCTGGGGTTGACAATTATTTAGGTTGTTTGTCGTTCAAATCATTTTTTGTAACATATTGATTTTATATAATTAAATTACCTTATCGTATATCTCTGTAAGAATGAATGTCAAATTCCAATATCTCCTCACGTTTTGTGAATGTTTAATCTTGTAAACAAAATTCATACTTCAAAACCTAATTCAACCTATTGAGTGTTGACCGCCAGTCGATGCCGCTAGCTCCTGAACTTCTGACTTGTCAGACAAATACTTTTCTATATGATAATTCTTTTTACTTTTAGCTTTTGCAAAAAAAGCATGGCTGCTGGATCCATAATCAAAATACGTGATCGCACCCGAGCGCTTAAAACTCAATTCTAATTTCTGTTTTGTAAAACTATATCTTGCAGATTCAATTTCCCGATAAACAAACGAATTTATGTCCAAACTTCTGATTTTCCCAAAAAAGCGCGCGCTCGATGGTGATGGATTTGCGGGAATGACAAATATTGCAGCGTAATTTCTTAACTTATATTGTATGTATAAATTAAAATCTTCTCCTTTAATGAATCTTGCGTACTCGTATGATGGTATACGCACAACTTTCCAGTTTGCATACTCATCTAACAACATATCTTTTAGAGTATCTTGGTAACTTTGACCGATATGAGCGTGATGATGCTTTTTTCCATCAATCTCTATAACTAATTTTAAAGATGGAAAAGCAATGTCTACAGTATACACCCCAATTGAATATTCAGTTTTTAAATCCTCAGCCGCTTCCTTAGTTAGTAACTGCCTTAATCTGCATGTAACAGTTTGCTGCCATTCTAAGCTTAGTTCATCAGCGGTTTTTCTTGTACTCTCGAGTTGTAACTGTCGGTCAACTTGTTCAAACAAACTTTGCAAATTTAATTTTTCATTGTCTAAGCCAGCAAGTAAACATAATTTCCAAATGGTTCGGAAAATATATTGTCCATTTGAGGCATGAATGTCTAGACCATCCAAACATGTATTACCTAAAAATAGGCTTAGTATTTTAATTGAGCATTGCTTGAGCTTTTCAGAGTAGCGAATAGGATCAAGCATAAGATTAAATAAAGTATTAGCTAAGTTAATTGGTTTAACATTAAGTGTCCTTTCATCATTACTCATGATCATGGCATATATCTGTAAAAAAACTTTCTTAGAAAACTCAGGAACATACATCGGATCTTCTAGCGTTGCAAAACGATATACTTGAGTTGCCATTCTTTCCAAATGTTCGAATCTCAATCCCTTACAATTATATAGATCATTAAGCTTAATATACTCTTGTACAAGCTTTATAAATCTTAGTTTTAGGACAGATATATCACAGTCTTTGTCTTTTAGAGGTTGGTAGTATTTGTCTAAAAATGCAAGCCATAGCTCTGGATCATGTATGATTCTTTTTTTGTTTTTTTTCATAAAATATCTTCATTTGGGCTTAACCCCTATAAGAGATGACATCTTTATATTAGTATAAAAATTGGCGGAAGTTGGCAGAAGCTGTCAGAAGTTGGCAGAAGAAACTATTTATTTTTCAACATATACCAAACAGCATTAGTTGTAGACCCCTTACTAGCAATTATTCCCATGTTTCTTAATGTAATTAACTCACGGTATAACGTTCTTTCTGATAAAGCAATTTTTATAGATTGCTTTAACTTCTTAGCACTTGCCTCCCCTAATTTACCAAGGATTTCTACAATTTCTGTTTGTCTGGTAGTTAAATTATCTCTACTCATTTCAACTTCTTTTAATAATTCTGGCTTTATGCTATGAGGAAACTTGAATATTACTTTAAATTCTAGATCATCAGCAAAAAACTGTGGTTTTGGAACACGAGCTTCTTTGCATAACTCGATAATATTTTGTATGCCCCTGCCCCATGTTTCTATATATCCACATTTATGAAGCACATCGGCAATACAATAATTTCTTGGCTTGGAAAAGCCATGTTTTATTTTTTCTAACGTTACGCCCGGTGGCAGTCCACCATTGCTATATAACTCCAATCGGTTATCATAGATAGCAATATTTATTGTGCCTTCTCTAATACTATAGTCACGATGAGCAAGAGCATTTAATAATGCCTCACGAATAGCGTCAAAAGGAATTATAGGGGTTTCAATTCGGCGAAATTGTTCGGGTACAACTTTAGCAGCAACTGGCAAATGCCTTTTAATAAAAAGCTCTCCTTGTTCTAACAACTCAAAAATATTACCATTCAGGTGATGGCTATCTAAAAATTCTCTTTTGTTTACTCCCTTAAATCTTGCCAGCTTAATTTGGCACTGTGGATAGTCTAAAGGTAAATCTTTACCAAATAATACCATAGCCGCATTAATTATTTGGTGATCTCGAACAAGCTTAAATCTTTCTAAAATTTTTGAAGTACTTTCATTTATTGCAGATGCTGGTAATTCCTTATTATTGACGGCTTGATTTACTATAGACAAAACAAGATCATGGTTAAGGTCTTCTGGTTTACTCCCAATAGCAATTAAACTATCCCATGCATGATTAAGCTGCCCACGTTTTATAATCAATTGCTCATAGCGATGCTGAGGCATTTTAGGACTGGTAGATTGAACGCGGTGGTATGGTCTACCATCATATGCATATGGTATATGACCCCCAGCTTTAACCTTTATAAATATAATCTTATTTCTATTGTCTACTGGGACGTAATCTATGGAAAGATACGATTGTGCTGATGGTTCAAGCTTAGAAATCTCCTCTGCAATCTCTCTCTGAGTTTTATCAGAAACCTCCTGCCCAATGATTTTACCTTGATCAGTAACTCCAATAAATACCGTTCCACCCTCTCCATTCAAAAAGGCGCAGACTGTCTTAAAAGCGGCATGCAACAAAGCGGTCGACTTTTTGAACTCAAATGTGTGTGATTCGCCTTGTGCTACAATCTCTTTGATTTGATCTAATGTCATATCTAAGTTATTTAGCTACTGCTTCCTTTAATTTCTTGCCCGCAGAAAAATGGGGTACTTTTTTAGCTGCGATTTTAAGAGGTTTTCCGGTTTGCGGATTACGCCCAGTACGAGCTTTTCTTTTCTTAACAGAAAAAGTACCGAAACCAATAAACGCAACCTTATTACCTTTTGAAAGTGATTTAGTGATACTGCCCAAGGTGGTAGATAGCATTTGTTCGGCTACAGATTTAGAAACGTTGCATTTAGTTGCGATTTCTTTGATAAGTTCGACTTTTGTCATATTTGTCTCCTAAAGTTAGTTAAAAGTGATTGCTACAAAGTTTTATCTCTTTTTGATAGGTTTGCTTTTACAAGAGCGTTTTTTTGCCATTTTTTGAATTGGTTTAGTTATAAACTTTTTTTCAGCTTTTTTGATGCTGGCTTTAACGGCAACAGTTTTTTTATTGACTTTTTTTACAGCCTCTTTCGAGGCAGCCCTTCTTGCTTCTTGTAAATCTTTAGCTAAACGACCTAACTGAGTTTTTAGGGCAATAAAGTCTTTTTCTAATTTCTGGATAATTGAAATTGGTTTTGTATTTGACATGTTTTCCTCATGATTTTAGTTAATGGACTTAAGAAGTATAGCAAGTTTTAAACCAAGTCTCTAACCTTTTTCTTCTGCTAACTGCAGCAAAAGGAGTCGCTAATCTTTACAAACGCTATGACGTGTCCGTTCGGCATATCTATAAAGATTAGCGACTGTTTTTTAATGCCGCAAGCGGGCTCTTCGCCGTCCTTGTCTCATCGTATGTGTCCATTCTATTAAATCTCTCCAAGTTCTAGTAGTGGTCATCATCACCTATGCCAATGTTAGCACGGCTCGAAAAATTGCAAGGGCTTCGCAAGTGCTTCTTCATTTTTTTTCTTAGCGTTTTTGCATGTGTTGTATCGCTAATAAAAAAAATGACTCCGCACCCTTGCAATTTTTCTTATCCGCCGTGCCTCCATGGGCTTGTCAACCTCCCATTTT
>Ga0209319_1001024_pt1 | contig 26249 bp, 30 predicted proteins | sample RifGroE2_FD_184000 | JGI IMG/M metagenome (GOLD analysis project Ga0209319, IMG submission 184000) | Groundwater microbial communities from Rifle, Colorado - Groundwater E2 (SPAdes) (version 2) | ecosystem: Environmental > Aquatic > Deep subsurface > Groundwater | place: Rifle, Colorado, United...
CTAAATTTAATAGTGATGTTGCAGTAGATTTTAGAGATAAATTACAAAGAAGTATGTGTAGTTTTCTTGTTGATGAAAGTGAAGCAGAAATTTATTTAACAAAAAATAATAAAGAATATATAGGTAGCAATGATGTAGAATTAAGTAATTGGTTTATTGCACCTTATTTAGAAATGGAATTACTTATAAATGAAACTATTAATTTAGAATATCATATTTTAAATGGTAATATAAAATTAGAAACTGTAGGGACTGCTAGGAAAGATCGCTATACGAGTTGTTCATACGGAAATTTTTTTGCTTCATTATTAGAAATTGATTTGTTAAAGCAAAGTCAGGATTCAGACTATGATTTTGTATTTTCATTTTCATAATAACACATTATTATTATTACTAATATAATTATTAACTAAAATAAATAAAAATATACATATTAATTCAAACAATAAAAACTAAATAAATAATATAAAAACACAGAAAGGAGGATTTAATTTAATTGGCAAAAAAACAAATTACAAATCCTCAATCACAAATTGAATCACAACAACAAATAGAAATAAATAATATAAACACTCATAATCCTAATACTTCTCCCCTATTCTCTAATTCAAATGAAATAGAATTAAATTCATTATCTTATAGTTCTTTTTCATTAGGTAGATTAGATACTGATAATATATCAATGACTGATTTAAAACAATATGTAAAATATCCAATGATATATAATGAAATATTAAGAGTTATATCAAGACAATCATATTGTTTGAATGGAATTTATGGACAAAGTATTGATCGAATGATAGCACTTCCTACTTTATCTTATATAACTACTTTAAGAAGTAAATCTAAACAAATGAAAAATAAAAAAGATAAATTTAATACTATACTTAAAATGTTAAATATAGATAGAACAACTAGAGATATTTTAAGACATTTACTTGTTGATGGTGAATATATAGGTGTACTTAGAGATACTTCTGCTTCAAATAAAAAAATAGACACTTCAATGTTTACTATTGATAGTATTGATAGATTAGAAGGTTTATCTTTAGATGATAATTTTATGATTCAACCATTAGATTTAGATTATTGTAAAATAGTTGGATTTCAAAATAATATTTCAATTGCAGCGTTTGATATGATGTATTTTGATCAGTTTAAATTAAATGGATTATTAAATGAAATTAAAAATTTTCCAAAAGAATTTGTGAAAGCATATATGGATTATAAAAAAGATGCAGGAAAAAGATGGTTCATTCTTGATTATAGGAAAACTATTGCTTTAAAAGCTAAAGCAAATGAAATTGATGCTCATGGAATTCCTTTTGGAATTTCTGCTTTTACAGATATGAAATCTAGTAATGATTATGATGATAGTCAATATCAATTAATTAGTGAATTAGCAAGTAGTATATACTATATTATATTGCCTGAAGGGGAAAAAACTGGGTCTTGTAGTTTAAATAAAACACAACAAGATAATGTAATAGAAGCATTTAAAAATGCGGTAAAGGTAAATACAAGTGGAAATATTGCCAAAATCTCAACACTTAGTTTGGCTCCAGGAACTAAAATAGATAGATTAAGTAAAGATTCTTCATTAATCAAAGATACATTAAGTGATGAAAATTTAAAAAAAATAGCAACAAATATTGGTATTGCTAGTTCCGCATTAAATGCTGAAAGTAATAGTGCTAATTTAGGAAGTTTGCAAATAAATTTAGATTTAATATCAGCACAAGTATTTCAATATATTAATGAAATAGCAAGAGAAGAAACAAGAGTTATTAATGAACACTTAAGTATCTTACCTAAAGATTATATAGATATTAAATTTCTTCCTATTACATGGCTTAATAAAAAGGATGTTTATGAGAAAGCAAAAGATTTATATATGACAACTGGAGGCAGTAGAAAATTCTATATTGCAGCAGCAGGATTTGATCCAGAAGATTATCTTAGTATTTGTGATGAAGAAATTGAATTAGGGTTTGATGATAAATATTTACCACATATTACCAGTTATACTGCTAGTGATAATGCTGATACTGCAAATGAAGATGGCAATTTAGGTGGAAGACCTCAGAAAGATAATACTGAATTAAAAGAATCAGGATTAATTACTAAAAATTTAAAAAGTAATGAACAAAAAGTTAAGAATCAAAAATAATAATTAATGGAGGAATTATAATATGGAAAATAATATTATAAAATGTAATTATAAAGGAAATTTATTAATTTTTAATTTACCTGAAGGTGAAAGAAGTGGATCTTGTTCATTAAATAAAGAACAACAAGATAATTTAAAGATATATATAGAAAAACAATTTGAAAAAATAAATGAAAAAAATGGTGGAGTTCTAATACTACCTCCAAAGACAAAGTTTTCTTTTATAGAATTAAAAGATAATATTAATGAATAAATAAATTTTAAAAGATATATTGTAATAATTTTATAAAAGATAGTTAAGGAGTAATTAACCTTAATGATAAGACGAGTTCCTTTCGCTCGTCTTCTTTTATTGTTTAATTTTAAATTATGAAAGGAAGAAAGAAATTCATTAGAAAGGAATGATAATATGAATGGTAAAAAGAAAACACATGAAGAATTTTGTGAAGAAGTTTTTTTAATACATAAGAATATAAAAATAATAGGTAAATATAATGGTGCTAGAAATAATATAAAAGTAAAATGTTTAAATTGCACAGGTGAATGGGAACCAATTGCTAATAGTTTATTAAGTCATGGATGCCCTTATTGTTGTCCTACACGTAAAAAAGTTTTAATAGGATATAATGATATTTGGACAACTAACCAAAAATTGGCAATATTGCTTTTAAATCCAGATGATGGATTTAAATACACAGAACATAGCAATAAAAAAGTTGATTTTAAATGTCCAGATTGTGGTAATGTTCTAAAGAATAAAATTATAAATGATATTTCTAGAAGAGGTATATCATGTTCTAAATGTGGAGACGGTATCCCATATCCTGAAAAATTTATATATAATTTGTTAAGACAATTAAATATAACAAATGAGCATATAAAGACACAATTATCAAAAACAACTTTTAAATGGTGTAATGACTATAAGTATGATAATTATATATCTGAGATTAATTGTATTATTGAGACTCATGGTATGCAACATTATAAAGAATCAACAGGTAATTGGACATTTTCATTAAAAGATATACAAGAAAATGATAAACAAAAAGAACAATTAGCAAAAGAAAATGGTATTGAGAATTACATAGTTTTAGATTGTAGAGAATCAAATTTAGAATGGATTAAAAATAGTATTATGAATAGTCTATTACCTAGTTTATTAAATTTTAAAGAAGAAGATATTGATTGGTTGAAGTGTCATGAATATGCTTGTAATAGTTTAGTAAAAATAGCATGTGATCATTGGAATAATGGAATTAAAAATATCAATAATATTACAAATATAATTAATTTACATCGTGATACTATTAGAAAATATCTTAAACAAGGAGCAGAATTAGGTTGGTGTGATTACGATCCTAAAAAAGAATTTAAGAAAAATTTACAAGATAATATAATTAGAAGTACAAAAGTAACTTCTAAAATGGTTATGTGTATAGAAACAGGACAAATTTTTAAATCAATATCAGAAGCAGCAAAAATTGTATTAAATGGTTCTAATCATATCTCTTCATGTTGCAGAGGTATAAGAAATACTTGTGGAAAATTAGAAGATGGAACTCCGTTACATTGGAAATATGTAGATAATATTTAAAGGAGGTGAAAAATAATTTTGTGAATAATTTAATTATAAAATCAAATAATCAATACATAGAAATATGTGAAATGTCTGAAGAAGATGTTGCAGGTAGAGTAAAAATTCGTATGTCTTGTTTAGAAATAGTTCCAGATAATTCACATTATAATTCTAACGGAATTTCATGGTTAGAGGAATATATAGATGATAACTTGAAATCTGCAATTGGTATGCCATATGTTGTATCCTGGTTTGATGAAGAAAATCAAATACCTAGTGATCATGGAACAATGTCATACAATGAAGATGGATATGTTGAATTTGAAGGCGTGTCTGTAGGGTCTGTTCAAAATTGCTTTATAGAAGATGTAGAAATTGATGGAATAACAAAAAAACTTCTTATGACAGAAGGGTATTTATATAGTCAGAGGTATCCTTTATTTGTAAAGTGGCTAAGAGAAGAAATTTTAAACAATAAAGTTTATGGTTCAATTGAAATTAATGGTAAAGGTAAAAATAAAAAAATTGAATATTTAGATGGGTCTACAAACAGTGATGGAAGTATGAAAGATGGCAGAATTCCGACAAAATTCGACTTTTCTGGTTTAGCAATTTTATATTTAACTGAACCTTCAGATAAGAATAGTATTGTTTTTGAGGTTAATTCTAAACAAGATAACCTTGATATAAATACCAAAGTAACTACAGGAAAGGAGGATGATATTTTGGGTGATAAAAATATAAATAATATAATTATTGAATTAAATGAATTAAATTACAATGATATTGCGACTTTAGTGGAAAATGTTTTTAATAAAAAAATTAACAATATAGAAAATGAAGAATATCATTATTATTATATTCATAAATTCTATCCAACTAATTCTACATTTGTAATGAAATGTTGGAGTAAAGTAGGAGAATATTATAAGAGTTCATATTCCATTGAAAATTCAAAGGTTATTATCGGTGACATTATAAAAGTTGAAGAATCATGGGAACCAGTAAATGGTGAGCGATCTATAGAAATTAATAAGTCACTGATTAATATATTAAACAATCAAACAAAGGAGGAAAAAATCAAAATGGATGAAAAAATTGTATTAGAATTTAATCAAAAAATCGAAGATAAAATTAATGAAATTAATTCATTAACTAAATCTTTGGAACAAAAGGAATTAGAAGTTAGCACTTTGACTAAATCTTTAGATGAAAATGTAGTAGAAATTAATACTCTTACTGAAAAGGCAAAAGAATTAGAGGCAAAAGTAATTGAAGTTAATACTTTAACTGAAAAAATTCAAGAATTAGATAGTAAAGTAATTGAACTAAATACTACTATCGTTGAAGTTAATAAACTACTTGAATCTGAAAAAGCAGAAAAAGAATCTCTTACTATAGAAGTTAATTCTTTTAGGGAAGAGAAAACAAAATTAGAATCAGAAGCAAAAATTGCAGAAGTTAATGCTTATTTTGAAACTGAAATTACTAAGAATGGTTTTGAAGAAGCAGAAATAAATTCACTTAAATCTTTTGTAGATGCTGTTGATTTAGATGGATTAAAGAAAGTAGAAGCAGAATTATGTGCAAAGAAATTTAAAGAAATGATTGCTGAAGGTAGTAATGTAGAAACCAATACTAAGAATGATATGTTTATTTCTATTAAAGAAAAAGATGTTAAAAGAATTCCAGGTAGTATCCCTTCTTTCTTTAAAGAAGTTTAAAGAAGGTAAATATAATAAATTACTAAAATAAAATTAATAGGAGGTAATAAATATGAGTTTATTCAAGTTTCATGATTCTAATTTTCTTAATGGTTATAACAAACCTAATGTGTTAGCAATTGCAGATACATATAATGGTTATCAGTTTAATGTTGTTTCTGATACTCAGGTAATTGTTCCTGATTTAGCTACTGCAAAATTAGGTGATATTTGGGTTATGTTAAATATTATTGACAAACCTGAAATTATTAATACTGATGATTATAAAGTTATTGCTGGTGAGTATATTCGTGCATTTAGACTTAAAGATTATGTTGGTCAACAATTGGACATGTCTTCTGATTTAGTTACTGATACATTTGCTAATGTTGCGGAAGGTGATTTTATTATTGGTAGATCTGTAGCAGATGCTACTAATACTCAAAAATGGACTAAAACTGCCGATCCTTCTACATATGCAATTTATCTTAAAGTTATTAGAAAAACTACTTTTGGTGCTTTTACTATTGATGCTAATGGTGGAACTGTTCCTGGTGGTTATGTTGTAGAAATTATGTCTAATGATTTGTAAGATTGGTTTTATTAGAGTATTAAAATAATTATATAAGTATTATTAAATAAACAATAAATAAAAATAGGAGGTATTCAATATGAATTTAGGAATTGACTTTAAGAATTTAAGTGAAAATGCTGAACAAGTTGAAATTAATAAAATTGTAAAAAATAGATTGTCTAATGCTCGTCCTAGTGAAGAAGTAGAAATTTTTACTAATATACTTTATGGTAAAGATGTTAGTAAATATGGTAAAAAAGTTGATACTGTGATGGATCAAATTAAGACATTAGCAGGTATGGCTAATGATGGTAATACCAAAGCAAAAGCAGAATTAAATGCTATTAGAACTATTACTATTCAACAACCTTTGGAGAAGAGATTAGCGATTAATAATGCTATGGGCCAAGTAACACATGTAAAAGAAAATGAGGAATTGAGGTTCTCCGTAGTCCAGTTACAAGGGGATAAGTCAAGAATTCAGGCAAATTCTGGTTCGTTTGTGTTCCCTATCGTTAAAAAGAGAACTGGTACTATGACAGTTCAAAATGCTACTGGTGGTTTAATTATTGATCCTAGAGAATTATTGTCTGGTGATACTAATACAATGGCATATGCCAATGAACAAGTAATGACTGATATTATTAATCAAATGGTACTTTCTCATATCAATGCTTTAAGAAGTTCTATTACAGCGGCTACTACTTTAAAGAATTATGAGGAAGGTATTACTAAAACATCAGTTGAAAGCGTTAGAAGAAAAGCAAGACGTTTTGGCACTTCGGTAACAATCATGGGAGATTATAGTGCTGTAAGTAAACTTGGTGAAATTACTACTTTTAGCACTGTATCAGCAGGAACAGAATTTAGATTTCCTGATTATGTGATGGAAGAAATCATGAAAACTGGTCTTATTAAGAATTACAAAGGAAGTATTGTTGTGGAAATGCCTAATAGTTATAATATGATTAATCTTAATACTGCTGGTGATTTTTATGCACCGCAACTTCCTACAACTGATTTGTGGTTTATTCCTCAAGGCTTTATTTCACCACTTCAGATCGGAATACAAGGGTCGTTACAGACAATGACAGCCACAGACATTAATTTGCGTGCAGAAGTGATAAGGTTCGACATTAGTTACGGAAATAAGGTATTAATTGAAATGATTCCTGCAATGGGATATATTTATGATGATGCTTTAGCCGAGTAAATAACTATTGACAGAATACTAAAATAATTGTATAATACATTTAGGGATAGATAAAGAAGTCATGATCTTTATCGAAAAGAGTAATTCCGATACTCCTTCCCTATTTAATTATATATTTTTCGGAAAATAAATTACTACGGAGGTAATGAATTGGGAAAGCAAATTACATATGAAAGCATTAAAGAATATATTGATAACGAAACGACTGGTAATTGTTGTAAATTAATTACCACACAAAAAGATTTTGAGATTGAGAAATTAAAGCAAAATAAAAGTAATGTAAGTGTTAAATTAAAAATTCAATGCGGATGTACAGATAAAAATATATTTGAGACAAGTTTTGATAAATTCAAAAGTAGAAATAAAAAACAATGTAATATTTGTGGTAAATTAATCACAAGAAATAAAAGATTACTATCATATGAATATGTTAAAAATTATATTGAAATTGAAAGTAATTCTGGATGTGAATTAATTAGTAATGAATATATTGGAATATTTGATAAACTTGAAACAAAATGTAAGTGTGGGAATCATTTTTATGTTAGTTTTGATGCTTTTAAGTATAATAATGTAAGAAGATGTTCTGAATGCTATAAAAAATCAATGAGTAAAATTAAAACACTATCTTATGAAGAAGTTAAAAATTTTATTGAAGTTGAATCAGAAAGTGGTTGTGAATTATTAAGTACAGAATACATAAATGCACATGAAAATTTAAAAGTAAAATGTAAATGTGGAAATGATTTTAATGTTTGTTTTAATAAATTTAAATCAGATAATCAAAGACAATGTCAAGAATGTGGATATAAAAGTATAGGAAATAAGTTAAGAAAACCATATGAAATAGTAAAATATTTTATAGAAGTAAAAAGTGAAAGCAATTGTAAGTTAATAAGTAAAAAATATATAGATGCAAAAAGTAATCTAGATATCGAATGTAAATGTGGAAATAAATTTACTACAACATATGATAATTTTTCAAGTGGTAAAAGGCAATGTGAAGTATGTGCTATGAATTTACTTTCAGAAAAATTTAAAATACCATATTGTGATATAAAAGCAATTATTGAAGGAGATAATAGTAATGGATGCAAGTTAATAACTAGTGAAATTGATTATATTAATACAAATGAAAATATTATTATTGAATGTAGATGTGGTAATAAATTCACTACGACATATAATAATTTTTTATATCAAAATAAAAAACAATGTGATGATTGTGCAAAACTCAATAAGAAACTAACTTGTTTAGCAAAATTTGGTTTTGAACATCCTATGAAAAATAAAGAGGTATCTGCAAAAGTAAGAGAAACTTTATTTAAAAATGGCAATGCTCCATGTTCTAAACAGCAAATTTATGTTCATCAATTAATTGGTGGAGAAATAAATTATCCATACTATAATGCTTCTTTAGATGTTGCTTTTCCAGAAGAAAAATTATACGTTGAATGTGATTTTGGAGGACATTGGTTATCAATTAAATTAGGTGGTTTAACACAAGATGCATTTGATAAGAAACAAAGAAATAGATGGTATTCATTATATCGTTCTAACTGGAGGAGTATAAATATCATCTCACGCAATGACAATCTCCCATCAGACCAAACAATCCTAGAAATGATATCTTACGCACGTACATATCTACAAAACCATCACTACATAAAATTTGATGTAGATAATAATAAAATAATTAATTCTCAAGGTGAATTTGATTATAACTATGGTGAATTAAGAAAAATTAAATTAACCGACTTAAAAGAAGCAATATAAATGCTTCTTTTTTATTTGCATTAAACTAAATAATCAAAAACAAAAAATAATAAAGGTTATATGGAGGGTAAAAATTATGGCAATAGACATGAACAGTCGTTCAAAGGTTAGAAACTTATGTGATTGGAATGTGTCATGGGAAAGGTATTCTATGGAAGGTGACGAATTCATTAAAGCTAACCAAACTGTATATATTCCTAATATGGAAATTGAAACACAAGTACAAAATAAAAATCTTTTCCTCTCTGGAAATGACGGGATAGGCTCACATGCTCGTTGCTATATTGAAAATCCAGAAATGAGAGAACATCTTGGATTTGACAATAAAGAAGAAAAACGTACTCAGCTAATCCTAACAGATGATAAATGTAAAGAAATATTTGATTATAAAACTTTCAGCACATTTAAGAAACATGTAACTGAAAATATTATTACTAATCAAGAAAAATCAAAAATAGTAAATTATGCTAAGAAAAATAAGATAAATAATTATGAACAGATTCAGTTTATTACCGAATATACAAAATTACCATTTAAAAATGAAGATTAAAGGGAGTGAATAAATATGGCTGGTACTCCCCTTTCAGAAGTTTATGATGCATTTTTTATCAAATCAGGTAAAGATTATTCATATAAAGAAGATCAAGTATTTCAATTTTTTAAAACAGGTGTAAGTAAGTGCTATAAAATTGTTTCAAATAAATTAGATTATATATCTGATGAAAATTATGATGGTGAATTTATTGAAATATTAGATCAAGATGAAATTGAATTAATTGCATTAAATATGCTATTAGAAGAAAAAAGACAAAGAAAATCTGAACTAGATTATACTAAATCTTATTTAGGTACTAAGGATTTTAATAGATTGGTAGATAAGGTTTCTGAATATAAAATCATTAGTCAAAGTATGAAAGATTTAAAAGAAGATATTAAGGATTTTGAACAATCTTTTAAATCTTATGCTAATTAATGGAAGTGATATATTTTTATGAATAATAAATATGAAAACAATATTTTAATAAAAACCCCTCAATGCGAGATGAGTTTAATTGATTTATGCAATAAAGAATATTTAAAAATTAATCATATTATGCATATGATCGAAAAAGAATTTAATATTTCATTACATGATTATCCAGAATTAAGAGGTAAAATTCTTGATATAAGTAATTTTATTAAGAGAATACCCAATTATAAAATCGAAATGTTTTAAATGTAATATAAGTTTACAAATATAAATAAGGAGGAAATAAATAATGGGATATAGTGATTTTAGTTTTAAAACACCATTATCTGAGGTTTATAAAGATATTACCCCAGGATTGGTAGTAGCTTCAAAAGCAGTAATAACAGATGCAAATAATAAAGTTGATACATTAGACATTACTGCACCTAAAATTGGTGGGGTTGCAGTAACAACTACTTCTGCTGAACTTAATATTTTAGACGATTTAACTAGAGGTTCAATTATTGTTGGTGGAGAAAATGACACTACAGATGTATTAGATGCAAAAACTTCTGGACAAATACTTATTGGTGATGGTACTGATTTAGTATCTGTTGTTGTAGGTGGAGATGCTAGTTTAGGAGCAGATGGAACCTTAGCATTAGCAGTTCCTAAATTATCATATATAAATAAAATATGTACTATTGCTAATTTTACAGATGATGGTGGTACTTCTGGTCATATCGACTTTACTTCACAATTACCTGCTGGAGCAATTGTTGTTGGATTTAAGGCTGTTGTTAGTGCTGGTTTTGCTGGTGATACATCTGCCGTAATACAAATTGGTGTTGCTGGTACATTGGGTAAATTTTCAGCAAGTGTATCACAATCTGTTTTTGCCGCTGGAACTGTTGGTTCTGGTGCTCCAATGGATACATGTTTTAATGCTGTCGCCTCTACACCAAGGATTACCGTTACTGGCAATGCTGATTTTACAAGTATCGTTACTGAAGGTAATGGAGCAATGAATGTATATTTGTATTATATTGTTACAGTATAATAAAATAATAAAATAAATATAATAAGGAGGAATTTATTATGACTAGCTTTATAGGAAGAGAATTAACGGCGAACCAAGCTGAACAAAATGTAACTTTAGATATGGGATTTATTAATCTTATTGTAAACGATAGCGCAAATATAGTGACGATTAGTTTCGACATTGCTAGTGCAAGTGCAGCTAATAACTTAATGATTTTAAAAGCAGGAGAATCTAGACAAAATGTTGCTGTACCATTTAAAAAGTTATATTATAAAGCAGCAGCAGATGCTTCCGCAATGAGAATTGAAGGATTAACTAAAGCACCATTCTAAAGATTTTATATTAAAGGATAAATATTATTTTATTTATCCTTTAATAATATAAATCTGCTAAAAGGACAGTGAATAATAATAATATGAATATTAGACAAGAATGGTTAAATACTGATAACACTTCTCAATTCTATTCAGCAGAAGAAACAATAAGTGAAGTAAAAGATAATTTTGATATTCGTAGATATTATAGTGCTGAAGGAGCAGATGTAATTGTAGATGGAGTAACTTGTAGAGCATTAATTCAATATTTTACTAATCCATTAAATCAAGCAAAATATGATAGAAAATTACATGTTCCAATGGAAATTAATATTAATACTGGTTCTATTATTGACTATGATGGTTTTAAATGGTTGGTAACAGGAAGTATTGATGATATACAAGCATATAAAAGTGCTGGTATGGTAAAATGCAACAACACCACATTAAATTTCTACGATCAATCACATATCTTACATGAAATTCCTTGTATAATTAATAAATCACTTACTCTTGACACTAATGAGAATAAATATATTACTACTGTTGATAATGAATTTTATTTAACTGTAGCAAATACATCAATAACTCAACAAATTAAAGTTAATAATATTTATAAAATTGGAACATATAATTATCAAATTTCAAGTGTTCCAGATGATATTTCACAGAATGGATTATTAATATTTAAAATGAAGTATAATGAAGTTGAACAAGAAAGTCATGTTTATCAACTTTCTATCCTTAACAGTGATAGTTTGCAAATTTCTCAATCTCAACAATTAATTATTAATTGTGAATTGAAAGATAATAATGTGATTATTTCATCTCCTACTTTAGTTTATTCTTCAAGCAATGAAACTATTGCTACTATATCTAATATAGGTGAAGTGACAATATTAGGTTTAGGAACAGTGACTTTTAATGTTTCTATGGAAAGTGATTTAAGTATTAATGATAGTATTAATGTTGAAATTATTCAGGATGAAATCCACAATTACACTGTAGAGATCGTAGGTACAAACTTTATTACAAAAGGATTTACAAGTAATTATAATTGTGTATTTAAGGATAATGGAAATTTAATAACATCTCAATCTGAATTTTATTTAACTGCCGATGATGGAGTTAGTACCACTACACTTGCTGAGGTTGTAAGTCAGGATAGTGTTAATAATACATGTGTTATGAAGGGTAATAATATTGGGTATGTGAAGTTATTTACAAAAAATTTAGATGGAAGTATTGTTAGTAATGGATTTAGGGTTCAGATTAAAAATTTATTTTAATTAAAATAAATTACTTAGATTAATATTATAATAATTTAATAATGGTTGCTTATTAAGGTTGCAAACTTAATAAGTGTAAAACAACAAGACTATGCCGTTACATAGTCTTTTTTTCCATTTATCTCTTTATAACGGAAAGGAGAATTTGAAAAATGGGTAAAAGAAAATATACATACGAAGAAGTAAAACATTTTATAGAAGTAGAAAGTAATAGTGATTGTAAACTCATATCAACTGAATATCATTGTAATTCAGACAATTTAATAATTGAATGTAGATGTGAGACAAGATTTAATGCATCTTTTAGTAAATTTAAAGATCGTAATAAAAGACAATGTAATAAATGTAGTGGAATGATACCTTGGAATATAGATTCTATAAAACAATTTATAGAAATAGATAGTATGAGTGGTTGTAAACTTATTTCTAAGATTTATACGGGGATAAAAGATAAAATAGATATAGAATGTAGGTGTGGAAGACCATTTAGTGTTTCTTTTGATGTATTTAAAAATAAAAAACAAAGACAATGTGGATATTGTAGTAATAAAATAAATTTAAACACTAACAATGTTAGAGAATATGTAAATGATTTAGGTTATGAATTAATTAGTGATTATATAAATTCAAAAGAAAATATTATAATAAAAGATAAATATGGTTTTTATTATTGTGTTCTTTTTCATAATCTTAAAAAATATAAAACACTCCCAATAGCAAGTACTTCAAATATTTATAGTATTCAAAATATACAATTATGGTGTAAATTAAATATTAAATCATTTGAATTAATTAGTAATACATACAAAAAAGGTAAACTTAAATGGAAATGTTTAAAAGATGATTGCGGTGAAATATTTGAAATGAGTTGGGATTGTATTCAAAGTGGACAAAATTGTTCATATTGTGCAGGGAAAAAAGTAGGTTTATCAAATTGCCTAGCAACCAAAAATCCTGAACTTACAAAAGAATGGCACTCTACTAAGAATGGAAAGTTAACCCCATATGATGTTACTGCAAATAGCGGTAAAAAAATTTGGTGGCAATGTAGTAAAAACCCTAAACATGAGTGGGATGATTTTATATCAAATAGAAATAAATCAATTAACTGTCCATACTGTTCACATGAAAGACCAAGTGAAGATTATAATTTATTAAAAGATAATCCTGAATTATGTGAAGAATGGGATTATAAAAAGAACAAAAAGAAACCAGAAGAATATACCCCAGGTAGTGGAGAATATGTTTATTGGAAATGCAAAGAATGTGGACATGAATGGTATGCACAAATTAATAGTAGAAATCGTGGGATTGGTTGTCCTGAATGTAATAAATCTAAAGGTGAAAAAGAATGTAAAAGAGTTTTTATATCTAAAGGTTTTATTGAAATTAGTCAAGAGGAATATAATATATTATCAGATATAGATAAAAACAAATACATATACTTTATTCCTCAAATGAAATTTGATAATCTAATTGGTCTTGGTGGTGGTCTTTTATCTTATGATTTTTATATACCAAAATATAATCTTCTCACAGAGTACGATGGTGAATTTCATTATAAACCAATTAAAAAATATAAAAATGAACCTATGAAATACGCAGAAGAAAGATTAAGAAAACAGCAAATACATGATAAGTTTAAAGATGAATATGCACAAGATAATAAAATAATTTTATTAAGGATTCCCTATTGGGATTTTGATAACATCGAATCAATCCTTACTAAAGAATTAGGTTTATAAAAGTAAGAGGTGATGCTAATTTGATTGTATTAAAAAATTTAATTAAAGTGAGTTGGTGATAATGTCAAATATTATACAATTATCAAATGCAGGAAATATATTATCAAATGTCGGTAATAAATTAATACAAAACAAAAATTTAATGCGTTGCATTGCATATGATACACCTGATGCTTTATCACCTTCTTTACCAGATATTCCTATAGAAGAAATAATTAAATTAGTAGGCAAAGGTGATGATCCATTAAATCAACAAAAAATTTATAAATATCCTTTTACTAATAACATAATAGATAAAGTTCGTTCAGAACTTCGTTTTTTTATTCCTAAATTTAAACCAGATAATATTTATATTACTGGAACATATATAGGATTTGAAGCAATTACTTATAATACTTTGATAGATTTAGAAGATAATAAACTTAGATATTTAGTGATGGTTCAAGAAATCTTAAATTCATTAAATGGATTTGATTGTGGTGGTATTGGTTTATTATATTTAACACAAAATTCATCTATTAATATTATATCTTATAATAATAATTATTCAGGTTATACCTTCTTTTTATCTACTAGATTAAGATAGTAAATATAAATGTAATATTATTATAATAATTATTTTGTATGTTACAACTTAATAATATAAAAACTAAGTGATTTAAAACTACATTCAATATGTAGTTTTTTATTTTATAAATTAAAAATATAAGGAGGAATTATATCATGGCACAAAAAAGCGTTAAAGGTTTTATTGTAGATGCACCACAAGTTTTAATTACTACTGAGGTTGGAGATAGTCATTTGGTAACTGCTTCCAGTGGAGAAGTTACTTTGGGTGGAGAGAGTTTAGAAATTGCTGGAGGTTGGAGTTTCTATAACCTTGCCGAGATAGATACAAAAAAATCTATTGAGATCAATTTAACAGACACTCAATGGGACTTAGATGCAATGAAATTAGTATCTGGTGGTACTAGGACAGTTGCAGCAGATGAAAGATATTATTTTGGCACCCCTTATACTATTTCAGCAAATAAAATTACTATACCTTTTGCAATAGTTGCAAGTTCTATTAGAATTAATGGTTATACTGAAGTTATTTTACCTGCCGCTGATGGTGAATTTAAAGTTACAATAACTCCTGGTGTTCCTGGTTCTACAGAAGTAGAATTTTTTGCTGGAACAACTGGAAAAGTATATCCTGCATATAAAGTAGCTACTGCCGCCACTACTGAAATTTTAACTGTTAAAACAACTGATTTTCCAAAAGCTGCTGCTCCTGTTGTTGTTCAGTTTCCTATTTATTCTGACGCTGATGCAGTAAATAGTACTATCATAGCATATGGACAATTAGTTGTATATAAATGTAAATTAATGCCTGATTTTGGGTTTAGTGGAAGTTATAAATCAGCTAGTGAATTTTCTTTGAATTTAAAAGGATTAGACCCACGGAGAACTGATAGTGCTATGTGGAAATTTAGTTATATCGCAGTTTAATTAATTTAATAAATTATATAAAAGTAAAGATTATTACTCTTTACTTTTATATTACTAATAGGAGGATAATATTATGTTTAAAGATAAAGAAATTAATAAAAATATTAATATCACCAAACCATTTGAAATAGGGCAAACAATTAAAATCGAAAACATAGAGAAAAAAATTTTAGATATAGACAAAAATAATAATGTACTTGTTGATGTACAAATTATAGATAATCAAGGTAATCCTAAATTAGTTAAACAATGGTATTCAATGATATTAGTAGAATTAATTTAACAGGAGGTATTAAATATGCAAGAAAAACAAATACCTCTTGCGGAAAATGAATTTGAAATAGGTGGAAATATAATAAAAATAAAACCTGTTAAATTAAAATATATTGTTGATGGGTTTTATGGTTATTATATGTTGTTAAAAAAATTAGGTCTAATGAAATTATTATCATATGCAGATGGGAAAGATGTTTTTAATAAATTTTTACTTGCTGTATTTGATAATAATCAAGATATTATTGATATTTTTTTAGAAGAATTAAATGAAATAAAAATGAAAGAATTAATAAATATGATTCAAAATGTTAATGAGTTAGAGGATGAAGAAGACTCAAAAAACGTGTAAAGGGTGGTAAAACTGTTGAAGAATTTACCACCCGTAGAGGAATTGCATTAATATTTACTCATGTTGGCGGTCTTACTGAAGATGATATATTAGATATGACATATATTTTATATAGGGATGTGATTAATGAATTAGCAATAAAATTTAATTATGAGTGTGTATGTCATATATTAGCAAATCCATATGCAAAAGATTCTAGTAAATTAATTGATAAATCTAATCCATTTAATATTAGTACAAAGAAGAATAATAAACCAAAACGATTAACATTAAAAGATTTAGCTAATGCTGGATTAGATGTATCAAATAGTTAATTAAATTAATAAAATAATTGTATAATATATTTAGGGATAGATATGAATTAGCTATTCATATTGAAAAGGCAATATCCGAGTTGCTCTTCCCTATTGTATATTTTTATATGAGAAAAGAAAGTGGTAATAAGTATGAGTAGTAGATGTTCAGGGACAGAACCTAGTTTAAAGACTGGTAGTTTATTGTAGCTAGATAAGAAAGGTTAGATGTAAAAATTTAATTGTGTTCCAAACTTCGCTTTTATATTAATTTTAACTTTGTAAAACTCTTATATATTAAGGTTTTTAGAAAGTGAAAATTAATATAAACAAAACAATTATATAAAAAAATAATTCCATAATTATTTTACAAAAAGAAAGGAATGATACTATGATCGGAAATTTATCTCACTCAGGCTACCTATCCTCAATTCACAAAGATAATTTAACACCATTTCATACTACCACAGTCGCAAATGAATTAATAACTTTCACAGATCAAAACAATAACCCCTATCCTCTCAATTCATTAACTATTGAAGCAAATAATACAGATTTATATATCCAAATTTTACCTTCTGAATTTGTATTGCATATATCTGCTGGAAATTCAGTTTCTATTGATTATTATAGTATAAAACAAATTAAAGTTTTAGGTAATTTAGGTCAGGATATAAAATGGTATGGATTATATTTCTAATAGAAAGGATGTTAATTTAAATGCCTATAAGTAATAAAAATAATGCTAATAATTTATCTGGTTCAAAATTAAAAATAAATTCTGGAACTATTATAAAACCAACAATAACTTATAATACAGGTTTAGGAACAATTACAATAAGTGAAGGTATTTTTAGATTATATAATACAACTAATTATACTGGTTTAATAACAGAACATATTATTCCAGAAACAACACTAGCAACTACTGATATGGTTACAAACTATCTTATTGCTCAGTATAACGATGGTAATCCGCAATATGCTATCACTCTTGATTTATTAGACATTAATTGGTCTAATAATACTCCTGTATATACTGTTGCTCGCATAGGTGATGGTATTTCTGTAATTGATTGGGATGAACCTGGACTTGGGTTATCAAATAAAATTCACAGACGATTAATTGAAACAAGAAGGTTTGAGAGAGCATCTGGACTTACTATAGGAATATCAGAAACTAGAAATATTATTATAAATACAGGAAAAGCATGGGAAGGATCGTATAGTAGTAGTTTTCCAACAGTAGATTCAAGTATAGATACAATGCTTTTATGGGTGAATAATGGTGACGGCACATTTTCTAATAGCATTGTAACTCAATTTCCAAATACTCAATATGATCCTAAAACTGGTACATTATCAACTCTTACAGATGGTAAATATGCTGTAATATGGGTATATCGTTGTATGTGTAGGCCAGATATAGATTCTGCACGAATACATATATTTCTTTATGATATTGATGCTAGTTTAGATCAAGCAAAAGCATGTCAACCACCTGAAATCCCACAAGTAGTCGCAACAAATGCGATGCTTGTTGGTAAAATTATTGTGCAAAAAGGATCAGATACGCCAATTCAAATTGATTCAGCATTTCAAACTTTATTTGCTCCTGCTTCTGCTTCCAACGGTGTGGTAATAGGTTCAGTTCAAATGTTTGCTGGTTCAATAGCACCGTCAGGATATTTGATGTGCCAGGGTCAATCTATATCAAGATCGACATATACTGCATTATATAATGTAATTGGAAATACATATGGTATAGGTGACGGTAGTACAACATTCCAATTACCAGATTTAAGAAGTAGATTTCCAATTGGTGCTGGACAAAGTACGTTTACTTCTACGTTTGCTAATACTGATGTTAATGTTTCAACCAATGAAATAACTGTATCGGATAATGATAGTTTATATACTGATTCTACTGTAGTTCTAAGTACTACTGGCACAGCACCATCTCCATTATCTGTAGGAACAACTTATTATGTTATAAAAATTTCATCTACAAGTATTAAATTAGCAACAACTTATGCTAATGCAATTGCTGGTATAGCTATTGATATAACTACGCAAGGCATTGGCAATCATACATTAACGGTTACATATACAGATCGTGTATTAGGTAGTGTTGGTGGAGAAGAGAAACATGGACTAACTGTTAGTGAAATGCCAAGTCATACACATAATTATACAGATAACTATGGTGTGCAAAACTTAGAAGCAATATTTAATAATGGCAACGCCACAGATGAAATAGAAAGAACCGAAACAACAACTTCAACGGGTGGAAGTCTGGCTCATAATAACACTCCATTGTATACTGTTCTTAATTATATAATTAAATATTAAAAAGGAAATAAATATGATTTAGATAAGATTAAATTGGAGTAGGAATTGGTTTATACCTTACCTACTCTTTTTTATTTGCAATATATAAATAAAAACGTAATTTCATCACGATTTTGGTGTTCGGAAAGTGTTGATTTTATTGGGTTTGTGTTTTTGTGAAATTATTGTATTATTATATATTATTTTAAAACTAAATATAAATAAAAAAGAAGGTGATATTTTTGACAGCATTTAATTTTCATCCTGGTAAAATAGGAATTGATCAAACTATACCTGGGACAACTAATGCTATAGTAAATAAAGATGTATCAGGAAATGAAATTTTTACAATTATTAATCCTGCTTATACTCAACAAGTAGGCAATATACTTCAAGAGCAATTAACCGAAACTGATGCTGTGGCAAATGTTTTAACTTTTTCTACTAATATTTCAACAATTGAACTATATAATACTGATGCAGTAAATACAGGAGTATTTAATGTAAATGGAATAGATATTACTGTCCCTCCAGAAAAATATTTTAAAGCAGATATTGGTGGTACTCCTAGTGAAGAAGTTACTATATCTGGTGCAACAACTTATATAGTTTCAAGATACGAATAATAAAATAAAAAGAGGTGAAAATATGGGTTACGGAGATAATGTTAATTTAATAAATGTCGGTGTAAGTAAATCTGATTTTAATAATTTAGTTGAATCTGCTAAGGTTGAACCAAGTAATTATTTGTATGTTGGTAAAAATGGTAATGATACAACTGGCAATGGTGGTGCAAATAAACCTTATTTAACAGTAAGTAAAGCAATTACAGAAGCTACATCTGGAACTACTTTATTTATATTTCCTGGTACATATACTGAAGATATAACATTAAAAGCAGGAATTAATATGGTTGCTCCTGCAAAATTTTCTGTTTATATTAAAGGAAAAGTTACTGTTAATATGATTGGAACAGTATATGCTGAGAAAATTATATTTAAAAATGATACTGATATTGTAATTGATTTTAAAGGAACTGGTGCTCAAAATTTACAAATGTTAATGTGTAATGTGGAAAGTTTAACTGGAAACAATGCAAATGCTATTAGTTATACTAATACTAATGCTAGTAGTAAAATATCTATTTCTGATGGAGTTATAACGGTTTATACATCATCTGGTGGAGCAAAGGCATTTTCTAGTGTATCAACTGCATATGGTACTGTATTATTAGATAAAACAACTTGTCAAATATTAGATGATATAGATAATATTTGCTTAGATATTGCAGGACATATTAATTTTGTACATACACAAGATCAAATTAAAGGTCAAATAGTAGTATCTGATTCTGCTAGTATAACTTTTGCTATTTTGACAATGACTACTGGAACAGTACCAGTTTTTATTACAAATTCTAGTGGAATTAGTACCATATCAGAAATTGTTGCTGTGACTACCTCTACTCCTTGTTTTTCTGGATCGGGGATCATGGTCTACATGGCAATTATTTACGCTGGAACGGGCGTGTCTGGAGCATCAACTTTATCTGGTGGTCTTGGAGCAATTCCGTTAACAATGGCACCAATTAGATTAAGACAAGGTGTATTGACTACTGGGATTAATGATGGAACATTTGAATATAATGGTACGGATCTTTTCTTTAGTAAGGGAACGACACGTTATAAAGTAACTATGAGTGCTGTTTAATTATATTAAATAATAAAATAATATAAAATTTATATGTAATTAAATAAAAGACTCTGCTATTAATATTATCTATTATTTAGCAGAGTCTTTTATTTTGTAAGCAGATTGATTAAGATTTTGCTAACAAATTAATTGTTAACATAAGTAAATTAAAATTGTTTCAATTCCCTACGGGAAGTAGATTCAATCTGCTTGTATTAATGGTTAGTATATATGATTAGTAATAGGTTGTCAAGTGGATTTAAAAATTAGATGTATTTAAGGAGTGATATTTATTTCAAATGTATTAAAATTAGTTAGTCCTATACCAGTTTCAGTGAACCATTTTTTAAAACCAAGAGCATTTATTTCAAAAGGTAAAGCAATGGTAACTATGTATGAAACTGCTGATGCAAAGAATTATAAAAAAGAATTTAGTAAATATGTTAAAGAACAAGTAAAACTACAGAATTGGTCATTAACTCCTAATAAGACACAACATTTTTATATTGATTGTGTTTTTTATTTTGAAAGAACAGATCAAGACCCAAATAACTATTTCAAATTACCACTTGATGCTATTACTGATACACAATTAATTTGGCAAGATGATAATATTACATTGGAAAGGGTTCAAGGAATATTATATGATGTTAAAAATCCTAGACTTGAAATGACAATTTATCCTGTTTCCTATAAAGGAATATTTTCTAATCAAGAACATTTAGATAATTTTAAATCTAATTGCATCCAATGTAGTAAATATAAAGATGGCAGATGTAGTATTTTAGTAAAAAGTTTAGAAGGAAGAATTATTGAAGAAGTTAAAGATTTAGTTTGTAGTAAGTTTAAAATGAAAAATTAACACATTACTAATATAATTATCAAAGCATAGTGATTGCGACAAGATAAGTAGTTTTTTCTATATTATTTTATATTTATTTTATCACTTATAAATGGTATAATATTTTTAAATAAAACATATAATACTATAATATTATACAAATAGAGGTGATAATAATAAAATGAATATTAAAATGATGTCAGTAGACCCCAAACTTAAATTTGCAGAAACTTATAAAAATGATAAAGATAAAACCGTAAATAAGAAAAAGAAATTATTAGAAAAATTTATAAATGTGACTAAAGTTGAAAATGTAAAAGATTCTGAAGAATTAAAGGATGTTATTGTTAATAACAATGATAATAACAATGTTAATAGTAATAACAATAATAAAGAATATTCAAAAGAATTACGTCAGAAAGATAAACAGATTAATAATTTACAAAAGGAGTTAGTATTAAAGAATAATGAATTGAAAGACAATAAATCTACTATCTCCCTTTTGAAGAAAGAAATTTATGATTTAAAACAGAAGAATATTCTTAATGAAAGTACTGAAATATTATCATTAAGAAATAAAATCACTGAGCAGGAAAATACTTTAGTTAAAATTCAGGAAGATGTATTAAATAGACTTCCTTATAAGGATAATTATGATAAGTTAGTAGAAGATAATAAGAGTTATAGAAGTACATTTGCGATAATGAAACTTGAACATCAAGAATTGCGTGTTAAATATGAAAAACTTAAAACTGTTTTAACACATATTAATACTTCTACCGTAGCAGAAGATTTAAAGAAACATAAAGAAATTATTATGAATATGAGTATTGAATTACAACATTTTAAATACCTTTCTGAAAATTATAAAGAATCTTTGACAATTTTAGATCTAATAGATGAATTAATTGTAAGGTTTAATGATACAAATTATATGGAATATGAAAAAATCTATAGTTTGTATAAGTTATATTTTAACAAAATGAAATTTGGAGTAGGGTATAATTGTAAATCAGATGAGCAGAAAATAGATGATAATGTTAACATAGAATTTGGTTGGTTAAGAATTATTAATAATAGATGGTTTTTTGTTGGAACAAATTACAAAACTTATCCTATTATTAATACTGTTCCATATATGAAAAATGGAATTCCTGCAAAAGCGATTGTAGAATTTGGATTAGCAAAATTAATTAAAGCATTTCAGTATTATAGTTTTGATTATGATATGTACGAAGAAAATTCATTGTTTATCAATAAATATAAACGCAAAAATAACAATACTGATGAATATGTTAATTTTGGTAATTTCACAGTTTTAATTGTTGGCTCACAGTATAAGAATCAATATATGGGTAGATTAAAAAAACATGGATTAAATGTATTATGGTTTGATTCATTTGATGTAGATGATGTAAATAAATTAGAAGTTATGATTAAACATTCAGATATAGTCATTATTTGTAGAAGACATACTAGGCATTATGTTAATAAATTAGTAAATATGTCTTTTAAAGACAATGATAAATTCCAATTTATAGAGAAAGATAATGAAGATAGTATTGTTGGTAGAGTAAGATTTGCTGGAATTAAATTAGGATTGATTAAGATGGATAGTGATTGATTGATTGTTAGGTTATTAGTGTATTAATTTAATATTACTAATATTTAAGAATATAGATAAATTCTATATTCTTTTTTTTAATGTTCTATTTTAAATATAAAATTATAAATTCAAAAATAAATAATAAAAAACGGAGGAATTATAAACATGAAAATACAAGAATTAAAAGAAATACTATCTCAAAATAATAAAATAATTATAAATGAATTAATTAAAGTAAAATTATATGTATCTTCTATCGAAAAGAAGTTATTAGTAGATAATATTATCAATGGTTGCATAGAGTTAGACGAAAATTATATTATGAAAATAGATTATTTTAATAAAAATTTAGTTAAAGATATTTCAATAATAGCAAATTATACAGATTTAGAGTTTTCGGAGGATGATTCAATTGCAGAATATGATTATTTAATTGAAAATGGTATTTTTGATTATATAATTGGGGGTATAAATGAAAAAGAAATAGAATTTATTAATGATTTACTTTATGATGAATTAAAACAGAAAATAGATTTAAATAATAGTTTAACTAATGTAATTGTTAAAACATTAAATAATTTAATTTCAAAAATACCGGACGAAAAGAGTTTAAATAAAATGATGTCTAATATGACGAAAAATTTGAACAAAATAAAACCAGAGAATCTTAATATGATGAAGGATCTTTTTAGTCAGAATAAAGGACAAAATTTTATGAGTGAATTGAGTAAAAATATTGTTAAGAATGATGGCATTGAAGTTACTGATTAATGAAAGTGTTTATAGATTAATAAAATAAATATTTCTATAGATATAGGACATTTCATATTTTGTGGAGTGTCCTTTTTATATTTTCTTTAAAAATAATTTAGAGAGTAGTTTGAGAAACTATTCTAACATCTCCTTTTACTTTTTATTGATTAAGAAGTTGCGAGAGAGAAGTTAGATATTTATTTACTCTAACTTTTCTCTAAATTATTTTTATGTGTTAAATAGTATCGCAACTACTATTTGATATTTAGAGATAATCAATAAAAATTTAAGGAGGAATTAGAAATGTTAGAAATTAATAAAATATATAATAATGATTGTATAGGTGAAAATGGAATGTGTTTAATTGATGATAAGAGTGTAGATTGTATAATTTGCGACTTGCCTTATGGTACTACAATGGCAAAATGGGATAAAATCATAAATCAAGAATTATTATGGAAAGAATATAGAAGAATAATAAAAGAAAAAGGTGCAATTGTATTAACCTCAAGTCAACCATTTTCAAGTTTATTAGTATATAAAAACAATGATATATATAAACATTCATGGATTTGGGAGAAAAATAATTCTGCAGACTATGCAAACGCTAATTGTAGACCAATGAAAATACATGAAGATATTTTAGTATTTTCTTTTGCTTCAGATGTAGCACCAGGAAAAATAAAAATGAAATATAATCCACAAGATTTAATTGTATGTAATAAAATTAATAAAAGAGGAAGAAATAGTGAAACTACAGGACATTTTAATGAAAATGAGTATATACAAAAATATACTAATTATCCTAGAACAATTTTAAAATTTGATTTAGATAAAAAGAAAATTCATAGTACTCAAAAACCTGTAGCACTATTTGAATACTTAATAAAAACCTATACAAACGAAGATGATTTAATTTTAGATAATTGTATGGGATCGTTTACTACTGCAGTTGCCTGTATAAATACCAAAAGAAATTTTATTGGATTTGAATTAGATGAAAAATATTATGAATTAGGGCAGAAAAGATTAGAAGAATTAAATAAATAATAAATTTTAAATAGTTAATTTGTAAAAGTATACTCCCCAACCATTATTTTTACTAATAATTTTATTTTGTTGCTTTAATTCTATTAATTTTCCTATTAATTCATTATTATAAAATACATGATCTATTTCATACCATACTCTAGCAACTGGTTTATTTAATATTTTTGCCATAATTTCTTCATCGGATATGTATTTATTTTTATTTAATACGGATAATATTTTTTGTTCTAACATATGTAACACTCCTTTATTAGTTTAATTTTATATTTTATATTATAATATATTATTTATAATTTTGCAATAATAAAAATATAATAATTTAGTAAATTTGATGGAATATAAAAGTATATGTTGCTTTTAGGAATCAATAATTAATTAACCCACCCTCTCCCTCACCCACCCATCTCTTTATCATAATTTTTATTAGAATACTAAAATAATTATATTGACATAGTTTGATTATAGGTGTATAATTAGGATAAATTAATATAGATAATATAATAAAGAGGTGAGATATGTGGGATATTATTAAGTTTGTGTAGGTAGTAGGTAATGTTTTTAATTAATTGATTAGAATAATAAAATAATAATATATAAGTGAGGAAATAATATGGATATTAAAAATTGTAAATATTGTGATAGACAGGAATGTTGGCGTTGGGGTCAAGATAGACCTAGTTGTAGTGATTTTATGAAGTTTGAGTATGATGAAGAAGAATAATATTACAAAGTAACAAAATAAAATAATATAATATTTTAGGAGGTAACAAATATGTATGTAATAAGAACTCAAAAATTAGCAACATGGTTAATTAGCAAAGGATTTGAATTATTAAAAATTGATGACAATAAAGAAGATTTAAGATTTAAAGTATTCTTATTTAAGGACACCCCTGTATTAAGAGCGATGATAAAGCAATATAAGAAACAAAGTATCGTGCTATAAATATGGAGGTAACTAAATGGTAACTAAAATTAACTACGAAAAGTTAGCAGACAAAATGTACTCACTCTATATAACAGTCTATAATCCATTCATTGTGCAACAACCAAATGGAGATTATATACGGAAAACAGGTGATAAATGGGGAAATTTAAAAGATAATAAAAATATCTTAATTAAACACCTACAATCAAAACAAACTGTAGGTGTTTTTTGTCATAGTCATACTAAATTTATGTGTATTGATGTTGATTTTGGTGAAGATTT
>Ga0209319_1001025_pt1 | contig 26163 bp, 21 predicted proteins | sample RifGroE2_FD_184000 | JGI IMG/M metagenome (GOLD analysis project Ga0209319, IMG submission 184000) | Groundwater microbial communities from Rifle, Colorado - Groundwater E2 (SPAdes) (version 2) | ecosystem: Environmental > Aquatic > Deep subsurface > Groundwater | place: Rifle, Colorado, United...
TATATATCATACCTAGAAGAAACGCAAGTCTTTTCCAAAAAATATTTTACTTAAAAACTTCAATCTTTTTATATTAAAAATATTAGCATAAATATACAATAAAAACAAATATGATACCAAATACGTGGATGACAATTTCATTAAAATATACTATTATGCTATCTTTTGCATAAGATAAGACACTCGGGGCAAATCTCCATAGCTATTAACAAATTTAGATGCTGAATCCCCAGAAGAACAATAAATTGTCTACGGGGCACAGCAAGTTCAGCATGACAAATCCGCCGGTTCTTGTCATCCCTGCCCGCAAAGCTTTGCTTGCATAGCAGGCGGGCCAGAAAATAGAATTTCTTAATGAGCTTGCGAGTTCTAGAAATTCATTTATGTGGGATCTATTTCTTATTCGTAATTTCGCCCGCCCGCAAAGCATACACGATAGCATTTCAGGCAGGCCCGTCTACTGCACGATAAAAGATTATTTTTTATTTAAAAAGATTGTGAGTATACAAAATTGAAAAATCTTATAGTCAAAATTGTTTGATTTTTTTATCCATATTGATATAATTAATCCGCACTCTAATATTCATATAAACATCCAATGCCCACTAAGAAAAAAATATTTATAATAATACCAGCCTTCAATGAAGCACTCGTTATTCAAGACGTCATTCGGGAAGTCCAAACTGCTGGTTACAAAAATATTATTGTAGTCGATGACGGGAGCACTGATAATACTCACGCCAAAGCAAGGGATTTACTAAAAGAGTGTGCACTTAGGCATAAAATAAATCGTGGCAAAGGTGGGGCTACAAAAACTGGTATCGAGGCAGCCAAACTGCTGGGCGCTGACATTATTGTTACTATTGACGGCGACGGTCAACATGATCCCAATGATATCAAGAAACTTACTGATCCTATTTTCAAAAAAGAATACGATGTTGTTTTAGGTACTCGTCTTATGAACCCCAAAGGAATGCCTTGGTATAAAATAATTGCTAATTATTTTGGAAATTTTTGCACTTGGTATCTTTTTGGACTTTGGGTTACAGATAGCCAATCTGGTATGCGCGCTTATTCGAGCCACGCCGCAGGAGTTATAAATACAAAAGCTGATCGTTATGAATATGACAGTGAAGTGATTCGAGAAATTTACATTTATAAATTAAAGTTCATCGAAGTGCCGATTGCTGTCAGATATACCGCATACTCTATGAGCAAAATAAACAAGCAGGGTCTCGTTAATGGGATTAAAACATTATATAAAATGATATGGGGCCTCATTTCATAAGCGAAAAATTTACTTTTAGTATTTAATAATAAATTATAAAAAAATAATCACATGAGATTTCACATTTACCAAATTGCTATTAGTATCATATCTGCAATAATGATATTTAAAGGCATTGAGAACTACGTCAAAGGGCGAAATGGACAGACATTTTTAAAAGTTCTCGTAAGAGTTGTCGTTTGGGGCGGCATGGTATTAATTGCTATCTTTCCTACTTTTACCAATAATGTTGCTGAAATTATCGGAATGGAAGGCAATATTAACGCTATAATTCTAGTTGGATTTATTTTTGTCTTTCTTATGATGTTCAAGTTATTATCAGCCATAGAAAGATTGGAACAACAAATCACCACCGTAACTCGAAATGAGTCTCTTTCTGAAATAAAAAAAGAAAAATAACCATGGAAAATAAAAAAATATTAATTTTTTCTCCCTACTATCCGCCGCATATTGGAGGCCTAGAATCACACGCGGATGAGTTCAATAAATATCTGTCCCATGAGGGCGCAGATATTGTTGTTTTTACTCCGCGATTGCCCCAAGATGCACCAGAATCAGAACTAAAGTATGACAGAGTAAAAATTATTCGATTTCCGGCTTTTGAAATAGTTTCCAATTATCCCCTGCCGAAATTTTGGTCGCCGAAATTTTGGTCGCTTTTTCTCGGTCTATTTAAAAAAGATTTCGACATAACCATTTCTCGCACCAGATTTTTTAACACTTCCTTACTAACGCTTATATATGCTAAAATAAAAAAAGTTCCTTGGATTCATATTGAACATGGTTCCGATTTTGTAAAGTTATCCAGTCAAACAAAAACATCTGTGGCAAAAGTTTATGACTATACTTTTGGTTTTTTAATTTTTCGCTTTTCGGATTTAAATATCTCAATTTCCAAAGCAGTTTATAAATTTGTCGCTCAATTTGATAAACGTCAATCCCCTATTATTTATCGAGGATTGGATTTTGAAAGCATTGATAAGATTTCCCCTGACTTAGACATAAAAAAAGAATTTGAAAATAAAACAATAGTTTCTTTTGTCGGAAGGCTTTATCAATGGAAGGGGGTTCAAAATAGCATTGAGGCTATAAAACTTTTGCCTCAAGAATTAAAAGAAAAAATTGTCTTTTTAATTGTTGGTGATGGCGAGGATTTCAGGCATCTAAAAGAAATCTCCGAAAAAGAACCAGCTATTGTTTTATTGGGGAATATGCCCAGAGCAAAAGCTATTGGCATACTAAAAGTTTCTGATATTTATATTCATTCAGCTTACCCAGGAGGAGGACTTTCTACATCTTTGCTTGAAGCGATGTATTGCGACACTGCAATCATTGCTACACCTCATGAAGGCGCAGATGAGGTTATTTTAGATAATCAAAATGGATTACTTATAAAAAATTCAGATTCAAAAGAAATCAGTCGACAATTAATATTACTCCTGACAAATCGAGAATTAAGACAAAAATTATCCCAAGAAGCTAAAGAAAATATTTTAAAAAATTTCTCCTGGGAGAAATCTATCGAAAAATATATTAACATTATAGAAAAGTAAAATGGCTCTACTAAAAAAAATAATTAAAGTTCCACTTGTACTCATTGAGAATATTGTATTTACTGCTTTTCCAAGTGCTCGAGGGATAATTGAAAAATACATATTCAACCCGTACCAATTCAATGAAAAACATTTAGCATATTCAAAAAATCAATTCAATGATTTCGTAAAAAAAATCGGGGGAATGGATAAAATAAAGAATAAAACGATATTGGAACTCGGACCAGGTGGGTCGATTGGATTTGGAATTCTGGCTTTAAAAAATGGAGCTTCAAATTATCTAACGATTGATGACGGTATTCATACGTTCATAACAAAAAAACAATTAAGCTGGTACATGAAATTAGCAAACAACGATAAGGATTTTATAAAGAAAATATTTACAAGAAAAAATAATAAATATCAATATAATAAAGATAAGATTAAATTCATATCAATAGATCAGAGATCAAAATATTCACTTCCGGATAATTCTGTTGATTTTATCTATTCGTGCGCTGTGTTGGAACACGTGCACAATCTCGATCTTTGCTTTTCTGAAATGTCTCGAGTTCTAAAATCAGGGGGAATAATGAATCATCAGGTAGATCTTCGAGATCACATTTTTTCACAAGATAGCCTTTGGTTCTTAAATATTAATAATCTCTGGTTCGATCTGCTATTTAAACATACTGGGGAATACGTTAATAGGAAAAGAATTAGCTACTACCACAATCTTATAAAACAAAATTTTCTGCACACAATTGATCTAACAGATGATATTACATACAAAGAAACACCGCCAAAAATATTAACAAAGATATATTCTAAAAATGATCTAAAGATATTATCATTCAATCTTACCGTAAAAAAATGACTTTCAAAAATAGTACAGACAAATTTACAAAATTTTTAAAAAAAAATAAATGGATCATCATTGCTTCAATTATTTTTATAATCTGGAAATTTTTTCTAATAGGGATACTGTGGCAAGACAGGGTGTCTCCTCCTGAGCCAGATGATTCATTTATATACATAGCAAATATTGAATCTGTAAGAAATTGCTCAACATTCATTTTTTGTCAAGATTCAGTTTATAATCTTAATACGACTAGCGGGTACGAACATCTTTCCTATCGCCTCATATTTGGTACATTGGGGAAAATTTTAAATATAAATTCATTCCAGGTTTTTCATCTAAGTTTTTACATCGGAATAATTCTATTAATACCTACACTTGTTTATTTTTTAAAATCATTAAATCAAGATAAAAAAATCATTGCATTCTCACTCCTGTTTCTTGCTCTTTATAACGGAAACGGTTCTTATCATGGGTTTTACTGGGTTGTGCCATCTTTTTTTTCTCTCATGCTTTTCTTTTTAATATTTTCAATTATTGATCTTGGAAATAAACATTATAAATTACTACTTTTCCTAACAGTTCCAATTTTTGCTTATATGCATTCAATAAGTATATATTTAATGATGCTAATACCTATTCATTATGCAATTTATTCTATTTCTTTAAAAAAAATAAACCTAACTAAATTAAAAAGAATTGTTTTCTCTATATTAATTTTCGCCATCTTTTACATTCCCTCAACAATCCATCTTTCTAATTTTTCAAAAAATAACCCGTATGGAGCTTCTTCCTTATTAAAAAAATCATACGAAGATATGTCTATGCAACTTTCTCAGGCTAAGGATATTAAGACTGCGAACATAAGCAAAGAAAAACATATTAAATCCGACCCGATTTACAATAATAAATCAATTAATATCTACCTGCCTGGATTAAAAAATATAACAAATAATTATTTAAACTGGGTTTTCTTCAATTGGCTTGGCGCGTCAGTATCCATATTAATGCTAACAATATTATTTTTAAATAAAGCGTACAAATTATTATCAATTTATGCAACTGCCATCTTTTTTATGCTAGCATCTTCAATAATTGAATATGGCGAGCGTTCATTAATTTTTGTTTGGCCTATAACATTTATTCTTTTTGCCCAAGGAACATGGCTTAGTTTAAAATTTTTAAAAAACAATGTGCATTTAAACAAGTTTGCATTTAAAATTCTTGCCTCAATTGCCATTGGATTATTTTTATATATTAATATTAATTATTCTTTTTTCTTAAACTTTAATCAAAACAAAAATGCAAATTTTAATATACCTTCTTCTTTTATAAATTATATTCCTTACAGTGCCGATAAATCAGACACTATTTTTATGGATCCAAAATTAGTAAAAATTTACGAATCATTAGCTGTTATGGAAAAGCGATCCTTGCCGTATAAAAGAGTATCCACCATGGAGGATGCGAATTTTTATTACTACTTAAATTATAATGAAGCTTCGTCAGAGTATGTTGAGAAAAACAATTTTATGCATAATTTCATAAGAATAACTGGCTTCAAAGAAAGTGTACCTCTGCAAAGAACCTTAGAAGTCCCCATAAATTTTGTCCTTTGCAAAGAATTCGGCAGTGTGCAAATATATAAGAATATTGAAATTTAAAACTTATGTGCGGACTTACTGGTAAAATTTATTTAAATGATAGTACTGTGGCTGAGCAGGATGTTTTAATTATGAATGAAGAAATTATTCATCGTGGCCCTGACGATGGGGGTATTTATATTTCTCCAGATCAAAAAGTAGGCCTAGGTCATCGCAGGCTTTCGATTATCGACCTCTCCCCTCTTGGCCACCAACCCATGAGCTATTTAGATAGATACCAAATTGTTTTCAATGGAGAAATTTATAATTATCAAGAAAAAAGAGATCTACTTTTAGCAGCTGGATATACTTTCAAATCCAAGTCAGATACAGAGATTATCATGGCGCTTTATGATAAATTTGGCAAAAAGTGCCTAGAACATTTACGCGGGATGTTTGCCTTTGCGATTTATGATGAAAAAGAAAAAACTATTTTTTGCGCGCGTGACCGGGTGGGTAAAAAACCTTTTAAATATTATCTTGATGATAATGTTTTTATGTTTGCCTCCGAGCTTAAAGCAATCCTGACTCAAAAAGAATACAAAAAAGAAGTGGATTATCTAGCCATCCATCATTATCTGACTTATCAATATTGCCCCACTCCGCTAACCGGATTTAAAGATATCAAAAAATTAGAACCGGCTCATTTTCTTTTTATTGATTTAAAAAATAAAAAAGTTGAAAAAGAAAGATATTGGAAACTGGATTATTCCAAAAAATTAAATCTCTCCGAAAAAGAATGGCAAAAGAGAATTATGGATAAATTAGACGAGTCTGTACGATTGCGAATGATTTCTGATGTGCCTATTGGCGCTTTTCTATCGGGAGGTATCGATTCTAGCGCGATAGTCGCCCTTATGAGCAAGCACAGCACAGAACCCATTAAAACTTTTTCTATTGGATTTAATGAAACGAAATATAATGAGCTAAAATACGCTAAAATCATTGCTGAAAAATTTAAAACTGATCACCGAGAATTTATCGTTAAACCCAATGCGATTGAACTTCTGCCCATGCTCGTGAGACATTATGAAGAGCCTTATGCCGATTCTAGCGCCCTACCCACCTATTATGTAAGTAAAATGACTCGAGACTTCGTTACTGTAGCTTTAAACGGTGATGGCGGTGATGAAAATTTTGGAGGATATGGCCGATATAGTGTCCAAAAGTTTGCTCTTTGGTATGATAAAATTATGCCTCTTCATAAATTCATCATATTGCCCTTTGCTAAATTTTTAACTAAAAATATTAAGAATACTTTTTTTGATAGAGCTCATATTTTTGCCGAAACACTTTCTCAAAAATACAACTACCGCTACATAAACTATATCCGCTATTTTTCCAATGAGCTAAAAGAAAAAATGTATTCTGATAGTTTTAAAGAAAAAACTAAAAACATTAATTCATATAATATAGTGGCCAGTAAGTTTAATGAAGCTGGGACCAAGGATAAGATGGATCAATGCCTTTACGCTGACTTTAATACTTATTTGCACGATGATTTGATGGCTAAAGTGGATATTGATTCCATGACTGTGGCTCTAGAGGGTCGTTCTCCTTTTCTTGATCATGAGATGCTTGAGCTGACTGCTCAAATTCCATTTAATCTAAAACTCAAGGGCTATAATAATAAAAAATATATATTAAAAGAAGCTTTGCGAGGCCTTGTGCCAGATGAAGTGATGTTTCGACCAAAAATGGGATTTGGAATCCCAATTGATGTCTGGTTTCGATGCGAGCTCAAAGATTACGCCTACGACTTGCTTTTATCAGAACAAGCGATGTCTCGAGGTATTTTTAAAAAAGAAGCTATCAAGGGTCTCTTGGACGAGCATAACAACACAAAAATAAGCCATGCCTACAGAATTTGGGCCCTCATCACTCTCGAGCTTTGGTTTAGAGAATATTTTTAGCATCTCTCTTGCGTTTTACACAGACAAAATATTATACTATAATTATTATTATAATCTCGTAAATATTAAATTAAATAAAAAATTAGACAATATTTTAAATAAATTTTAAAATACATAATTCTAAAAAAATGAGAAAAAAATTCACAAAGCATTTAATTGACCCACTAAATTTAAAAGGATTTGAACTAGATATTTTTGAAGAAGAAAATGATCATATTATTTCTGGAATTCTTTCTAATGATGAGAATTGGTATCCAATCATAAATGGAATTCCTAGAATTTTAATACATGAACTAAAAATCAACGTCCTACAATCACATCATGATTTCTACAAGAAATTCGAAGAGAAATTTTCAGAAAAAACAAAAATGGAATGGAAAAGAGAAATTGAAAAAATAAATGATTTAAATAAATTTTTAGACCACCAGAAGAAAACTGCAGAAAGTTTTGCTTACGAGTGGAATAATATATACAAAGAAAGTAGCTTTGAAAAAAATAATTTTTTACATTTTATTGGACCATACATAAAAGAAAAGGATATCCAGGGAAAAATAACCCTAGATATTGGCTGTGGATCGGGAAGATTTACCAAACATGCAATAAGTTGTGGCGCTACACTAGCTTTTGGAACAGATCTTGGTGAAAGTGTAGAGTTTGCTTATAAACTAACTGAAAAATTAGAAAATGTTTGCATTGTTCAAGCAGATATTTATGCTATGCCATTTAAAAATAAATTTGATTTGGCCTACTCTATCGGAGTACTTCATCATCTTCCTAAACCGCAAGAGGGTTTTTCAAGATTGCCTAGCGTGCTGAAATCTAAGGGAACAATGGCTATATGGGTTTATAATCGCAGAAACAATAAGCGTGCCCTTTATTTTTATGAACCCATAAGAAATGTTTTAAAAAAAATGCCTAAGCCATTTTTATACAAATTCTCATATATTCCCGCAATTATTGCTCACCTACTTAATTATATTACTCATTTTTTTAATTTTTTAGGACTTAAAAAAATAGCTAAAATAATTCCATTTTCCTATTACGCCAATTTTCCATTTAATATGAAATTAAATGACTCATTCGATATTATCGCCACCCCAAAAAGTAATTACTACTATGTAGAAGAAATAGAAAAGTGGTTTTCTGACTCTGCGCTAAAAGATATTAAGTCTTATGAGCACCCTGAAGCTGGAATAACTTGCCAAGGCATCTATGAATAAAAAAATAGTTTATTTAATTCACTCATTGCCCAGTGGCGGATCTGAAAATGTTTTTCTAAGAACCCTTCCAAAAATAAAAAATACAGACAATATCGTTGTCACATTGCGCGGTAAGGGCTCCTTGTTTCAAAATTTTATAGAAGCTGGGATACCAGTATTTGAGATAGGCCAGAAAAATTTTTTGGATTTAAGTAGCTATGTAAGGACATTAAAAATACTCAAAGAAATTAAGCCGGACCTTATCTTGACAAACTTATTACATGCAGATATTTATGGAAGATTTTTCATTCAACTTTTTACTAATTATAGGGTTGTGCCATATCTTCAAACAACTTACAATTTCAAAAGATATTGGCCAGCTAGATTATTTGAAAAAATTTCTAAATATCTAGTAAAAGAATACTTAGCCAATTCTGAAGCTGTAAAAAAATTTTACATCAATAACTATTCAATCAATTCAAACAAAATAAAGGTAATACCTAACGGTATTGATATAGAATTTTATAAAAATATAACTATAGATTCGAACTACAAAAAATCTCTAGGAATAAAATCAAACCATTTCATAATTTCGTGCGTAGCAAATCTACATCAAAATAAGGGACATTTTTATCTTATAAAAGCTTTTGCAAAACTCTACAAAAATAATCATAAAATTCAGTTATTGATAATCGGCGATGGCCCAGAGAGAGAGAGGCTGAAAATAATGTCGTCAGAATATTTAAATAGCAAAAATATCATCTTTCTTGGCAAGAGAAGTGATGTAGCTCAAATATTGAAATGTTCTAATTTATTTGTTCTTCCAACTTTTTTCGAAGGATTAAGCAATGCTATCATGGAAGCTATGACAAGTGCTTTACCCATAATTACAACTGACATTCCAGAAAATAGAGAATTAATTACAAACAATTTTAGTGGCATGCTTTGCCCCACAAAAAATCATCTTGATTTAGCAAATATCATACTTACACTAAAAAATGATCCGACAAAAAGAACATTTTTAGGATTAAACGCTGCAAAAAAAATAGAGGAGGAATATGATATTAATTTTATTATCAGTAAATGGGAGAATTATTTTAAAAAATATGGAAATTAAACTAACAGTACTTCTATCTGTATATAATGATGAATTAACATTGGATCATTGTTTCAAAAGTTTAAAAAATCAAACTTTTCAAAATTTTAATATATTTTGCATAAATGATGCTTCTACTGACTCAAGCTTGGTAATTATGAAAAAATGGAAAAAGTATTTCGGGCAAAGAATGAATATTGTTTCTAATAATCTTAATTTGGGCTTAACTAAATCTTTAAATAAAGGACTTTCCGCTATTGAAACTGCTTTCATCGCAAGACTAGATGCTGATGACTGGTGGAGTGAACTAAAGCTAGAAAAACAAATGAAGTTTATCGAGAACAACCAAACATACAACATAATTGGATGCAATTATGTAAATATAAACCATTTCGATAAAACAAAAAAATTTATTACCCTTAAAGAAACCAACCGAGAAATAAAGGATAATTTAATAATGCGAAATCAATTTGCTCATAGTTGTGTAATTTTTTCAACCGATCTAATTAAGAAAATTGGTAACTATAATGAGACTATTAAATATGCGCAAGATTATGAACTTTGGCTAAGAGCTATGCCCATTGCGAAGTTTTACAATCTGCAAGATTTTCTTTGTGAAAGAAAAACAGGTATTGGAATTTCTGCCGAAAAACAATACGAACAAATGAAACAAGTGATAAAATTTAAAATACAATACATACATAAATATGGCCTTTATTTTGGATACTTATCGATAATAGAATTATTTTTAATGATGATTTTATCAAATTTTAAAAATAGTAATAAAATATGAAAATATTCTTGCCCTATAAAAATCAGGACATTGGAGGAACATCCACTTTTGCAAACATCTTCTCATCCGAATTAAAGAAGAGAGGTTTTGAAATCGTATCTAACCCTAAAAAAAATTACGACATTCTCTTTGTCCTCTCTGACTGTTCCTTGAAATATGCACTCGATGCTAAGCTTAAACACAAGAGAATAATTCAACGTTTGGATGGTGTTTATAATTTCGCAGCGAACGGATGGATCTATCCCATATTGAATATAAAAATGCGCATTATTCATAATTTACTTGCTGACTACATCATTTACCAAAGTGAATTCAGCAAATTGTCTTGTGAAAAATTTCTTGGAAAAACAAGTGCGAAAACATCAATAATTTACAATGGTGTTTATATAAGTAAAATTAAATCAAATAAAAATATCACACGTTCAAATAAAATTAAACTTCTCACTTTCGCCAAATTCCGCCGTCAAGATCAAATAGTACCCCTCATTGAATCTGTAAAATTACTTGATTCAAGAAAATTCTCTCTTGATATATATGGATCTTACGATAATAAATTTCAACATATTTTTAGTTCACTCCCACATAATATTAAAATGAAAGGAAAAAGGAATAATGAAAAAATTTTGAAAATTATAAATGAATATGATATTTTTATTTTTTCCGACCAGTCTGCTTGTCCAAATAGTGTGTTAGAGGCTATGGCAGGAGGATTGACGGTGGTTGCCTATGGAAGAGGAAGCATTGAAGAGTTGGTAAAATCAAGCTATAATGGAGAGGTCGTTAAAATGAGCAATGGGAATCAGTTTTCTGATCCATACCCATTTTCAAAAATGGATTATATTAACTTTAAAAAATCCGTAATAAAAGCAAGTTCTAATTTAGAAAAATACAAAGAAAAATCACTTGAAAGAGTTCTTAATTACTTTTCAATAAATACCACTATTGAAAAATATATTAAAATATTAAAAAAATAAACCGATACACATTCATTCTATTTTATAATTGATAATATTAATTCCAATGAAACCAAATCAAATTGAAAACAATAGGTATAAAAAAAATGATTTCTGTTCCATCAATAAAGAGGAACAGATAATGTTTAATCTTCTAGATCATCATTCAAAAAAAATAAAGAAAAAACCAAAAGATATGATAGTTCTTGATATTGGTTGTGGAAGCGGAAGAATAACAAAACGTATTTTAGATAAGGGATATAATGTCCAAGGATTGGACTTCTCAGAAGAAGCCGTTTTAAAATCTAAGCAAATCGGGATAAAAGCCACCGTTTGCGATTTAGACAAAGGAATAATAGCAAATGATAATACTTACGATATAGTTTGGGCTGGAGATATTATAGAGCATGTTTTTGATCCTATTGGACTACTCCAAGAATCCAATAGAGTTTTAAAGAAAAATGGAGCACTACTAATGACAATTCCAAGTGACGTTGGACTAATTTCTAGAATAAAAATTCTATTTGGACAATCCTATCAATCAGGAATGTATAAAAGTTCCGGATACTACAAACATCATACTTTTTTCAATATAGATCTCATAAAATTTATGCTAAAAAAATCAGGATTCAGGATACTAACTTTAAGAAAGTTACTCTTACTTGGATCTCTAAGAATTAATGCCAGTGGAGCACCATCAGCTTTTTACAATGAAATGATTATTTATGCTAAAAAAATATGACAAAAAAATATGTTGTTATACTATTCCAACCGAGCCTTAGGAAATTTGTTCTAAACTTTGGCAATAAACTCAAAAACTTCACTTTCAAGAGCATTGCACCACCAAGAACGGGCGGCGGGTATGATAAGTTGCCCAATTTTGAAAAAGAAATTGAAAGAAAAAAGACTCATTGGATAAATAAAATGAGAAGGTTTTTTGGTGTTCCCAATATACGTCCATATTTTAGAAAAGAAGGCGATCTTTTGTTTACCTATGCCTGCTTGATTTTAACTTTTAAACCCTATTGTACATATATTGAAACAGGACTCGCTCTCTATAATTACGATCTTGGAATTGGAAAAAATCCAATAGCTCAAATGCTAGTTTCCTTCTTGGCAACAAGATCAAATTGCAAAAAATTGATTTTTGTCAGTGAGGCTTCGAAAAAAAGTTTCTACTCAACAATTAAATACTCAGAAAAAGTAAAGAAAAACTTAGAGAACAAAAGTGTTGTAATTTATCCAATCCCTATTGAAAAACAGCAAACTCAAATAAAAAAATTTAACGGAAGAACAAATTTTATTTTTGCTGGAACTTTTTATATGAAAGGCGGGATGGAAATAATTAAGGCATATGAATCGTTGTACAAAAAATATCCCAACACACAACTAACTATCATAACAGCTATTCATATGATGAGAGAAGGAGACATAGAATTCATAAAATCACTACCTGGCGTTATACTTATTAATGCCCAGCTAAACGAACACCAGATGATTGAGATTTATAAATCAAATGATGTTTTTATTTTACCAACATTCAGAGATGGATTTGGATTAGTATTAGTTGAAGCCCTGGCCTATGGAATGCCACTAATTATAACGGATCAATATGCAACTAGCGAAATGGTTTTAGATGGATATAACGGATTTATTTATCCCAATCATCCACTTAAAGATTACGATACCAAAACATATGAACTTCTCGGAAAATATTACAACCCAAAAGATTTCTACCATGACTTATTCAAATTTCAGAAAGAAGGAAAAACAAAAGCACTTGAAAATTTTATTTACAATTCAATGGAAAAATTTATTCTAAACACTGATTTAATAGAAGAGTTCTCAAAAAACTCCATTGACTTATATAATAAAAAATTTCATTATCAATTAATCTCAGACAAGATAGAGTCCGTTTTTCTTGATGCTATTAAAAAATAATTTACTAAAAGTGGAACAACCACTAAAGCGCTAAATAAATAAAAATATAAAGGAATGCTAACAAAAAATCCACTTTTTCTTGTTATATAAAAAATAAATAATGCAGCCAAGTTAGCCATTAAATTGGAAATTATTAAGAAATTATTTCTGTTTTTTGCTGTAAAAAAATTAAACAAAAAAGACTTTAATGGCATTAAAATTATAACAAAAGAAAATTCTTTTACTAATATGTAGCTTTCATGGTAATTATTTCCATACAAAGTAAAGAAGAAAATTCTAATAAATACAATAAACCCCACAAAGAAAACTAACCCTAACAATAAATTTTGCCAAATAATCTTAACATAATTCAATTTTTTATATTTAAATAGCAATGGCATATACATGGTAGATAATGCTGCAATAAGACCCGAAATTAAAGCGATTGAAAAATAGGCTACCTGATAAACCGCCAATAACTCAAATCCGAAAACAAAAGAAATCAACAATACCGGGATTGAATCAGAGAAACTATATGTTAATTTTTGAAACGTACAACTTATTCCATATTTCATATCTACCCCATCAGACACTTCTTTTATTTTTTTCAATACTTCAAAATAAAATAATCCACTTATTAGAATATTTGCGAAAAGAAATGCAAAGATAATCCAAAACAATTGCATTTTTAAATAAATTGCCAAAATAACCGAAAGCGCAACTGCTATATTGAGAATAATTATTCTTATGGAAGCATCCTTGAATAATTTTTTTCCCTCAAAAAAAGTGTACCACGTATTAAGCGCATAAAAGAATGGAAATAGAAAACCTGATAATATAAGTATTGTTCCGATTAAAACATCTCTTGAATATATTTGATACAGGCCATAAGAAAAAATTATTGGCAAAGCGAACAAACTACCAATAAAACTTATCCTAACAATTTTTTTAACTACACTATCCTTGCCCAGAGAAACATCTCTGAGGGCAACAGTATTTAATCCTGGCAAGGAAAAAATTGAAAGTAATGATAAGAAATTCAAAATAAACTGATATTGGCCCAATAATTGCTTCGTGCCAAATCTTGTAAATGAAATTGTAATAGCTAAACCAGTCAACCCAATAATTATATATCTAATAAAAATCCAAAATCCATTTTTTATGAAATAATTAACATCTAAGCCTAATATTTTAGCTATTTTTTCAACTTGTTTTTCTACTCCATATTTAAAAAGCATTACTTTATTTTTAAAGATATAAATATCTTTTTTAAATATATTTTTATTTCGTCTCTTACGGAAGTCGAGAATCCTGATGAAATTTTTTCCAAATCTTCAAATACTTTATTTATATTAAAATCACATTTTTCTAAGTTTCTCAAAGTTAAAACATTTTTTATCTTAGTTTTAACTAAATTTGTTTTTTCCTTTCCAGTATAAAGCTCCTCAATCATCTTCTCCCCTTTTCTAAGACCTGTTATTTTTATATCGATATCTTCGCCTGGTAGCAAATTCTTACTACGTATAAGACACTCGGCAATTTCATGAATTTTAATTAACTCCCCCATATTCAAAACATGGATTGAATTCTTTCCTCCATTAGCAGTACTTTCAATAACTAGTTGAGCCGCTTCACGAATTGACATAAAAAATCTCATTATGTCCTTATGAGTAACTGTTACATATTTATATTTCTCAATTTGCCTCTCAAATAATGGCAATACTGATCCATTGGAATTTATAACATTTCCAAAACGAACAATATTAAACTTTGTCTTTTTTGAATCCAAACATTTTATGTAAAATTCGCATAATTTTTTTGTTGCGCCCATTATACTAGTTGGATTAACTACCTTATCCGTAGAAATAAAGGTAAATTGAGGTACATTATTTTTTATAGCTACATCAATAACATTTCTTGTTCCAACAATATTATTCAAGATAGCCTCATCAATATTATCCTCCATGAGATAAACATGCTTATAGGCTGCAGCATGAAAGATGATATCTGGCTTTTCTTTTCTAATAATATAATCTAATTTATCTTTATTTAGAATATTTCCGATTATTAAGTCGCATTTATTTCTTATTTCATGTTCTTTTAATAGTTGATCTAAATTAAAAATAAGATACTCTGAATTATCATACACAACAACTTTTTTAACATTTAAATCAATTAGCTGTCGCACTATCTCAGATCCAATTGACCCAGCGCCACCTGTTATTAAAACAACTTTTTCTTTGTAGAAACTTTTCAATTTCTCTATATTTTTGTTAATAAATGGTCTTCCCAAAAAATCCTCTAACTCCATATTTTTAACCTCCAAATATCTAACATCGCTAAGATTTATAATTTTCTGGTCACGTGGAACTATTTTTATAGGAACCCTATTCTTTTTATTATTCAACAATATTTTTCTTACTAATTTTCCATCCGTAGAAGGGATAGCCACAATCATCTCATCAACCTTATAAATTTTATTTATTTTCGACAAATCATCAATTTTACCTAAAGTATTTTTATCTTTTAAATCATCTACAAACCCTATCACTTTGCAATCTGGGTAATTTTTTTTAATATCATTAAAAAGAAGCTTTCCTGCTCTACCTGCTCCAATAATCAAAATGTTCTTGTATTCATTCATAAATATTTTAATAATTTTTATACTTTTCAAAAGTTATCTTCAATCCATCCACTAAATCATATCTTGGAACAAAACCATACTTAGAACTAAGTTTTTTATTGGAAATTAAATTTGACTCTATTTGATCAAAATTATCTCCAGATATCTCATAGTCTATTTTTTTTCCAGTCACTATAGATATGTTTTTCACAACATCCAAGAGCGAATAATTTTTACCACTGGAAATATTTATTAAATCACTTTTTGTAGCTGATTTTTTTATTGATATTACAGCATCAATAACATCACCTAAATAAATATAGTCTCTCGTTTGCAGACCATTTCCATTTAATTTAATTCTGTTCTCAAGACCCTTTGAGATATTGTTTAAAATTAATCCAATAAATCCTTTGTTTTTGATACCACCATAAACATTAGATAGGCGAAGTATTATCAAAGCCACATCTTTTTTTTGAAAAGCATTTTTTAGAAATTCTTCACTTTCAACTTTAAACCCGCTATATTCATCTATCGGCGATGGATTAGTTTCTTCATCAACTAAGCTAGTAGTATTGCCATAGATTAATGTAGAAGAAAAATAAAAAATACGCTTAATAGAAAAATAATCGATAGAATTAACTATTATTTTCAGATTATCCATCTCTTCGCTTTTTCTAAAATTCTTATTTATTTGACCCACTAAAATAAAAACATCAGTCGCCCCTCGTAAATACTCTATTAGCTTATTTTGATCATTTATATTAAGAGTCACCTGCTCAATTTCATTTAATTTATCACTTTTTCCTCTTGATAAGTTTACAACAATTTCTCCGTTATTTTTCAAGGCAAGACAAAGACCCTCGCCTATAAAACCGCTTCCGCCGATTACAACATTTTTAGTCTTTTTTAAATTATTCATCACTAATTGCCTTACGTTAATACTCGTCTATTTTAGCACCTATTTTATTCTTATCCAAATCAGACAATTGACGAGAGGACCAGGAGAAGTTTTTGAGGAATTTTCGCATTTTATCACTCATCTCATGTCCAAAAATCCTCAGGTGCAATACCTCAGTCATTGTCATTAATTTTTTCTTTGCGCTTGAAATCATATCTATAATTCTAAATAAGCAAAAAATATTTTAAAGGTATTTTTAGTGCATTTACCTCTTGATTAAATTGCAATTCATCCCCCTGCTCTGAAATAATAATACCATATCTTGCTTTAACTTTTTTTGCGGTTTGAATTACCTGTTTATATTCTTTTTTATTTGAGCCAACCTCAATCACAATTCTATTTTCACTTGCTTTTACAATAAAATCAGCCCCGCCCTTGGCACTATCATACGTAAGAGAGAAAACGGGCTTTTTATCACAAAGTCGATAAAGATACATTCCAACCAAATCCTCCAACAGCTTACCTCTTGCATTTTGATCCGTTATGACGCTACCTATTGTCTTGTAATACATAGCCCTAAACGCCGGAGAAGAAAAAAGATATTTTGATGGTTTCTGGGTTACTTGTTTGAAATGTGAACCTTGTGGATATATTCTATGCAAAATTTCAGCTTGTTCCAATGTTGAAAAAATTTCTGAAATTTTTGGACGTGAAATTCCAAATTTTTCCGCGAGAGTTGTAAAATTCAAAGCATCCATATCGGCAACGGCATACAAAATGGCGGATATTTTTCCCGTGATATCTGACGATAAGCCACCCATTTGCGGAATATCCTTATTTATAACCCTATCAAGAGATTTGTTAATTTGATCATACACCAATGCCTCATTTTCCAGAGCTATCATGAAGGGTAATGACCCATAAAAAAGATAGTTTTCAAAATCTAACCGACTAACATCAGAATAATATCTATCTATTTCCTTTTCTTGATTTTTTAAGTCATCATAAGCTTCCTTAGCATCTTTACTGAAAAATATAGCTTCCCGCAACAATTTGGAAAGATTTTTTATTTCATATTTACGATGTTTAATTTTCAAAAATTCAGAGAATGACAATGGATAAATTTTTTCAAATATAGCTCTTCGGACTATATCGGAATTACTATTCAACAAAATAGCAGCGCTACCTGTTGAAAAAATAAAAACGTTGTGAGCACGATCATAGATAGCTTTCAAAGCTGCGCCCCATTTTTCATCATACTGAACTTCATCTAAGAATAAAAATAATGGCTTATCTAAATTAACAATTGAGCGTCCTATAACCTCTTCAAAAATATCCACAACTTCACTAATACTGCTTCCCAGTGTTTGCGTAACTTCATCCACAGCTAGAGTCAAAAAATATCCATCGACACTCTTGTTGGCAAAATATAATTGATGCATTATTGTCGTTTTTCCAGCACCTCTTAAGCCCGTCAAGGCAACCCAACGATAAGATTGATTGCCAGCTAAAAATTTATCCAAATGTGATTGTATTCTTATAAAAATATTTCTATTTGGACGCTTTTTGTTTTGCGCATCAAAAACATAGGCCCTAGACCTAAAATCAGCCTGAGCTAATTGCTCGCTTATATATTCCTTTATTCTTGCTTTATTTTGCATAATATTTTATCTATTGATTCAGCGCCAACTTAAATATACATCAATATAGCCTTTAGTGTCAAGTATAATTTACACTGATTTTTATTTATGGTATTTTGCTTTATTATAGGCATTATTTGATAGTTTTTGTTGTTTCAAGTTATAGAGGATTAGGTATAATATTGCATATCCCAAGTATTCCTATGTCCAAAAATCCTCAGGTGTAAAACCTCAGCCATTGTCACTAATTTTTGTTTTATAATCTCCAGCATTCTTATATTATACCTGTTTTCTGATTATTTTCCAATATCTCAATCATTTTCATTATTTTTTAAAATGTACCAGCATACCACGGCCGCCCGCCTGTAACGCTATAACATTGCGGACAGGTACTAAGTTAACACATTAAAAAAAATTGTTTATTAAATTCTCTTTAAGTACGCATTTACTTGTAAATTTTAATGCTATATACTTGGAATATAATTAATTTTGTAGCATAGCTTAAATTCATAGAGCTCATTTTTATGTTTCAAGTCACATTTATAATTGCTTTTATTCTATTTGCATATCTTTTATCTTCAAAAAGGGATGTTTTTTTTATTTTTCGTTCAATAGGCTTTTTTTTCATTATCGTAGTGATTTCCAACCCACTTTTTCAATATTTATCAATCCCCATAAATTCCAAAAATTACACAATATTATTCATACTTCTTGCAATAATAATTTTTGCCCTTAAATACCTTACCTTCAGAAATTTTAGTTTTCTGAAAAATAAATTATATAAAAAGAATTCCAAAGATTTCATGACTCTCTTATTTTTTTTATTAATTATCATTTTATCCGCATTATGGTACTTCCACTGGAATCTAACACTGCCCCAATACTCTTCAGTCGACGCAGCTGTTCACTTCCGTCATAATAGCGCTTTATTTTTAGATAAATCGCTCAATTCCTCGTATGGATTTCTTTTTGGAGGCACCTATTTAATTTTTAATTCTCTTTCAGAATTATTTTTCACAAAATCAAGTTTAATAAATTTTCAACTCTATAATATTTTTATATTCTCCACAATTTCACTATATCTGCTCTTTCTCTTTAAAAAATCAATATTTATCTCCAATAAAATCTTATTATTTCTGGCATTTTTACTGGCAACTTATGGGTACATTTTTAATATCTTTATGATGGGGTTTGTTCCCCAGGCTACTGGGCTATTTCTTTTACTATTTTTTGTAGACACTTATAAAGAATTTAGCACCAGATGGTACGGAATTTTAACATCCCTATGCACGCTCATAACCATAACTGCCGTTTATATTTATTGGATTCCAGTTGCTATCTTATTTATTTTAATTAAAAATTTAAATTGGTTAATTAATATCAAAAAAACCAATAAGAAAAAAATTGCATTATTAATCATATTTTTGATCGTTTTTGCGTATATCTCTTTTAGATTTCGAGGAGTTTTATCCCTTTTAAATGAAGATGGCGAGATGTATAAAATATTCTTAGCTAATTTTATTATTTTTTTACCGTTTACTCTTTTTGGCATATACCTTGCTCTAAATAATTGGCGCCACAAAAATTCTTCGCTTTCTGCACTATTTTTAGCTGGATTATCATTCTCATTTACTCTTTATTTACTTTATTTACTTGGTTACGCCTCAGCATACACATTTGTTAAAAGTTTTTACCTTACGGGACCGCTGCTCTTCTATTTTTCAATATATGGATTGCATTTTTTTATTAAAAAACATCAAACTTTTAAAATTATCAAATTTCTCCCAGTAATTTATTTAGTTTTGATAATATCATTAGCGTTTTATCCATTTTTTCAAAATATAAAACCCTCCAAACGAGAGAAAAATCTTGTTGCATCGCTGCAGATGCAAAATTTTTGGAAAATAAACATTATTCCTATGAATATATTTTATGCTAATTTTCAAACATTTCAAACTCAAAAAAATAACTTAGAGAATTTTATTTACATTGATAAAGAAAAAATTGATTTTTTTAATAATATAAAATCACATATTCCAGAAGATCAAAAAAATAAATTCCATATTATTAGTGACTTTAAAACATCCCATTGGATGCTTACGATGACAGGCATCCATAATGAAAATTCTGATTTTTGGGGAAGAACAATGGATTATAATCAATGGAAAGAATCTCCAAATAATAAATATTTAATATTATTAGACACAGCCATGACCAAAAAATGGATTAAATTTAACAAAGAAAATTTTAAATTTGAAGATTTTAATATACTTTACCAAGAGGGCGAAAATTATTTACTGAAATTAAAATAAAAACCAACAGCAATGCTAGTAGTTTTCTGCTTTGCCCACTTTGCAGACTTTAAAATTAAATACATATCATATACACTGTCCACACTTTACGGATAAAATTTAATAAATCAACTCGAAAAGAGCGTTAAAGAAACTTTGTCATGGAGTGAATACGGAACACAAAGTTTTAGCAATGAGAGTTAGATTTATTTATATTTTAGTAGTACGTGTGGCAGTTTTTGTAACTTTTTGCTGTCAAAAAGTTAGTAAGAAAAAATTTTAATAACAAATTATCCGTAATCTCAAAACTGCCTACAGGAAGGCGCACACATCGCCTAAAGGCGGTGCGCTCTCTGTTAATAAAAATTAAATATTTTTCTTATCATAGAAGTGATCATCGGCAATTTCTTTTGCCCACTTTTTTCTCATATATTCTTGCTCCATAATAAATTGCTTGTATCTTTTTCTATTAAAAAATTTTGCAAAGATATCAGATTTTCGACTAGCTGACTCATGATGATATAATTTTGCATCTGGCACACAGATTATTTTATATCCCAATTTACGAACCTTTAGGCAATAATCAATATCATTATATGCAATTGCTAAATTTACTTCATTAAATCCGCCTATTTTTAAAAATAGCTCTTTCTTTGTGAGCATGCATGCAGCTGTCACTGCCATCCATTCCCTTGGATTATCAAGATTAATATCATCTTCTTTCCATTTCCTAAAAGCATGAATAGCCAATCTTTCTTTTTCCAACATTACCCCCACATGCTGGACTGTATCATCTGGATAAAACAATTCCGCTCCCACCACACCCACCTGTTCACCCTCTAAGCAATTTAGCATTTTACCCAACCAATTAGGAGAAATAACTTCTGTATCATTATTAAGAAATAAAATAAATTCTCCCTGAGCTTCTTTGACGGCAAAATTATTTATAGCTGAAAAATTAAATACTTTATCATAATTTAGTATTCTTATCTTACTATTATCTTCAATTTCTCCTAAGAATGCTTTAGTTTTATACTCTTTGCTTTGGTTATTTACCAAAATAATCTCATAATCATCATAAATGGTTTTTTCTAAAACACTAAAAACACATTGGCGCAACAAATCTATCTTATCTCTAAACGGAATAATTATTGATATCATCTAAATTATCTTAATAAATTTATTAAATATTCCCTTATTTTATACAATGAATACTTTTCTTTTACGTGATTATAACCATTATTTGAGATCTTCTCCCATACATTTTTATCTTTATAAAGTTTTAATAATTTCTCAGCAAATTCATTGGGATTATTTGCTATCATAGCACTTTCTCCATCAACAAGACCAATTCCTTCTGCCCCAATATCAGTCGTAACAACTGGAAGACCATGGGCCATAGACAAAGCAATTTTTCCCTTAAACCCTGCCCCCACCCGTAATGGCGCAATAAAAACTCTTCCTTTTTTGAGATATTCATCTCTCTCCTCATCAGAAACAAATCCCAATATTTTAAAATTTGGAGAATTAAAATTTAATATTTCTTCAGTAGGATTACTCCCAATGATTAAAACTTTTATTTCGGGAACATCTTTTTTAATATCTGGAAAAACTTCATCATGAAACCACTTTACAGCATCAACATTCGGCATATGGCCAAAACCACCCACAAATACTATATCTTTTCTATTATCAAAATTTACATTTTTTGAATCCTCAAAAACTTCCTGTACCCAAGGAGCTATAATTGAATTAGCCTTACCGGATAATTCATTGGCCATTATGACTTCTTTATCACTAAAAAACAGTGCTTTATCAGCTTTTACTATTATTTCTTTTTCCAATTCTTTGGTCCTCAGAGACATTTTTTGCTTAAGTTTACTTTTTTCAAGTTTTGCAATTCTTTCTTCCCTTAAAAAATGTAAATCCTGAGCAATATAGAAAATTTTTGCCCGTGAATATTTCTTTATATGATCAATATATTCATCTGCGACGTGGGGACGACTAATAAAAGAAAAATCGATAAATTTTCCATTTTCTTTTATAAATTCTTTGAAAGACTCACGACCATAGATAACCTCTATTCCTAATTGCTGCAAAATTTCTGTGTATGGAGAAAGCCTATTTAAACTGTGTGGCCAAAAAATAATTTTATATCCCAAATTAACCATTGACTCAAGGTATTTAAAAGAAATAAACGATCCGGCATCCTTATCAAAAGCAGGAACATTATTATCCATAAATAAAATAATTTTCTTGTTTCTGATTCTATCTCTAGCCAAAAATAAATTTTGAGTACCACTAATGAAATTTTCTTTCGACAAAACATCCTCCCATCTATCAAAAAATGTTTTTGCATTAACCAATTGATATCTTTTCATTCCCTCGTCCAAGTCTGTCCCTGAGGTTATTCCCTCAAAATGATATAATTCTGATTTTGGTTGATATACCACCCTATATCCCATTTGGCGCACCCGAAAAGCCAAATCAGTGTCTTCGTAATATCCCGGCGAATAAATCTGATCAAAGCCACCCAACTCATTAAATAAACTTCTAATCAACATTATTGAAGCTCCAGAACAATAGTCCACATCCTTCAAGTAATTAAATTCTGGATCTTTAGGATTTTTTAATCTTCCATAATTCCAAGCATTTTTATCTGTCCAGATAATACCTCCCGCCTCTTGTAATCGCCCATCGGGATAAATTAATTTTGAACCAACCAATCCGACCTTTTCATTTTTTTCAAAAGCCTCCAATAAAGCGCTTAGCCAATTTTCTTTTACCGATGTATCATTATTTAAAAATATCACAAACTCCCCCCTAGCTCTACTAGCTCCTGCATTGCAGCTTCCAACAAAACCAAGATTTTTTTCATTTTTCAAATATACAACTCCGGATAATTTATTTATCATTTTTAGTGTCTCATCAGACGAACCATCGTCAACTACAATAATTTCGTAATCAATATCCTTAATGCTATTTTTTAAAGACTTTAAACAATTATAAGTATATTTCCATTTATTGAAAACTGGAATTATTATGGATACCTTCACCTCTTCATAGTTGTCGAAATCCACGCTCTCTATACTTTCGATATTTAAAAGATTGATGTGGCGAATATCATATGTTTCTTTTTTAAAATCACTATTTTTCTTCTTTATTTCACTTTTTCGCAACACCCCTTTTCCATATAAAACAAAATGAGCTATTCTAATAAAAGCAACTTTGAGTCCTTCACTTTTCAAAGAAAAAATTGCCGATAAATAAAGCTTTTTGGGCTTCTTTGTATATTTTCTTATAAATTCTTTCGGATTATATAAAGCGTATTTTATTCCATTTTTAAAATAAACATAGAAATTTTTCATCTTACTAATTCCCAATTTCAGTGTTTTTATGTTTTTCTGACCTTTTTCATTTTGCATATTAATTCTATTTATCAAATCAAATGCTTTTTTTATTGTTTCTAAATACAACAAATTATCAATTGATTCTTCTCCATTCTCTACATTTTTTAAATCAGTATTTTTTTTAATAAAATAAACTTTTCTATATGACAATTCTGAAGAATCTAATGGAAAAATATCATTATTATAGAAAAAATTAAATTTTTTTAACTCTCCTGCTACTTCCTTACTGTCTTTAAAAGAAACAAGATTGCTCATATTTAGCAATATTTCCCACAAAATCAAATCATTATTATTAATCAATTGAAAAGATAATTTATTTTTATTGAGAAATTCCTCAATTACTTCTCTTCTGGGTAATCCGTTTTCAATATGTTCCCTTAGCCAAAAATGGTCATTTCCTTCTGATAATATTTTGTAATTTTCATTAACATTAATTTCAGCTTGTCTAACTTCTTCAGAATAAAATGGAGCAGCTAAAATCATACCCTCTTTTGCAACTCTTAAATTTTCAGAAAGAAAAGCATTCCTATTATCTTCGGGTATATGCTCAAAAACATCAGTTGACGTAACCCAATCAAAACTTTCGTCTCCCAATGGAATATTGCACCCGTCTCCACTAATAAAGTTTTCATCCTCAGACTCAATTAAGGGATCCATATAATACACATGGTCATTGGGTAAAAAATTTCTCAATGCATTGCCCTGTCCTCCAATATCAAGAATCCTAAACACTTGGTTAGGCTTACGATTTACATTTATAATTTTACCAATTATCGCCAAGCGCCCATACAAATCAAAAGAAAAATCTCTCTTCAATTGGTCTTCATTATTTTCTCCATTCATGTTTAACCTTAATAATTCCAATCTGATTCTCATCTTTAGATTGAATATTAAATATAAATTCCTTATCATGGAAATCGTAAGGAGTAATGTGCTCCTTATTATATATTGCGACTGTTAAGAAATAAGCTCCTACGAAAAAAGGATTCTGGTTGATATTGAAATCAATAAATCCTTCACCCCTTATTGATTCTATGTGAAAATTTGAAGTTTTAGTATTTGGACTCGCGATAAGAATCCCATCTTGAGTAAAAATTTCAACTCCAAAAACTGGATTTTCTATTTCTTTATTGGCTCTATAAAAAATTCTAGCGACAATATCATCTCCTGTTTGAAAAACATTTTTAATATTATTTTCTTTATTTAAAAATTCTACCTTTATTATTTCCACCATTTTTTTATTCTTTTTAGAGTCGATGAAAGTATTGACAGAGTTAACCAAAGAAGGATATGTTTTTAATTTAGAAATTCGCTCTTCCTCATCCATTATGTTCTCTTGAATGTATTTATTAGTTACATTCTCTGCTTCTCCAATCTCCTCAATTTTACCGTTTCTAATCAACATCGCTCTATCACAATATCTCTCAACCACTGGAATATCGTGGGTTACAATGATAACCGTTCTTCCCATTTCTTTGTATTTATTGAATTCCTCCAAACATTTTGATTGAAAATTTGTATCCCCTACGGCGAGGACTTCGTCCATAAGCAAGATCTCGCGATTGGCGTGGATTGAAACGCTGAAGGCAAGACGGACACTCATTCCAGAAGAATAATTTTTTAACTTTTGGTCGATGAATCTTTCGAGTTCAGAGAATTTTACGATTGAGTCGAATTTTTCATCGATTTGTTTTTTGGTCATTCCCAAAACCGTAGCATTGAGATAAACATTATCTCTTCCGGAAAGTTCAGGATTAAATCCGATTCCCAATTCCAAAAAAGGAGATATCATCCCATTTACCTTTACCCCGTGAAATTGCTTCGCACCGCCTTTGGCGGATTTCACTGGGGTGTCAGCTTGATAAATTCCCGCTAATATTTTTAGTAAAGTTGATTTACCGCTTCCATTTCTTCCAATAATCCCAAAAAATTCTCCTTTTTTCACTTCGAAAGAGACATTATCTAATGCCTTAAATTCTTCATATCCTTTATTTCTCTTCAACGCGCCCGTAACCGCCCCTCGTATAGAAGTTATCTTTTCGTGAGGAATGCGAAAAGTCTTGCTTACATTATGGACACTAATTGCGATATCGTTGTTTTTAGTT
>Ga0209319_1001026_pt1 | contig 26138 bp, 30 predicted proteins | sample RifGroE2_FD_184000 | JGI IMG/M metagenome (GOLD analysis project Ga0209319, IMG submission 184000) | Groundwater microbial communities from Rifle, Colorado - Groundwater E2 (SPAdes) (version 2) | ecosystem: Environmental > Aquatic > Deep subsurface > Groundwater | place: Rifle, Colorado, United...
TGGGGTTGGCATTCTTTTTAATACTCCGTGGAATAGAAAATACGACTGGTCGCTACGAGCATCTGATTGGAAACAAGTTGTTGCTATCATTGAGGGAAAGGTGGGGTTGGAGTGAAACAAATTTTTCTTATTTCTGGTAAAGCAATGTCCGGTAAGGACTCTACCGCAAATCTTTTGAAAGAAAAGATAAATGGAAAATCATTGATTATTCATAATGCCGATTATCTAAAATATATTGCTAAAGAATATATGGGATGGAATGGGCAAAAAGACAAGCAGGGTCGTGCTCTGCTGCAAAATTTGGGCACCGAAAAAGTTAGAATGGGATTAGGTAAACCTTTATTTTGGGTTGAAAAAAGTTGCGATGTTATTGATATTCTTAAAGATGATTATGATTATTTTTTAATACCGGATACGAGATTCCGAAATGAAGTCTTTCTTCCTAATGCCAGATTTCCCAGTTGTGTCACAAGCATCAGGGTGGAAAGATTGAATTTCTATAATGGCTTGACAGAAGAACAACAACAGCATTTATCAGAAATTGATCTTGACAACTTCGATTTTGATTACCGTGTAATATCAGAAAATGGATTAGATAATCTCGAAATAGAAGTTGACAAGCTGATTAAAAAATTAAAGGTATAAGGAGGTAAGATTGGTAAAAGGACAAAATGACTTTAGGCTAAGTGAAAATTTTATTGAAAAATATAAAACAAAACAAGCCCCTTTTGGCTACAACGGATTAGGGGAATTTGTTTTTATGAGAACTTATTCGAGGGTCAAACCAGATGGCAAAAATGAGTTATGGTGGGAGATCGTTAGGCGAGTCGTAGAAGGTATCTATAATGTTCAAAAAGAACACATAGATAAAGGTAATTTGGGATGGAACGCGATGAAAGCCCAAAAAAGCGCCCAGGAAATGTATGACCTGATATTTAATATCAAATTTCTTCCCAGCGGAAGGGCTTTGTGGGCAATGGGAACAGATATTATTTCAGAAAAAAGATTATCTGCCGCCCTATACAATTGTACATTTGTATCAACTGAAAATTTAAAAGAAGATCCTTCCTATCCGTTTAAATATGCTATGGATATGCTGATGTGTGGTGTAGGTGTAGGATTTGATGTTCGAGGTGTGGGAACTTTAACTGTAAAAGAACAATCTAAAAATACAGAAAAATATATAGTTCCTGATTCTCGTGAAGGATGGGTAGAATCAATAGGAAAAGTAATATTGTCATTTTTTGGACAACCAACACCAATTATTGATTATTCCTTAATTCGTCCAGAAGGTGCTCCAATCAAAACATTTGGCGGTATTTCTGCGGGATACAAACCACTTGACATATTACACCAAGAAATTATTCAAGTACTATCTAAAAACTCAGGATCTGAAATTACACAAAGAAGCATAGTTGATATTTTCAACTTTATAGGAAAAGCAGTCGTTGCTGGAAATGTTAGAAGATCCGCTGAAATTGCTTTAGGGCTAGATGATGAAGAATTTTTAAATCTTAAAAATTATCAAATAAATCCTGAAAGAGAATCATTTGGCTGGGCATCGAATAACTCCATCATGGCAGAAATTGGAATAGATTATTCGAATATTGCCGAAAGAATTAAAGACAACGCAGAACCTGGTTTGATTTGGATATCTAATCTTCGCAAATTTGGTCGAATGAGAGAACTAGAAGCAAATAATATTGATTTTAGAATTACGGGAGTTAACCCGTGCGGGGAAATTGGACTGGAATCATTCGAGTTATGTAATTTAACAGAAGTATTTCCTGACAGAATAGATACCAAAGACGAGTTTTTAAGAACGTTAAAATATGCCTACCTGTTTGCAAAATCTGTTACATTGATTGAAACACATTGGGTTGAATCAAATCGCGTAATGATGCGCAATAGGAGATTGGGTGTTTCAACAACTGGAATCGCACAATTTATGGCACATAAAGGAATTGATAAATTAAAAGACTGGTTAAAAAGTGGATACGATACTTTAAAAAATTATGATAATATTTATTCGGACTGGTTTGCTATTCCAAAATCAATAAAACTTACTACTGTAAAACCCAGCGGTACATTAAGTCTGTTAGGAGGAGCAACTCCAGGAGTACATTACCCAGAAAGTTCTTATTATATTCGTCGTGTAAGAATAGCCAATAATTCATCCTTGTTACCAGCATTGAAAGAATCAGGATATAAATTGGAGCAAGCATTTGGTCAAGAAAATTCTACTGTGGTTGTAGAGTTTCCTGTTTTTGCCGGAGAAGGCGTAAAAACGCAAGAAGATGTTTCTATGTGGGAACAACTTGCTCAGGCGTCTTTCATGCAGAAGTATTGGTCTGATAATGCAGTATCTGTGACTGTTACGTTTGATCCAGAAAAAGAAGGAAAAGATTTAGAAAGAGCACTGGACTTTTATCAATATCAACTTAAAGGAGTCAGTTTTCTTCCTCGTGTTCCCGAAGGTAAATATAAGCAAATGCCTTATGAAAAAATAACAAAAGAACAATATGATGAAATGATAAAACTGTTAAAACCTTTAGATTTTAGTAGTATGTTATCTGCCGAAAATGCAGAAATTGAAAAATATTGTAATAACGACGTATGCACAATATAGAGGAAATTAATGAAAATAAAAATTAAATATTTATCAGATAAAATTGAAAAATTAAAAAAAACAGATATTGGCGACTGGATTGATCTCCGTGCTGCTGAAGATATTTATATATTCAAAGGAACTTCTGCCTTGATTTCTCTGGGAATAGCTATGCAATTGCCAGATGGTTTTGAAGCATATATTGTTCCCCGTAGTTCTACCCTTAAGAACTTCGGAATCATCCAAGGTAATCATATCGGCGTCGTAGATAACTCCTATTGCGGTAATGGTGACGAATGGAAAATGTCTGCTTATGCTGTAAGAGATACACAGATTAAAATAAATGACCGCATCTGTCAATTCCGCATTCAGAAAAAACAACCACTGATTGAATTTGAAGAAGTTCAGGATTTAGGAAATCGAGACCGTGGAGGGTTTGGAAGTACAGGCATTTCCTAATACCAGCGCGATAAAAAAATAGGGTATACCTTTTACAGTATACCCTATTTGATTACTTAATGTCTGGATGTTCCAGTTTAAGCCTTGCTATTTTTTCGTCGACATTCATATCCGCCCATAATTTCTCGCCAGGAATCACAACAGGAGGAGGTGTTGGCAGGGGAATTTTTAGCATATAGCCGCTGTAATTACTTACCCACCTATCAAGAGTAGCGTCTATCTTCCACCAGCCCGTGGCAGCATCTACTTTATAAACACTGACGATTTGGTTCAGCACAAGGTCTCCCATGTCGGCGTAGTGAATGCCTGCACCTGCACGAATATTTAAACTGCTAACAAGGCATTTGCCATGGAACAGCACAACCGGTGTAGGAACGGATTGCCAGCCCACGAGATAGGGCATGGGGTCAATTGCTCCAAGGTATCCGCCAGGCGTATTAGATCCACCGCTAGTAGGACGAATTTCAAAATGAAGATGTGCCCCAGTGGAGAACCCGCATCCAGGATCGTTGGTGGCACCACCGCTTAAACCAATTTCTTGTTTGGCTTTAACAATGTCGCCAACAGCACATCCTAACTTAGAAAGATGCCCGTATATCAAAATACCATCTTTTGTTTGAATTCTAACGTGCCTGCCATAACCGGTTTGACCCTGTAGCATATCCGCACGTATGACTTCTCCGTCTTGAGCCGCATACAGTTTTGTACCGACAGGACAAGCCCAATCAACGCCGTTATGTCCCTGACTTGCTGGATACCAGTTGGGGTTTTCGCCAAACTTTTGGCTAATCCTAATACCTTCTGGCAGAGGATAATATAAAATCATCTTTGCTCCTTCTTTTAATTTGTCCCAAGTTATAACTGGGTTTACTTCTATATTCAAATCTAATTCCGATAATCGCGTCTTAGCGACATCGGAATATACACCTTTTGCTTTGAATCTGTCTCCGCTAAATTGGAAAAACACCACCTTATCAAGGGGATAATTTAGTGGCAGCGTAGGTATTTTCTTACCAACGGGAGCTATGGTTTCAAGATATTCCCACGTCTTCTCTCCTGCCGTTATGTTCTGTACCAACGTATAATCTGACCAATGTGTATATTTATCCCGTAGATATTCAAATCCTTGAGGACAATATGCTTGCAGAAACCAGTTGGCTGTGTATACAACTATATTATAAGAAGAATTCTTTTCTACGTATTCATATACTGTTTTGAAATGTGTAAAAATTTTATCCGCTGAAAACTTAGGAACCTGAGATTGGCTGATTTGCTTACTTTGCCATTGTTCCCAGAGATCCCATCGGCTCCACCAATGTTCCCAATCCAGTTCTATGAAAGCAATATCTTTCCCTTTTATGGCATCCAAAAAAAACTGCGCTTGTTCTATAGCGTCATAAATTGGATCTACCCATACGTAAGCGGCTAGAGAAAACCCGTTGGCTACACCTCCGGCATAATGTTCTTCAAACTTGTCATCTTTGAAAAGACTGCCGCTGGCAGCCTTTAAAATCATTTTATTTTGCCCCTTAGTTTTCAGATAGGCAAAATCAATATATTGCTGATAATGACTATTATCCTGAAAAAGAATACTCATTGACTTCCTTTCGATATTTTGTATGGCACATCTTGGTTAAGATTGTGAAAACAGCCACAGGTACTACCCTTTTACCACATGAAATTACTCTTTCATGATGTTCTACATAAACCACATTATCTCTGATGTAAATGCTGGCGTTCCATATGCCCTTGTTGGTGGTGTAAAGTTAGCTGTCCATCTAGCAATACCTTTGCTAACCCTAACTTCATCAATCCACCCCTTATACATATAAGCAAAAGATGACAAGAACAAGCTTCCAAGGAAGCACCCTGCACCAGCACTGTCGAATGAAATCCCTGTCACATTGCCAGTACCTTCACCAGTACCATTAACATATATGGTTGATGTGTTGCCGTAGCGAACTGCTGCTATGTGATACCAAGTTAAATCGGAAAGTGCTGTTGTGGATACACCATAATTTACCGCCCCGACATTTAATCTAATATGTCCAGCATCGTCCCACCCAACTGACCATCCGGGGTCTCCGGCACCCACTGCATTTTTTGCAGATACTATTCCCGCATAGGCTATTTGTGCTCCACTTCTGCGCATCCTAAAATCAACAGTAAAATCACCAGTTCCAAAGTTAAAATCAGTAGAATTTGGTGTGAGAGCATAATCTCCAACACCATCAAATAATCCACTAGCACCACCAAACACCGATTGTGCTGTGTCAATTTGAGTATTGCCATAAGCTGTCCAAGCCTTACCGTTTTCATCTGTGATAGTGGTCGAAGCATCTGCACCATCTAAGTGGAGCAAACATTTAGTATAACTATCATCTAACGCCATAATTCATCTCCTTATGGTAAATTCTGGAAAGTCAAGCCCACATAAGCACCCTTGACTCCGGTTCCACAAAGAGCGGAACCCGCACTAAGAACCCAGACCTTCCATCCTGTGTATACGGTTTGAAATGCTGGAGTTACGGTGGCAGGAACACTACCTGTTCCGCTGCCGTTATAAAAACTGCCTTCGCCAATAACCGGATTCACAGTCAACATTGTTTGGCTGCCACTAAATGATTGCTCATACCCTGACTTAACCAAAAAACTGGGGCTACCGCTGGTGCTAGACGCGCTGCAATAGGCATCAACTGCAACGAGTTTCCAGGCGTTCATATTCGCGGGGATTGGCACGTAATTACTTTCGGTTCCCACCAAAGAATCGCCAGATACACCATTAAGTGCTACAACCACCATTCTTTGACCGTAATCACTATGGGCCAAAGCACTTGCTGAGACGGTATCGCCGTTGTCAATACCCGCTGTTACAGTAGAAGCACTCGCTATGGTTGCACTCACTGTGTTTGTTATTGTTACCGTTGATGCCGACGTGTCTTGGGCAATACTGATTCCCGCACCTTCGGTTAGCAGCCATTCATTTGATAAAGTTGAATTTAATGCCAGTACGACATAACTTCCTGATTTTACACCCGATGCAAACGCATCTATTTTTTGCATATTGGAGCCACTATCTGAACCAGATATGGCTTCAACATAACCCGAAAATAAAGAACTGGCATCAGTAACTACGCTATACGTCGTCAAACCTAAACTACTAGTAGATGCTGTCATATGCTATTCCTTTGTAATTAATTTTCATATTATTCATATCCCCACTCCAGTACCACCTGTAACCCTTGTGCTTTTGTTGTGGATTCCCCGGTTACATATATTTTAATCTGATCATCCGTGGCCACGGCATCATACGCGGTATCAACTGTACCAATGGTTCCCGCGGTGTCACCGCTGGCAATACTAATTGCCAGATTTAATGCATCGTTACTGGGGAACTGCGTCATATTTCTGACTTGAATTGTAGTGGGATTCGTAGTTCCCGCGGTGTTGACAAACGCCTGTGCTCGTTTTAAAACCATGCCGTTTATCTCAGAAGGCGCTCTGAAATAAAAAATACCACTACTGGTATCTACATCTGTGGTAGATCCTACGATTTGAATAACCGCGGAATGATTATTACTGGATCTGGTTTCAACGGTAGTAAGAGATGCGCTGATAGCCGTAAGGCTGGCGCTGATGTTTCCGGCAAAAGTGTCAATAATAGATAGGTTAGATGTGACAATACTACCAGATACTTGATCAATATAATCATAAATCAATACCGATGATGCATCTGTTATTGTACTATATGTGGTTAATCCTAAATTAGTTGTTGTTCCCATTTATATCACTCCTTTATGTGCCTATCTGGGGAATGAATGTTATAAATCCTTGCCCCATGCGAAATTCATAGCCGGGATTACTCACAATTACGGGTTGGTGTACATATTTTCCGCTGAGTCCGCTGGTATCTGTGCTGTATAAATAAACAATAAACCTGTTTTGCGCAACAACAGCGCTTTGAAACACGCCTGATTTTGTCAGCGTTACAGTACTGGGTTGCCCATATGGGGATAACAACCACGTATAAGTAAACGTGCTTATATCAACAGCATTACCGTCGGCATCAAATACGTCAAATGGTAATTCTATGTATGTTCCGGCGATATAGGATTGCTCCAGCAACGAATTTATTGAAAGATTGGCAAATGTATTTGTCGTCATTTATTCTCCTTTGAGATTTTTCCAAAATAGTTATCCCACATATATTACCGACAATTCATTCAATGTTTCTGGAGCCATTTCGCCCAAAGTTGAAGCACTATGATTTCCAAGCGTTAGTCCCAGATAATAGTTAGATATGGAGATTTCATTATATTCATCTATGCCAGTAGATAAATGGCTGTTGTTATTGAAGGTTAAACTAAAAGCATATGGCGGATTATGATAGTCTGCGCTTACGCCTACGTCGTCAAGACTTGAGCCTGAAACATCGGAAATATAAGATCCTGAAAGCGAAGATAAATATGCGCCACTTTGATACGCATATAATGTCAATCGCATAGGACTGGCAGAAGTAACATAGGTAAGATTGACTGCTGTAGTCATTACGTCCTCCCTATCGCTGCTGTGATATTAACAATGCCCTGCCCTAATTCATAATTATATCCGCTAACACCACTCACAAGTGTTGCTCTCTGCATGTATTTTCCCGCCAAATTAATGGTATCGGAACTCAGCAGAGGCACAACGCCATATCCGTCGTAACAACTTGCGGATTTCGATAGGGCAATATATTCTGGGCGATTATATGGATAGAGAACCCAAGATACCGACAAAGACGAAATATCTACAGCGGCACAAGCCGATGTAAATATGTAGAAATAAAGTTCTTTATATGAACCGGCGATAAAATCAACTTCGGCGAGACTGTTAACCACGACTTTGGTAAAAGTATTCATAGTTTATGCCATCCCTTCTAGTTGATTAGATATTGACCGTTGATATATATTTTTGTTGTAGCAGCACCTAAAGCACTTGCAATAATAGGGGCTAAAGCCACGGCTGTTCCTTCTTTATATAAATTCATTGCGTTACTATTGGCAGCCAATAAGCCGCAAACTGTATAATATCCTGCGCTCAACGTAATATTTTCATATGTGATTCTAAAAGCAGAAGACAGGTTTGTTAAATCCTTATGAAGAACAGGCATCATTACAGCCACGGCATTGCTGGTGGTGCCACTTACTCCACTTAAAGACAGAGATAATTCAAAGAATAAAAATCTGCCGATAATACTATATCTCCCCACCTGATAATTATAGGTAAAAACGGCGTCAGTAGAAACCAGATATGGGGTAAAAGCAGTGGGGGCTAAATACATGGCGCCGACATCCGCTATTGCCGTACCGGTGAGACTGGAGAAAACCGCGAGGTTGCTACTACCAGAGGTACTCGTGGATACCACGATATTATTTCCCCCGCCTATTACAGAATTATAGGAACTGCTGACACTATTCCACTTTTGAGAATTAAATTTTGTCGTAATTCCCGCATCTATGGTTTCGCCTTGCATATCTCCATATTGGAACTGACTGTCATCTAATCTCAAGCGATTACTAAGTAATAACTGAAATTGTGTGGGATCGTCGTAACTAAAATCTATGCCCAAAAGTGCTGCTACTGTGGAAACCGTTGGACTCAATTCAACAGTTATTGTGCAACCCAAAGATATCTGCGCAATAAATGGTTCAAAGTCTTTGATAAAAAGAAAATTGGCGGCGTCTATTTCAAAACTGTATCGAGGTTGAGAAAGTTTTACCAAGACGGTTTCTGCGAGATCATAGAGTTCCTGTGAGACATTCTGCACGTCTACCTCACTCATCAAACTGGTTTGAATAAATGTGGTATTGGTATACGTGCTCCCTATTATAAAGTTATTCAAACTCGTTAGTTGTGACGCTGTGAAATTATTCTCAAACAGCAGACTGGTGTTAATAGCAGATAATTGTGCGTTGATACCGTCAATGACGCTTTCTTCCGCAGCGATTTCCGCCTCTTTATCAACTATTTCCGCTTCTACTACAACGATGCTGCCACTGACTTCCGTGATATCCAGCCCCTGCTGAACCCTTGCGTCTTTTACCACAACGAGCGCTGAAAGTTCTCCCTCCAATGTTACCAGGTCGGAATTCAGTGTAATGAGCGTGGTGTTTTCTATACGCAAACCCGTTAATAGATTCGCATATATAGGCTGTTGCTCCTCCACGCTGGCTTCCCAGACATCGATGGCGTCAATTAGAGATTGAGACATCCATGCCGTGTCTTTATAATAATCGAAATTATAGATCGTATTTGTACCAATGGGATTGACAAGATTAATAGCCATGTCTTCACCACCCAGAACATTTAAAGCCGTTACTAATTCATTGGTGGATTCGTCTTTTGTGAAACTATTCATAAGATTGTCAAACGATATAAAAACGTCTGTTGGTGTTGTGGCATTATCTGCGGTTTTCACCCTTACGGTTTTGGCGATGGTATCAAATACAAATATACATTGAAATGTCTGACTGACATCGTTTATCATGAAATCATACAAGGTTTTATCTGTGACGTCAAAACTACGTGTCACATTAGTTAACGTGGGGTCAACATATACAAGAGACCATCCGGGAATATACGACATCAATTCCGTCATAAGATTTGTTGTTGTAACTCCTGATCCACTTAAGACGCTATTAAACGTATATGTGCCAGTGAATAAACTCAATTTTTTATAAGATAAAATAACTTCCATAGACTGACACGTAATTTTCTTCTGTTCCACGCCACCGTTATTATCAATTTTTACATCTGTGATCATAAAATTAGCCACACCTTCTACAAAAACTAGGCGTCGATATTCGAGGCTGTCATAATAATCGGTAGCAACTCCATCTACGTGAGAAGGAGCGGTAAAAGTAAGGGTGGAAAGGGTGTTATAGCGTAGTTCCAAATTCCGGTCAAAAATAGTGCCGAGGTTATACAATACGGTTTCATCGGGATTACATAATGTAAATACGGGGATTTCCACTTGGTCGTAGACATCAAATGATGTAATTGCCATGTTGTTACACCCCCACTCCACTAGCAAATACCGCATCTATGGTAAATTCGGTAAAATATCCACTAAGCGTTAAAACATTAAGTCCCTGCACTGTTCTAAAAAATTTCTGATTGAATTTATCCATTCGCAACGCCGATGTGCTTGAAGTAATAATGCCTTTGTCGTTATCGACCGTTATTTGCTCCAACGGTGTGAGATTATCAAATCTAAATTCTCTGTCGTCGTCGCTGGCGTTAATAAGCGAAAAATAATTCGTGCTACTTCCGCTGGTATCCATGGTAAAAGTAATCACTGGACGATTATATCCCCCGTAGGAACTTGCGTTGAAATAATTAAACGTTTCTGTATTCAAACCATCTGAATATGTTTTAGTTACAGTAGGGGGATAAGTTATAGCCCAAGGCCTATCACATTTAGCGTGTAGAGTCAGGGCATAATTTAGATTGCCAACATATAAATGCGTTGATCGTGATAATATCACATTATATACGACATCGGCGATATCACCTTGTACTATTCTCAACGGTAGATATGTTGATTTTCCCAACAGCCAGGTTTCAATCGCATGGCGACTATTTCCGTCGATATGAGAAAAACTACCTACGGTGAAATCAAATTCAAGCGAATTCTGATAATATCTGCCGTAAAAATATGGTGATTCCCGACGATACAGCCACTGTTCGTAAATACTGGCGTCACCACCGGCGCTACCACCAACAAGACCAGAGGAATCAAAATTAAATATTCTCAAATCATATAATTCGCTGGGAATACCATTGAAGACAAAACTATCTCCGTAAAAACTCATTATTTTCCTCCGTTCTTATGTTTTCATAATATAATATAATTTCACATAGGGCGGTAAAACCGCGGATGATTCGGATGCCCCTACTGTATGAGTGTGTCCACCTTCAGTGGCGGCTGTTCCACTATATGAATGGCTATGTGATGTTGATTTTCTATAAGTGCCAGCGGTTCCAGCACCCTGAGACGTTCCACCTGTTTGACTATTGGTGCTTCCGCTAAGACTATGATTGTGACTACCCGCACTAGATAAAGACGGAGCAGAGGAGTGAAGGTGGGTATTGCTACCCGATGTTGTACCGACTTCACCATCGCCACTGGCACCCATAACAAAATGGGAGCGCAGATCCGGCGTGTCATTACTGCCATCGCATAAAACCCATCCCGAAGGAATACTCCCTGACGTTCCATACCAAATTGTAATTACACCCGTTGGAGTTGCCATTTATGCCACCTTCATTATATAGTATAAAAGCATGTATGGGGGCAATCCGGTAGCAGATGACAAATTTGTCGAATGCGCGTGATTACCGTTGTCGGAAATACTAACAGAAGCGCCATGAGTATGATTACCGGCGGCATACCAGTTGGCGCCACCCAAAGTACTTGTTCCAGAATCTGTGCCTGCACTAACTGTTCCTGAATGCCCGTGTATTCCGGCAGTTGACGAACTTGCTCCGACATGAGTATGAGACGTGCTACTGGCAGAAGTGGGGGTGTCGCTATCATCATACTTACCGTAAACAAACATTCCCCTTAAGTCTGGAGTGGAATTACTGCCATCACATATTTGCCAATTTTCAGGAACACTGCTTGCCTGCCATGCTAAAATTTGACCAATTGCTACTGTCATGATATCCTCTTTATCCAATATAGCAACTTATGAAAAGGAAGCGATGATCCTAAAGCAGATACACCAGAGGACGAATGGACGTGATTGTCAGCACTACTTGTGGTGCCGTTGTTCACTGTGTGAGAGTGTCCTTGCGTAGCGTACGCCGTACCAGTTCCAGATCCATAGTTATACTCGCCATTGGCGCTTATAGAAACAGTATAGCCGTGTCCGTGACCACCAGCAGAACCAGAATCTGAACCTGAATGCAAATGAGTGGCACTACCGGCAGTAGTCAGGAGTTCGGCAGATGTTGCCGCCCCTCTTACGAATCTGCCTCTTAGATCAGGTGTTCCACCGCTGCCATTGCATAAAGAATAACCAGAAGGCACTGCGCTTGCGCTGCCATACCATAACACAATAGATCCAACAAGAATACCTGTGTTTAAATTTTGATCACCGGTATTATTTATAACTATCATATCTCTGTCACCCTGTTATTACCTTTCATTTAAAATTCCGTCGAAAACGTTATAAGTAAAAGGGGTTGGAATTTTATTCCCAACCCCGTAATTACTACAAACTATATGTAAGCGCATTAGCCCTTTTACCTCTTTGATTACTGGCGGAATTTAAAACATCAAATACCGCGGTTTTTATATCTCCTAATGCTACTTTATCCAGATTTCCAGCTACCGATATGCTGATATCCCCTACGGTAATACCACCACCGGAATTCTGTGTATTTGCAACAATGCTTCCCATACTAGGTATTCTTGCCCCTCTAGCAAGTTGTTGCTGCTGCTGTTTATTGAAAATCATAAACATTTCGCCACTTTCAGCCATGAGAGGAAAACTGTCATTGGGGTGTCCGTCGGGGATGATGCCCATACCGCCCTGAGAAAACCCTTCTTCTGTAAGTCTGTCCTTAGATATTACTCCACCGGAACCCCATATAAGCCCCGCAGGGGGTTTTGACTTAGATCCAACGGGCTTATTGGGTAACGACAGTTTAGAATCAGATGTAGATGTTGAGTCTCTACCGCCATAGCCTCCACCGCCGCTCATATTGTTCATTGCATCTGCAACGGCATTAATGGCTTCAATCATTTCCTGGAACTTCTCTATCATCAAATCGATGGCATCAATTTGCTTATCTATCATCGCTTTGAATGCTTCGTATTCTCTGTCGAGCGCTTCAATTTGAATATCATAAGTTCTGTCTGCCTGGAATTCCGCTATTTCCGCGGCTTTTTCCGCGCGTAATTCTTCAAGTTCCAAGCGTTTCGCGTTGGCTTCTTGGCTGTTATCAAATTGCAACGCCAGAAGATCGTTATCGATATCAACCAGTTCTTTATTTTTATCAGCTAGTTCCCTGGCATAATCTTTTTCTTCTTTATCTAATTTTAATTTTTCTTTTTGCGCATCGATAATATTTTTATATTGTTTTAACGTATCCTGCAACGCATCTTTTTGACGATTTAATGCCTTAATTTTTGCATTTATTGCATCTGTTTCTGCTTTATGCCCATCTACTGCTTTTGCAGAAGCACTGCCACCACCGCCTGCGCTTGAAACTATGGGTGCTCCCATTGCAGCAAAAACATTGAGCAACTTAACCATTTCGTCTTTTTCATCTTTGGTGGCATTTGCGGCAGCAATAGCCGACATAGCAAACTTGTAGTTGCCGTTAGCGGCAGCTACAGCGGCATCCGCTATGCCATATTTGGTAAACTTGTTCAGCATTTCCTGATAAGTAGCTTGTCGAGCGGCTTCTGCATCAAACAGATAGCCGTCAGCTGTCTGAGTTAGATATTGTGCGAGACTGGCATTAGCACTTATAAGTTCTATTGCTGTTTGAGCACTAATATAGCCGTTGTCTATTTGTTCTTTTTGTGCCGCAGTTACGGCTTCCATTGTGGATATCAAAGATTCCATACCCGCAATTTGTGCTTCTGGATCTGGCACTAAAGGAGGAGAGGATGCGACGGCATCTGCCGTTCCTTCTAAGACATCAATAACCTGTTGCCCAAAATCCCCCATATTCGAGAGTTGTTTTTTTTGTTCTGATTGCTGTTCCACCGTTAGATACTTCCATCCGTCTACTATGTTTTGAACGGCTTCGGCGTTTTCACTTTTTAGAAGAGCAATTTCTTTTTGAACTTTTGTTGTATCGACACGTGCAAATCTTCCGGCTTCATACGCCCCCCATCCGGTATAATCGCCTTCTTTGGCTGTTTGAGCCATATTCAGCAAATTCGAAGAATCCGCTATTTTTTCTTGCCTCTTAGCATATGCTTCGGCTTCACTACCTATCAACGATATAACATCTAAGGCAAGAAGTTCTTTTTTTAAGTCAACTTGGTTTTGCAGCAAATTGACATATTCTTGATTGCTGGTAATAGCCGTTTCACTTATAACAAAGTTTCCGGCTTGATCATAATATCCGGCAATTTCTGGCAGAAGTTCTTTTAGGCGTTCTTGTACCTCATTAAATCTGCGTTGTTCCTCAGTGCTTTTCTCCGTATTATTTTTTAACTCAAGATACTCTTTTCCCAGATTTTTAATTACATTTTCTTTTGATTCCAAGTCAGATATTTCTTGAGTAGTGCTGGCTATACTTTCATTGATTGTTTTAATTTGATTTTCTAATTGTTTTGTGCCAGTTACTAGAGAAGATACAACCCATATTACGGCACCTATAAGCAAACTGATGCCTGCCGTTGCAACCGCTATTTCACCAGCAGTAGCAGCAGCGGCAACTCTAAGCGTCACCATAAATGTTTGTACTGATTTAATTGCCGTTCCAATACCGGCAGCTATATTAGTAAAATTAAGTACAACAAATGCCCCGGCAAGAGATAGCACAACAGGTATTAATCCGCCCATCGAACTTACAAGATCTCCAACTCCTGCCGACATATCATAAAAGAACTTTATGGCATCGCTATTAATTGTTTTCTGCCAAACGGCTTCCCAAGATGCCTTCATATTAGCGGCAGATGCATTAATGCTATCTAAAAATATTTCGTATCTATCTTTAGCAACACCGGCACTAGTAGCAGCTATTTCTTGTGCTTTTGTAACATCATCCCACTTGTCAAAGAGGGCGGATAACATATTAATCTGTCTCACGCCGGCAATCGCACCAATAATTTGTTGTTGTGCTACGGTATCTCCAGATGCAGCTAATTCCTTATACTTTACCGCCACATCTTGTAAAACGGCGGACATGTCTCTAAAACTATCTACGTCATCGCGCAAGGCAATGCCATTAGCCAATAACACTTTTTCAACATTATTGATGGCTTCGCCCTCTTGATCTATGTTCGCCCCAGCCTTAACCTGTTCCATCCTGGCGAAAATCGTTTTCATGGCCTGGCCAATAGTTTCTCCGCTTTGACGTGTTGTTGCAGAGATTACGGCAATATATGAAGCCAAATCCTGATAACTTACACCCGCTAGTTTTGACATACTGGCAGATTTTTGCATCGCCGCCGAGATTTCCGAAGTTGATGTGGCGAACCGATTATCTAAATCGATCAAGACGTCAACAACTTTAATCGAATCTTTTGCGCTTATGTTATAAGCATTTGTTACCGCAATTAATTTATCAGTAGCGTCTGCCGCCTCTAAATTACCCAGCTTGCTCATCATTGTGCTGGATCTAAGGAACTCCATGGTTTCAGCAGCGCTTTTACCCTGCCTAATCCATGCTGTAGCTCCACGAGCAACTTCTAGGGTGGTAACACCTAATTCTCTCGCCATGTCATTAAATTCTAGCGATAAATTAGATATTTGATCTGTGGTTTGACCCATCGCCATACCGATATTGGTCATTTCGGTATCTAGGTCTTTAACGTATTGTACACCTTCTTTGATTTTTTTCAAAGTTCCATATAGAACTGTTGTAGCAATACCCCACATGGCAATTTTGCCAACGACCTTTATAATAGATGTTCCGAGGTTGTCGGTAGAACTCGTGGTCGTTCTTATTGCCTGTTCTGTTTCTTTGACTTCGTTTCTAAGCTGTCCCATTCCCACTTGAACTTTTGCGGCAGAAACTTTGCTGCCATCAAAAGTTCTCACCATTTTTTGAACGGCGTCATCCATAAGCCCGACTACACTGTTATTATAGGCGTCTTTATGAGATGCCCTGATAGAATTAAGTTGGTTTTGCAACTTAGCTTTTGCAAGACTTAGGGAATTACTATCAACGTCTAGTTTTATTTTTATCGGTGCCTGATTTTTTAACGCATTTCTAACTTTTTCACTAAAACCAGCAATAACAGGCTCAAGTTGTACTCTTACATTATATTCAGCCATTTATATTTTACCCTCCTTTCTATTGCTTGAAAATATAAATTGAATTACTTGTCAAATAAACGCCTCATTCGAAGCATCCTTATCATTGCGTATGACATAAATTTCAGTCGTAGTAGAAGACAGGTGGCCGAGCAATCTTTGTGCAACTTTAATATCTCTGCCTTGTTCGACGACCAGGGAGGTCGCCCTAGTTTCACGTATCTGGTGAGGGTGTACCCTACGACCAACTATAGGTTCAAAAATATTTGAGCACCAAAGATTAAATGTTTCACTTGCTATCTGGTTGACTTTATCGCCATGCTTGGAAATAAAAACATATTCACAACCGTCTTCACCACGAACCTCTAACCACTTTTTAATAGCATCCATAGCAATCTGATCAAACTGGAGTTTTCTCACTTTGCCCACAACGCCTCTACCTTTACAACGAATATCAGAAGTCAAATAACTTGTTGATTGCACAATTTTTTTATTACCGTTTTCGTCTTTTACTTCTACATCTTTGACGCTAACTTCTGCATTTACACAACTTTTCAATAATTGTTTGGCTTCGTTGCGCCTACATCCGGTAGAAAAACTAAATTGTAAATATGCTAATTGTTGCCATAATTCCTGTCTTTCTAGTTCGTCGCATAGATGTTGATATTCTTCTAAAGTCAATGGCTGTTTCTCGTTGACGAAAGAAGGAGGTGGGGCTGGAATCTTCTTATTGATATAGTTTCTGAAAAGTTTATATTCGTCTTGATAGTAGAGTTCCACATAACCGTTTAGCGAAGAAATTACACTTCTTTTTAACTTTATAGCAGACGAAGACAACCCTCTTTTACTAAGCCAATTCTGATACATCAAATAATCTCTTGATTTAATTTCATAGAAGGGCTTATCATCACAGTTTTCATGTACCCACCAAAAATATATTTTCAAGCATGATTCATATTGCTTAAGCGTATAAGGCGACAACTGCATAGATTGATCTAAAAATTCCATTACAATTTTGCGGTTCTCGGCGTTTATTTGCGACCATTGTTCATCGCTAATTTCTATTGATTTATTTGGCATTGTTATTCTCCGATTATTCCTTTTAGTTGTAAATTGTTATAAGTTATTTTTATCCATTCTATAAAATCTGATTCGGTATATCCGTTTTTAGATACATTGCACTGTCCACAGCAAGGAACAGAATTTTCTTTAGTATACCCTTTACTATTATCTTTTCTATCAACGCCATTGTAAATATAATAACCATGATATTTTTTATCAACATTAGGAGGGGCTTTTTGGAATGGTTCCCTCCCACAATAAAAACAATCTTGTTTTGTTATATTGCGGAATTCATCTTTAGTAAATTCGAATCCAAACCCTTTATTTATAGCCCTTGATTTATATGTAGAAAACAATCTATTGAACGCGCTTTCACCAAATGGCAATAGTGACTTTTTAGAACATCCGCAAGAATGCCTGTCGCCATTTTTTAGTTCGGCGCCATGAGATTTTATTATTTTTTCATTCCCGCAATCACACGTAGAAAGCCAAATAGTACTACCATTGTTTGGATCTGTTTCAAATCCGAAAACAGTCAGTTGCCCAAACTTTTCTCCTATAATATCTACTTTTCTTTTTGCTTGTGCAACCTTTCGCAAGCACCCGCAAGATAAAACCTTTCCTCCCCTAATATTTCTCGTAGAAACTAAAAAATATTCGGGATTTCCACAATCGCACAGACATTTCCAATAATGACCGTTTTCTTTATCAACATGGTCTAATTCTACAACTGTAATTTTTCCATATACTTGACCTGCCAAATCTATGAATCGCCAACTAGTCTTGTGCCTTAAACACCCGCAAGATTTCCTTTTACCGTTATTTAATTCGGAGGTACAAACAGATGCCAAATTTTCATTGCCACAGGCACATTGGCATAACCAATAACGCCATTTGGATTCTTTCGATCTATTTAAATCTAATTCAACAACCGTTAGTTTTCCAAAAGTTTTACCAGATAAATCCATCAGTTTAGGCATCTCTGTTCCTCCATGTTATAATTCCTTGTTCTATAAAATACGATAATCCTATAGCTACGCTATCCGATTGATCCTGATTTTCAAACTTCATATAAGGAAACATTTCCAATATCTTTCCTTGTACAACGGATTTGTCAGACCTTCCGTTGCCCGTCACAATTTTCTTGATAGAACTTGGAGCATACGTAAACTGTCGGCAATCATTAAATAAGTACTGGGTGAGACCAAAAACCTTAAAAATTGCCTGCGTACTTGCTGCATGACGAGAAAACCCCGATTCTAAAATAATCAGATTGGTAGGATACTGCCTACGCAATTCCAGCCAATTATCTGCTATTACCTTCAGCCTATCCTTATGCTCCATTTTAGAAGTTGTAGGAACGCTCATTATTTTAATCGGATTTCCGCTTTCGTCAAATATGCATACTCCGCTGTTTGATAAACTTAAGTCAAAAGCATATATATAATTCATATTCATCTCCATATATAAAAATAGGCAGGAGGCACTTAAGCCTCCTGCCTTCTAACTATTCAAATCGATGTTATTGCTTTTCTGCCATTATTGCTTCAGCGGTTGGGGAATCAACATCCGCGATAATGATGGGGTTGTTGACTGTGCCGGAAGCGCTGAGCTTGTCCTTAGCATGAAAACTGTTTCCGAGGAACACCGAAAGAAACACCGTAGCTACGATTCCGAAGTAGGGCGTAATCTGTAACAGAATAGCCGCGGGAACAAAGGTAATTATGCAATAACTACCAAGACTTAGTGCAGCACAAACAGCAAAGAAAATCCACCGTTTGGTTTCAGAATTTTCAATATCCGCATATGCCTTAATGCGCTCAAGAATCCATGACGCAACAGCAGAAGCACCACCCGCTGTAAGTAAAAGTGCAAAAAAATCATTTAAAGCCATTATTTTTCTCCTTTAAAAAGTTTTTGTAAATCGAATGCCGTGCTTACCAAATAAGTTTTCTAGAACGACGTCCAGACTTCCATCTGCCACCATCTGTTCTATTGGCGACCAAAAATCCCTAGGGATGGCGGCGTTGCCACCGAAATCGTAGCCCGTTCCCGATGAAATCAGATCAGCCATTTCGGCGCGACGGTCTTCTCCGGTGTTGCCGTGTTGATGCCTTTCGGCGTTAAGCACCATAGCCAAGGGGTTGATTCCCACCGAAGATTCTATATAAGAACTGGCGAATTTCGCCACCTCTTTTTCCCAAGCGCCTAGAAAACCTCCGTCTACACCGAGGCGTTCATACATACTGCCTTCGGGATAACTGTATACATTGGCTTCCACAGACATGCGTACCTGCGTGAGCAGCCAGTCAGTTAGTTCGTTGACAATCTCTGCCATCTCGGCTGAAAACATCGCCATCAACTGTATGTCATTAGTTATAGGAACGCCTGATGCCATCACTCACCTCCGCGACTATATCTCCACCTTGCTATTTTTATTACGTTTATCCGTGATGTCTTCGCTAAAGTTGCAATCCTCACATATCATAAATGTCTCGGAATAGCTAACTCCTTCTTCGTCATCGACGACATCAACCACTTTCAGTCTGCCACCACATTCGGGGCAACTATATTCCAGGTACTTACGAAATTTTTCTCTATATGGCATATAATGAAATCCATCTTTTATGTGGTAGTTTTTTTAGGTCTACCTTCGATATTGGGATAGAATTTACCCACATCGGCTTTAACGGCTTCGAATTTTCCCAACAACTTTTGGATGCCTTCTTCACTGAAATCCATATCTTTTACCTTGGCAATGGCATCAGCGGCAACATCTATCAACCGCTTAAATGCTGACACAACAGATTGCTGTTCCTGCAATTCTTTTTCAATCTTTTTGATGTCGGCATAAAGGCAGTCGATATCCACGATCTCAGCAGAAACTTTATTCCAAAGTCCACTGGAAACCACATGGTCTATCACAATATCTTTTATGTCGACATTAGTGAGAACATCCAAAATCGCAATAACCAAGGTATAATATCTGGTAAGATATTGAGTAACAACATCGGCATCTGCTGCGCTAAAATATGCGGCTAAAATTGTATTCTTATCCGTCATATTAATGAATTTCTTTACTACTACTGTCTTTCCACTGAAAGAAAATTCAGCCAAGGTCTCTTCTTTATTCGATAAATCAAAATTTATTTTTTCCATTTGTTTCATCCTAAAATTATTCTTCCTCATATTTAAAACAAGGGGGGTCAATAACGACATCCGCTATTCCTACAGCACATGCTTTTTGTGCAAGTTCGCGGTAATAAACTTCTAAACAGTCGATAGTGGAATCGCGCTCGTCAAGTTTGCGCACAAGTTTCTTATTTTCTTTTTCTAATTTGGCGATACGAATTTCTTGATCATAGAATCTCTTCTCTTGATCCAGAAATTTTTTGTCATACAGCGCAATTATATTCTCTAGGCGGCTAATGCGAGTTAATTGTTTGTCAAGAGCGTCCTCGTACTTATCGGCGGTTTCAGCTGCGGTCTTATCGTTTTCGGCTTCTAGCTTATCTACTTCAACCTGTAATTTCTTTTTATCAGATTTAGAAAAGAATGTCTTCCAAAGCATTACCAAAATGCCGATGAGCGCTACTATATCAGTAATGCTAGGAATTGTCATATTTCCTCCCTTTTTCCTTCAATTTCTGAATATAATTTTTAATTACATCAGGTAGGTAAACCGGTTGGAAATTTGAAACCGATTCAATTAGAATGAGCATAATAAGCATTGTCGTAGCAGGTCTAATCCAAGTACTCGCAAAAGCATATTCGTGATCATAAAGGGGTACAAATTTCAAAACGGCGTAAACAATAGTCCAATAAAATCCTAAAAATGTATAAGCCCACTTGCTCCAATTATCTAATTTTCCACGATTTTTTACTGCATGAATTAAATTAGTAACACCTACAATAAACCCTCCCAAGATATTTACATATAGCAATATCTGTGCAATAACATTTAATATGGTCATAGGCGCAATTCTCCTCTCGAAATAAATGGAGGGATATCGTTATAATACCCCTCCCGTTATCGAAAAAAGATTAAGCAGTTGTCACGATGCTAATGGTGTCGTGTAGTAATCCCGCATCTGCGTCTACATATGAAGCGGTCACAGTAGCAAGCCATCCTGCTGCAACGGCAGATCCAGCCGTAACAAGACCGGTATGAAGCCCTACGTTAAAGTTGGCCGCAAGAGTCGTTGAACCGCTGGTTACAATAAATGAAGCCGTTGTGGTTACATCTACATTAGACAGCAAACCACCACGAATACCCCAAAGCGTAATTTGTTTGTTCTTTGGCAATCCGGCCGCAACAGAGAATGACAACGTGGCGGGGCTGGCAGCCAATGAAAGCACCGACGGGGTGGCATCAGCAGCAGGAATCCAAGTCACCTTGGCATAGTATTCGCCGGTATCGCAATCGCTTGAAGCCACAGAAAGAGCAGTGCCTTCCAAAGCCTGATTGCTTACGCCATTTGCGGCAAAACTCAACGTGTAGTTACCATTTACTTGGAAACTGGGGATATTGATTTGAACGTAGTTTTGAATCGCTCCGGTGTTATCGCGTTCCTCAGCAATAAGCGTCAAATCAACCACAGTAGGAGGCAAAATAGTTTCAACGGTGATTTGATCCGCGGTGATTGTGTATTCATAAATTGCAGTTACACGATCATCTGCACCACCACTGGTTGTGATTACACTACCAACGGGAGTCACGGTTTCAATCAATCCGTTGGAAAGAACCACACTGACGTCTCCCAGTGGGGTATCAAGCAAGGTGCCACTACCACTAGCAGACAGAACCAAACAATCGGTCTTCACCGCTGTAACGGCGTCGTTTAGTACGCTTGTACCTGCATTAAGAGCGAGGATGGTCTTATTGAATGTAGCCTCTGTGATTTTAACTTCTACTTTTCTGTCATGAATATAAGTATAAAGAACGGGGTTATTCCTACCCCCACGAACCTCTGTTGCCTGCGTGGTTATTGTCAATGCACTGTCGATATTTGCGGTGCCATAAGCAAGGGCATCGCCAGTAGCTGCATCACGTATAATTGCGTCGGCAACCGTCACCAAAAATTTTTGACCCATAAGTTATTTTTCTCCTTTTTGTTTAGTTATAATTTCGATTGTCGAAATACTTTATCTTCCAAGAATTTCTCTATTCTTGTCAAAGAATGTATCCGACGCTATCAATATGTCTTCATATCTTCCCCGTTTACCTCGGTGATACAGATAGTGTTTTAACTCACCACCCTGCATTTTGACTTCACCTGTGGCTACGAGAGGTTGATATAAATCAAATTGTTTTAATGTTATCATTCTATCAAATATGTTTTGTAACTGATATATGGTATATTCACCAATTTCTTCGGGATTCTTATGCAATAAAATAGATAACGTGAATATTTGATCGGCAAAATCTATATCGGAGTTGCCATGCGAACGCATCAGTTTCTGCTCCAATTCAGGATGGTACTGATTCACATATTCAATACTGCTACCATTTTGTTCCAAGACGATTTCCCGCAGTTCTTCAAATTCCCATTCGCTGATTTCTACGTCATCAATAACCACATAGGCTATTGAATTTTCGACAGAATATTCTCGGTTGCTATCGGCTATGCGGGTTTCTATTTTTACCTTTTGCCGTCGGGTTACATATTTGAAGAAATTTTCAATGTCTTTAATGGTTTTATCTCTACTGGCTTTATCCGCAGATATGGCAATAATAAACCTGAGATAGCTCATTTTTATCACATCTTTATCCGCTACAAAATTTTTGGGATAAGTAAACAAGTTGTAAAAAGAGGTATAATATTTCATATCTTTTATTTTGACGGGATAAAATTCCAAGCCTTTATAAGTTTGAGGCAGACCAAATATGTCGTTACTGCCGATATATGATTTCGACAGGTCTTCATTCATAAGTTGCTCCTATCCCAAGGCATTGCTGCACATAACCACAGACATGCCCTTATAGGGAATACTCCCTATTACGCCGACTCTACATCTTGACGACGCCCTGGCGTTAAAATACAGCCTGCCTATGCCTTCGATATCGGCACCATTTAGTACCTCTATCAGCCTTTGTATAATACTGACATTTCTAGTGGCATAATTGGTCATGGTGGAAAGCGTGTAATGGCTGTAGACTTCGAAAACCATGGAAGAAGTACCATAGATATGATTGGTTGGCACCAACTCAGATGGACTTATTCTCAATATTGTAGCAGCAACCGTCCAACTCTGACTTTGCCCTACATCAAAGAATACCCTGTGGTCGATTTCCTCGCCCTCACCATTCCATATCAACGCACCTTTTTCGGCTTTGCTGAGATCGGCATGTAGTGTTGAGTTCCAAGCATCAGCAGTTGTATATTTTAGCAACCTCCATATTAATTCATCGTTATCCATAAGATATGAGCAGATGTTATAACTCATTTGAGGGAGTAGGCTGAATTTATTATAAGCCAATTGATTACTGTCTAAATTAGGATCTACATTAGGCATATCACCATGCTCCCTTCAAAATCGCTGATATTTGTTTTACAAAACTACCACTTGTGGCATTAATTAATAGCGGATGGTCTAAATATTTATTGACGTTATTTATTGTAAAGGTGTTATTGCCTATGGCGGTCATTGTATAATTTGCTGCCGGTACATTGGCATCAGCAAGCGGGAATGTAAATACATTGGCTTGTTGTATGCCATTAGTATATAGATAGGCAGTAAATGTCTTGGATTCGTCTTCTAAAACGAATGTGTCATCAGATGGTGTTATCCGCACTTCTTCACTAGAAATACCAGAAGTACTTACTGTGACTGTAGAACTAGCCGAAACCGTGGAATTACTAACCATAACGGAAGTAATTACAGCAACTCCAGATGCGCTTAGAGTCAAAGAACCGGTTGTTGAAACCGCCACTTTAGCGGCGTCGCTACTAGTGTATACGACGGACGCAGTTACGGGATTGCCATTCAAGGTTACTGTAGAAACTAGTTGACGTGTTTCTCCTACATTTCCTGTTATTACAGCGGGTGTTAGAGACAAGGCATAGACGTTATCATAATAGTTTGCTATACCCAAGGTGAGATTATCGATGTCATTATTTATTTCCCAGCCACCTACTGTTAGAGTAAGCAATCTGCTAGTTGTATCGTCATCGGTTTCCTGATTCTGGGTATTTTGAACGCCGTTGCCAAATACACGCCAGCACAACCTGTTATTGGGACGACCAAATAAGAATCTTTGTCCGCCCTTAATTAGTTCCGTCTTAGCATTTAGTTGTGCGAAAATGTCTACGTACCCCTGCGGTATAATCAAATTCTCCGCCGTCAAGGTGTCTTTACTTCTGGCTATTTTATAATCAATACAGCAAGGCTCTTCATAGTAAACACCGTTGTCGCCTATCCATCGCAAATAATCGTTGGCTCTCCTAACCATACAGTTATTTGACAACGATTTTATGGTGTCACTATAAACACATATCCAGTAATTGCTTTCGAAATAATATTTTGTACCTATACCGGCAACATATGTATCGCTTGGCTTGAATATCAACTGCTTGAAGTCATCACTCAGCCGAGCGCCAGTCATGTTATCAATAGCCGAGGTTACTCTTACCGTTGCATCTACTAAAGACCCACTGGCAAAACTTGATTCTCTTTTGATTACATAAACATCAGAAGCAACTTCAAATTGGTGATTTACTACTGCTTCGAATTCCTCAACCAGCACCGAACTTGCACTTATAGCAGGAGGAGATAGCTGATAATATTTTAATCCCATATGTTACGCCTCCCTAAACCGCTCTGTGATCAAAATCTTGATTCTGCCAATCAACCCAGTCTAATTTTCTGAATCCGTAATTATTGAGTAACTGACTGATTTCTTCAGTTTTCATAATGTAGTACTCCTTCTTAGCCTGAAGATTCTGAGCAGAAGAAAAAGTTTTGAAATCCCTGTCGGTTACAAAATTTTGCATTTGCAGCACATCGCTAATAGATTTAGCCATCCAGTACTTGACCATTATCTGACTGAGGATTATTTTATTTTCTGTAGACAATACAACAGAAAAACTACCCTCGGTTGTTCCGCTCGTAGGTGTATAAGTTAATGCTTGATCGCATTCGTTAAACTCTACGACGGCATCCATCAACCAGGGTTCCAGATATTCATTAAGCACGAAACTTCCACTGGTATTATAGATGGTGTCCAAGCGGTAATCGGTTACGCGCATGAGAAACAGATCATTTATTTCCGATGATAATGTTCCCATAAACCTCCTTCCTGTTGTATTATAGCGCTACGGCAACCCAATGATTGCCGTAGCTATAAACTATTTTTATTAGGTGCGTACCTAAAGGCAGTTCCTATTCATTTTTAACGTCGTTAATTTCTTGAACGATTTTGACCCTAGCGTTAATATCAACGCCAGAAACTTTCGATATGCTGTTGATAAGATTAAAATCTACGGCTTCGTTAGCAACCATTTTTTGTATGATAAAATCAACAACAATTTTCTGTTGTTTGGGATTAGCTACCTGGAACAGGCTAAGAGCATCTTTATGATTGCTCAGAATTTGCTCAATTTGTGTTTTAGTTAATATGTGAGCATATGTTTCTTCCAGTCCCTGAGATTTAATTACACGATCATCTAAAATCAAATAATAACCGGCTTCCAGAAAATTAGGATGATTGGCATTAATATCTAGCAAATCTCCAAAAACGATATTACGGGTTTCGCCAAATTTCATGAAACTATAATGTTTACCCTGCCTGCCTTGAGCGGTGGATAAATTTAATTTATTATTACATAATGACATTACTTTGATATATTCATTTTGGGGAATATCGGCAAAAAGACGATTTTCAGCGGGTGTTTCTACTTTATCGCCACCAACTTTTTGTGATGCCATTACTAATTTTGTAAGTTCTTCTACTTGTTTTCGAAGTTGAGAAACTTCATCCTCGGTATTCGAGGGTTTGATTTCCCTGTCTAAAGACTTAG
>Ga0209319_1001030_pt1 | contig 26115 bp, 54 predicted proteins | sample RifGroE2_FD_184000 | JGI IMG/M metagenome (GOLD analysis project Ga0209319, IMG submission 184000) | Groundwater microbial communities from Rifle, Colorado - Groundwater E2 (SPAdes) (version 2) | ecosystem: Environmental > Aquatic > Deep subsurface > Groundwater | place: Rifle, Colorado, United...
ACTAGAACATTAAAAAAACAAAATGAAGTTGAAAAAGATCAGGTTATATTGGTAAAAAATAGTTATGGGTTAAAATTAAAAGGATATTCCAGAAAGAATAAATTGTTTTTATCAAAGTTAAATAGTGTTAAGGAAATGTCTTTCAATGATATGGTATTGAATGGTAATTATCCGTTTAGTGATAAAACGTATAAAAAGTTAGTTGAATGTAAAATAAAGCAATATGAACAGCAAAGTCAATCATTTAAGGAAATGGCAGAGGATAATAATATTAAGTTATTTCTTGATAATTTAGTTATAACAGATCATGACAATGGAGAAAAAATAAGACTTAATGACATTCAAAAACATGATACTAATCTAATATTACAAAAGAATTATAGTTATATTCAATGGTCAATGGGAACAGGTAAAACAATTTGTTCTATTGCTTATATGCTTTATAGAAAGCAATTTAATAATACTTTTAATTCATTTGTCGTTGCTCCAAGTATAGCTATTAACAATACCTGGGCAGAAGTATTAAAAAATTATAAGTATTCTTTTATTCAAATTAAAACTATGCAGGATATTAACAATATACAAGAAGGAGATATAGTAATAATCACTTTTAATATGTTGTGCAAATATCAAAAACAAATAAAAAAATATTTGAAGAAGATTAATCATAATTTTACTTTTGTTCTTGATGAGGCCGATAGCATATGCAATGTAACATCTAAACGTACTAAGGCAGTTTTAAATTGTTTTCAAAGGTATGGAAAATACAAATTATTACTATCAGGAACAAGCACAAGAAATAATATTAGTGAAGTTTATACCGCTTTTCAATGCCTTTATAATTCTAGTGTTAATTTTATAAGTGAAAGTAAATATATTATGGTCGAAGATAAAATTACAAAAGATTTAACAGAAGTATCTAATAAAAATTATATGAAACCATATCCGAGTTATCAGAAAGGATTATCCCTTTTCAAATTTAGTCACGTTCCACAGAAGATCACTGTTTTTGGTGTGGGGCAGAACACACAGGATATTTATAATGCCGATGTTTTAAAAGCGTTGATTGATAAATCTATCATAACCAGAACATTTGAGGAAATCGTTGGTAAAAAGATTTATGAATTAATTCAAGATACCGTTATAATGAATAATGATGAAAAGAAATTATATTATAAAGCAATTAATGAATTTTATGATATGAAGTATTTATTTAATTCAACAGGTAATATAAGAAAAGATAGAATGCTTGAAATAATTCAGCAATTAAATTTATTACTTGATATTTGTAGCCATCCTCAGACATACAAAGAATACAAAAGATTTGAATTGCCTAGTAAATATAAAAAGATTTTATTTATGCTGAATAAATGGAATGACGAAAGAGTTGCAATTGGTTGTAGGAATATTAAAGCTGTAGAATGTTATGTAAGTGCTATAAGAATTAAATATCCTAATAGACCATTGTTTATTATTACTGGCAATTCAACAACGATGAAGCAAAGAAGAGAAATATGTAAAAGGTTGCAAGAAACAACTAATGGAATTTTGGTATCTACTCAGCAAAGCCTCAGTTCTTCAATGAATATAGATTTTGTTGATAAAGTTATAATACCGGATCATAGTTGGAATTATGCTACAGAATCACAATATTTCTTTAGATTTATAAGATTAACAAGTAAAAATTTTAAGGAGGTTCATTTTGTATCTTATGAAAATAGTTTAGAAAGTAACTTGCAACAATTGATTATTTGTAAAGAAAAGTTAAATATGTTTATGCGTGATAGGTCGGTAGAGAATGAGGAAATGTATGAGCGTTTTGGAGTAGATTTTAATTTAATAGATATGCTTTTATCTAAAGAGAGGGATTCAGAAGGTCATGTTTCTATAAGATGGGGAGAACAACAAATAATTTAAAACTAAGGAGGAAATTATGTTAAGTAATGTTGCTATAGACAAATATAAAAATGGTAGCACTATAAAGGATATTGCTGAATAATATGGTATTAATCGTAAAAAATTAGCTATTGAATTGAGGAAATTAGGGTTTATTACAAATAATAAAAATAATGCAAAAGATTTAACTTCTGAAGATATTGTAGATATTATAAAAATGTATAAAAATAATATAAGTTTACGTGAAATAGGGAGAATTAAAAATGTTACGCATAATTATATTAAGAAACTATTGATTAAGCATAATATAATAAATGTTGATACTAATGATCTTTTAAAAGATATCGTTTATGATTATTATTTTAATCAAAAATTAAGTGTTAATAAGATAATTAATATATTACATATTACTGAAACATATATAAGAAACATATTTATAAATAATGGTTGGGAATTTAGAAATTCTGGCAGAATATATAATTTTGATGAATTTACTTTTCATGAAATTAACACTCACGAAAAAGCTTATTGGTTGGGATTTTTGTTTGCAGATGCTTATAATAATGAAGAAAAAGGAGAATTAGAAGTTACATTAAAAAGAGAAGATAAGTGGCATTTAAAAAAGTTATTAAAGTTTATGAAAGCATATGAAACAAAAACTAAAGATAAAATTGCTAATATTGGTGATAAGGAATACGAAGCTGTGAGAATAAATTTAAATTCAAGAATCTTATCAGATAAATTGCATGAGTTAGGCTGTGTACAAGCCAAATCTCTAATTGTAAGATTTCCTAATGAAAATATTTTAAATAAAGAGTACTACCCAAGTTTTATTGCAGGGTATTTTGATGGAAATGGGCATATTGGAATTTATAATAAATCAGTATATATTGGATTTTATTCTGGTAATGAAAATATGCTAATTGATATTCAAAATATTTTAGAAATTAATAATGACATTTTAAGAAATACAAAAATAAAAACTAGATTTGATGATACAAATTCTTGTCAATATCTTTGTTATGGTGCTGATAATGCTATAAGATTATATAATTATTGTTATGTATATTTACCTAAAGATACATATTTAAAGAGAAAGCAATACATATTTAGAATGTTACTTAAATAATTTAAAAATATAATAGGGTAGTGTATAATTAATATATTACCCTATTTTAGAAGGAGAAAACCATGAGTCAATCAGAATTAATTGAATTAATAAATAGATGGCAGCAGACTAAACCTGCCATCTACAAGGCCAATATAAAGGTTATATGCGATAGTAAAGGTATTAAACATAGACATATAGAGGAAAATTTAAAAGTGCCTTATAATACAGCTAGGAGTTATACAAATGCTTCACATACAGCTAGAATTGAATTTATGACAGCATTAAAACTAGCTGAGTTATTAAATGTAAAAGTAGAAGAATTTTTAGATTAATTTTGAAATGTATATTGACAATATCGACTGAGTATGGTATAGTAAGTACATGGAAATTAATTATTTTTATATTCTGTTGGGAGGTAAAAACATATGAAAAACATCTACATACTTTATTCTTGCAACGAATGGAAGAATCATAGTAGTATGAGTTTAATAATGGCATCAACGAGCGAAAGCAAAATCAGGAAAGAAATAAAGAATCAAATTAAAGAAAAGAACATGGAATATGATGCAGATACTAAGGATTTAAAGCAAGAAGAATTAAACTATCTTAATAATTGCTTGAAGTATGGTCATATTGAAATAGTTGGTGATGGAGAAAGACAATAACAGATCATGATCAAACATGGATTATGTCTTATAATTTAAAAAAGGAAGTGATATAATGAAAATATTGCTTGATAGATTTATTAAAAATTCTCAAATTGATATATCAGAAGGTTTTGAATGGATTGATAATAAACCTATTACAATGCAAGATATTGACAATGCTATTAAAAATGGTACGATAGGGACAGCAGAACCTTTCGGAGACAGATGGAAGAATTGGCCTAAAGAAGTAAAAGACGAACAATATCATATAAGCAGAGTTATTTATTTTATTAATCATCCAGAAGAAATAAAAGATATTGAAATGGATAATAGATATTGGCAAGATAGATATACTTCCTACATATATCCGACTAGTGAAATTATTGATGGATGGCATAGATTCGCAGCAGCCGTTTATATAGGATTAAAAGAAATAGATGTGATATACGGTGGTAGAATTGATGTACTTGATTATTTAATGGGAAAGACTGATATAGAACCAACGGAAATAATTTAACAAAATAAGGTTTTTGTCTTGACATTGAATAAAGAAAAGGAGAAATAGAAAATGGAACATAGAATTATAGATTACATGACCATATATTTAGGTGGTGAATTTGGTGCAAAACCTATGGTAAAAGTTATCTATATGGTGGATGGTGTTAAAGAAAATGCTATTGATTTACCGTGGGATGAATCTAAAGTGAGAGAAGAAAAAATTTTTCCATATCTTAATGGTTATACTTTAATTAATGATACAAGAATAATAAAATAAAGGTATGATATGTTCTTGACATTTATATTATTATTCTGTATAATTAATATAATAAGAAATAAAACAAAGGAGGGTTACATAATGGTCAAAAATAGAAATGCTGAAGTAGCTTTTAATAAGAAAGAAATAAACCCTGATTTATTGTATATTGAAAATAAGGATGATAAATATTATATACTTGCTATTGGTAAAACACCTAGAGGTAAATATCCTCAAGGTTTTCGGGTTACTTATTCAATGACTAAGGAACAGGCCGAGAAAGTAGTTAAAGAATATACTGAGGAATATAATCAAAAACATAAATAAGGAGAGATTAAACCATGAACATTAAAGTAAAAGAATTTTTTAATAAAGCAGAAGGAAAAGAATTCGCTACATTTGAAGATATGCTTCAATTTGGGAAAGATAATGCCAAAGTTTACGATTGTATTGCTCCACACCTTGACGAAAATATGCAGCCGGATATACAATTAAGGAATACAGATGAATGTCCTAATAAGGAAATGTATGGTAAATGTAATAAATGTGATTATATGATTGATGTTTTAACAGAAGATGAAGCAATATTTTCTCATAGTATTTATAATGTAGTTTGTGCTTATTAATCAAATATTAAAGGAGGATTAAACCAAATGAAAAGAACAGCAGATAGAATTTATTCAATTATATTCAAGAGAACTGAAGAATCTAATTGGGAACCAGGATTATGCTTTGAGGGCTATGATACTTGGATTGTTGACAGTGAAGGTAAAAATCCAGAAGATATTTATGATACTAAATCATCTACTTTACTAAGTATAACAATAAATTCAGTATTCAAAGACCTTGAAGCACGTTGTAAAGCATTGAATGATTAACCTTTAGTATTAACTTAGTGGTATGGGCAACCACAAAAAGTTAATACTATTAAATACTAAATCTCATTAGCATAAGTATTCCATGTATGTCTCCTAAGTTTGTTATCTCTGTCTATTTGATAAGTTGTAAGTAGGCAGAGGTGATTAAATTAATGGGGAGGAGAATATAAAATGAAACAAGTTGATGCATTAATAGCTTTAAATGCTATCTTTTTTGAAAATAAAACAGTGTTTGTTAAACATGACGTAAACAATTTAAAATATAACAAGCAATTTAAACTTGGTAAAAATATTGCTATGATGAGTGAAATTCCTGTGACAGTTTTAATTCATGGAAAATGGTATATCGTTGACGATGAATAGAGAGGAGATATAATTATGATTAATTGGCTTTGGTTAATTCCTTCATTTACATGTGGCATAGCTGTAGGTGCATGGTTGCAAAAGATAGTAAATTGAAATATTAGCATAAAATGTCAGTTTGGTTCAAATATTAGGTGCTACAAACCCAATAAAATCAATGGTTTGTGAAATCGTAAATTTGAGAACTGACTTAAATTTAGTTGTTGCAATTATTTTTACATTGTGTTATAATAAATTAATGAAAAATTGAAGGAGGAATACATAATGTATACAAATTATTTTAACATTGAAAATATTTACGAGGATCTTCAAAAACAAAATTGTATATTATCGGTATCCTGTAAAGATTATAAAAAAGATTTAAAATTGGAATGTTCACTCACTATACTTAAAGAATTATTTAATGAAAGTCTTAATAATTCTGAAAAAGTTAATGTATTTATAAAGTATAATGGGATAAGTGTAAGAAGATTGGTAATGAATACTTATGATGAAGGAGATTTAGATTATATACAGTTTAATTATGGTCAAGAAGGTTATAATTTTTCTTTAAATGAAATAGATAAAATATTGAAATTATTATAAATGAACAGTTTAATTAAATAAGGAGGTGATTAATATTTTCATAGTAGAATTACGTTCAGGTGGTAGTTTATTTTATAAATTCAACAACCATCTTGAAGCACAAGAATTTTTACATAAAAACTATATGAACAATGGTATACTATTTGAGGTTATTGAATTTAAATATCATAATAACACTTATTATTATACAATAATATTCAGTCAATATTACATGATGATTTAAGTTTTATTTGCAAATATGATAAAAGTATTATGACAGTACGTGAAGCACTTGAGGACTATTTAAATAATTGGGTAGTGCTGTATTAGATATAAAATGCTATGTTGAAATTTAATAATTAAGGAGGAGATTAAATAATGAAAAATTCAATATTTGTATTAAGATTAAAAGGTATGGATGCATATTTAAAAGAAGTTATAAATGGAAAATGTTTTAATACTTGGAGTATTGAAGCAGCTATGAAATTTAAATGTCGAGCAGAAGTAAAAGATCAAATTAAAATTGATACGGATAAATATGAAATAGTAGAAATTGATAGCTAATACAAATTAACAAATTTATCTATTTAAAATCAGGTAAAAATATTTTTACAAAACTCTTGACTATCTTTACTGCTTAGTGTATACTAATTATATTAAGAACATAGTTAAATACAACAAGCAGTAATTAGTCAAAAAAGACAGGTGACAAAATGAAAGTAGCAGATTATATCCTGGAAATCTTAAACTCACAAGAAAGGCAAAAAAGTTGGCTTGCTGATAAGGTTAATATTAGTAAACAGGCAATGAACTATAAGTTTAAGAATAATAGTTTTACAGCGGAGGAGTTATTTGAGATAACAAAGGTATTAAATATTAACTTGGAAGAAATGAGAGATAAAATTTAAGGAGGTTATAAAATGGAAAATAATAGCATAGCTCAAAAACTTATGGATGAAGTATATGATAAATGGAACACTGAAGAATGCAGAGCAATGAATAAATTAGATGTAATTTCTCATCACTTCACACCATTACATAGAGCAGCTGTTCAATTTGGTAATATGAATTATCAGGTTAACAACGGTGGATTTACACAATGGCATGATAATGGTTACAGTGAAGATTTAGAAGATTTAATTGAATATGCTAAAAAAGGAACTGCACAGGGTATTAAACATATTGACGCATTATTACAGATATTAATCGACATAGAAGCACTTGGAGAACCTAATGATTATGATGATGTGGAAGAATGTATTTGTACAGAATGTAGTGGTCATGGTACTATTATGGATTATAATGACAATGATGAAGAAGTAGAAATAGAATGTCCAGAGTGTTGTGGTGAAGGAGCATGGGAAGAAAAAATTGACGGTAAGCAGGAATATGGCATATTACTTAGAGAATTTGATGATAAGTATTATGAATTTAATGAGGATGAATTAATTGCTTCTTTTGATGAATTTATTAGCAGGTTTAATGAAGAAGTTAACATAGCAAAAGTTAAGACCACAACCTTAATTAAACCTAAATGTAAATTAGTAGGTACAGACGGTAATGTGTTTAGTATCATTGGTAAAGTTAGAGATAGTTTAAGGAATGCAGGACTAAGAGATAAAGCGGATGAATTTTCAAGTAAAGCCATGAAACAGCATAGTTATGATGATGTATTAAGTTTGTGCTTTGAATATGTCGAAGTGTGTTAAATTAATCCAAACAATTATTTTATAGCAAAAATGGGAAGGTTAATCCTTTCCTTAAATCTTCCGAATGAGGATTTAATGAAGGGATTATAAATAAAAGGAGGAATTATTAATGCAAAGATATAACAAACTTTATTATCTTTTAGATTGTGCTATAATTGGCAGAGAAGGATTTGAGCAACAGGCTAGAGAACTTGCCACTGAATTAAACATAAAAAACACTCCTTCCCTTAAGAATATGAAAAAAGTTGTTGGTAATATGCTTCAGACTATTGAACCAATCAGAGTTGACGGAAATGGTCTGATACATAAAGCACAGAGAACCTTTGACCGTAAATTCTATCATTTGGAACAGGTCGCTAAGAAATTAGGAAAGTCTGTTCATCAAGTGAAAGAATTGATTGATTCCGGCAAACTTAATGCAGTTGATGTGTCTGAAATTGAAACTGAGAGTTGTAAATGTCGTGTGTTGGAAAGTGATTTAGAGTTATATATCAAGAATAATTAAAGGAGTAAACAATATGATTAAGTTAGTAAATCTTTTACAAATAGAAGATAATAATACAATTCAACTTAGGATATTTCCACAATTGGTTAAGATAGAAATCTTAAATGGTTATGAGATAAAGGACTTTCTTAAATCTAACGGTTTTAAATATAACGGTGCTGGTATTTGGCAAATTACTGACAAAGATAAAATCATGTCTGCACTTAAAATACTTGCTGATAGTAGTCATGAAATAATCTATTATGTATCTGGCATTGAAAAAGCATTATTAATAATGAAAAAACAACTAGGAGATGGTATAATAGTATGACACTTGTATATATAGAAATTGGAAATGGTCTGAAAGGTTGGGATTTAATTAACACTGAAAATGATATTTGTATGATTATGGGTTGGGCATTTAGTGTAAATATAATTGAGTAAATTTGAGGAGGTAAATAATAATGTTCTATCGTAAAAATGGGAAAACTTATTATATTAAAAATATTAACGGTGGTAATTATCGTTCTAATATTCTTACAATAAACGAACTTAAAAAATGGCATAATTCTAGTGGTAGTAAGGGATTTAAATGTGATATATTTGTAAGTAGTAAAGAAATGTTTGAGTATAGAGTATTAACTGGAGCAGAAGAAATGAAAATGTTCCGTGATTTAGGAATTATTGGTTAAATTAAATGAGAATTAAAGGAGGAATTTAATATGAAAAACTTTCAAATTTGGGAAAATACCTATCTTGAAGATGTAAAAGGTATGTTCATCCCTGTTAATGATATTTACAAAGTAGTAGACTTTCATGAATTATCTTGTATGGCTATCAATGGTGTAAATGTAGATTTAGCAGATAAACTTACTGAAGCAATTAAAAAACTTGATGTAAAAATTAACGACATTACCGAGATGGAAGAATTTTTAACTGAGCAAGGAATTGAATTTTCTAGTGTTGAATAGTTGCCCGATCTACCCATACATCAAACATTACTTTATTTTGATATACATAACCAACAGTTTGATGATTTATTATTGTGTGATTATGTTTCCGCATATGACTGGTGGAATGGTAGCAATCATAAAACTGAAACTGCACATGATGGAATCACTGTTACCATTGTTGATACCGAAGATGATCCTTGTATGGAATTAGATAAATGGAATCATAAATGCAATGGATTCTGCACAGGTGGAATACAATTTTACCATAAAATTGTCTATAAAGTTATCAATCTTGATGGTGAAAAAGTAGAAGATACTTACTTGTTAAGATGTTCGTCACAGTGGCAGGATAGTCATCCTCAAGGTGTTGTATTGAGTAAGGATGAATTGGATGCACACTTAGAGGATATTGGTTATAAAGAATAGTATTCAATCTATTATCTTTATTTATTTATTAAAGTAATAAAGGAGGAATCTTATAATGTCTGAAACAAGAAAACCATTAGGTACTATTATAACAAAGTATGTGAAAGAAATGGAAATTGATATTGAAGAAATTCTTAATAATATTAGCAAAAACGGTGAAGAATGGGCAATTAATATTGATTATAAGTTTGAATTTTCACCGGAACGGAAAATAAGAGACTATTTTATAGTTACTGTAATTCCATATATTGATGATAAAAAGCAAGGAACATATCAATTTAAGTTTAAATCTATAGAAAGTATTTCTTTAAATGAAATATGTGAAGTGATGTATGAGATTATATTAACTCCTGAGAAAAGTAATGATATTATTGAAAGTTCTAAGGTAAATATTGAATATTTAATTTAATCTGTTATTATTTTGCTCATTTGATATGATATAAGTGAGTAGAGATGGTAAGATTTAATTAAAATTAAATTAATCTAAAGGAGATATAAAATGTTAAAATTATTTCTTATTGTATCTTTTGTTATATTATTGTCGTGCTTGACTGTGTACTATCGACTGAAAAAGTAAGGTAAATTGAGTTATTGAGGAGGAATTTAATTATGAAATTAAAAACTAAGCAACAATTAACAGAAGAAGGATTTATCTATATTGCCACTAATGTTGAGAATGATTTAGAGATTTGGGCAAGGTTTACAGGTTATTTAGATTATATTCAATATATCCATCATAAAGAAGAAGTTCTTACAGGTGATATACAAGTAATCACTTTTGGGCGATTAGCATTATTTGAACAAATGTATCATAAAATGTTACAATATCCAAAGGTGAATCAAAATGGATATATAGAAAATATATCTGAGAAGTGGCTTTCTGATTCAATTAAATAATCTATCTGATGATGGTCTGCTGGTTACAGATCGAAACCTGAAGTTATGTTCCTTCAGGTAATAGGAAGCTAAAAGGAGGAATTAATTATGATGCCAATATATCAAACAAAAGAAGTTAAAACAAAAAAGGAATCTTTGAAGAATGATGTTAAGAAACTTAGAGATGGTGGAATCACAGATGAAAATTTGATAGATGAACTTGGAAAAATGGGATGGATATTTCCTATACTTAAAAGGTTATTTAGTTCTACAAAAGAATTATGTATGTTCATTGAAATTGATGGATTAAACTATAAAGGTGTTATTTGGAGGAGTTAAAATGCAAAGTGATATTGACTACATAAAGGTTAAAAGACTTAGACAATATATTAAATTCCCTATCAATTGGGGCAACATTGAAATAACCTACAAGGACATTATAGAAGGAATTAAAAATAATATACCAGAGCAGGAAGATGTCTTTGCCACATCATGGACAGAAATTTATTTAGGGGATGAAGTAAATAAGGAATGGCACATAGGAAGAATATTATATTTTGTAAATAATCCTGATAAAATAGATCCAATAATGTTAGACAATGATTATTCAGATTATGATATATTCCCTATTCCAATTATTACAGATGGAAATCATAGATATGTTGCAACAGTCATAAGAAATGATGAATTTATACCTGCTAACTATAATGGTTTGGTTAGTCTATTAGAATATTTAAAGGGCGAGAGTGATATTAAACCAGAATATTAAAGGAGGAATTAACTATGAGTATTCGCAATATATTATCAAAAATATTTATGAAAGATGGCAAGAAAAAAGATTTTAAAAATGATATTTGTGATAAAATACATCATGAAAATCTTTGGGAAGATATTTACCTAACGCATATAGATATGATGAATCAAGATTTTTCTAAGATAAATGAAATATTTATTAATTATATCAGAGTAAATCACCAATTACCTTCAGTTTTTAATTTGTCGTTTAATAACGATGAAGCAGAAACAATTATACCATGTAACGTTAAGAAATATGCAGACATTGTATTACAAAATACACATAAAGATATTAAAGTTAGCGATGTAAAGAATTCTGTTATATTGATTGAAAATGTTCACGCAGATATTATATTGAAGGATGTTAATAATTGTTATTGTTTTATAAGAAATGTTCATAAGAATGTTAAAATACAAAAATGCAATAATACTACATTTATCTGTAAATTGACACATGGAAGTTTATTATGTAATAATAATAATATTAAAATTATTCATAAAGATCATACAAGATATACTTCTGCCGAACAAGATGTTTCAAATATAGATTGTAAATTTTATCCTATAAATTCAATTGAATTTGAGGAAGAATTTTATAAATAGACTTTGAATAAATAATTTCTTTTGTGTTGAAATAGAGGGAGGAACAATAAAATGAAACTTAAAGATGCATTACCGTATGAATTTATGAGTTGTGAATTTGAAAATGATAAGGCAAGAAAATTTGCAAATGTTGAAGTTATTAAAAAATATGATGCTAGAGAAGACCCTTGGATTGGGAAACATAAAAATGTAACTTATTGGTTTGAATTAGAAAATAGTTATGCAGTAGGTTTTAATGAAAGTCCGGCTAGAGGATGGAGTTTCCCTGTAGAGAAAATAAAGAAATAAAAGGGAGAATGAAAATGATAGATACTGAAATTAAAAGACACTTCGACATTCTCAAGGAACATGGTTATATTATGATTTATAATGATAACTTAGCAGACAAATTTAAGCAGTTCTTAGTTTAGGTATTGTTTAAATAGGATCGTGATTATAATTGTCCAGAAAGAAATAGGTTTGAAATAGAAGAATAATGATTGACATTTATATTATGATTGTGTTAGAATGGATTATAAAGTTAAACGAGGAGGTTTATATTATGAATAATATTACCAAAGATTGGTATCTATTTGAAGGTTTTGAATCTTATGGATTTGAAATTGATGGTTCAGAATTACTTGCAAAGAAAACGAAAATTGATAATGTAGATGTTATTCAGTATAATTGGGCAAAAGATAATGGTGTAATGGTTTCCCTTGCTCCATATTATATCGCTTGTAGTACATTAGATAAGTTAAAAAACATTTAGTATCAACTCGTTCTGGTGAGTATAAATAGAACTTTAAGCCAGAAGCGTTCCTGTCTAAATGGCAGGAGGTAGTTAAAATAAATTATAAGGAGGATACATAAATGAAATATAAATTGAATAATAAAAATGCTTCTTGCATCATGGGACACATTAATAACTTTTTTGGTCTGCCGACAGTTATAGATTATGGTATGCAAGAAAGAATTATTCGCAATATTGATGCAGATACTTTTAAAACTGATTATATCAAAGAAACTTATCATAATATCATTCCTCAATTAGGAATGAATTGTGAATGGCATCCGATGCTGAAGGATAAATATGAAGGGTTTAGAAAGAATGCACCTTTGTTATTTATTACATCTATATATGAAGGATGTGGAGTATGTATTCATATTGGCGATATTGTAGAATTAAAAGGTTCAAAGTTAATTATTAAAAATATCTATGATATGAAAATACTAAAATTAGAAAAACCTACAATTCATGAATTTACTCATTGTAAATATACAGATGAAATCAAAAGAAAAACTATCAATCAATTATTACATATGTATATTTCAGAATATAATTGGTTTGATTATGATTATTATGAAGAAGGATTTAAAGATATATTGAAGTATTTAGAAAGAGAATTAGATGAAATGTGGTACAACGGAAGTATTATGGTAGATCATTGGATTACAGGTAAGTATATATTGAAATTAAATAATAATGTAGATAAATTTACTTAATATGGAACTAATATGAATGTTATTGACAAATTTTTTAATTTTGAATTGACTAGTAAAAAGAATGAAGAAGTATTAAAGAAATCATCATCTCTAATGGATATTGCAGAGTATATTTATAATAAATATAGAATTGAACATCCTGAGAATTTTACAGATGAATGTAGTTATGATAATTATGAATGTTATGAATGGAGTAGTGGGTTTTAAAACATGATAAATGATCGGTTTTATTCAAAGTTAACTTACTTCTTGATAAAATATCAATAAAATAGTATTATAAATGTGGCAAAAGAATTTTGAAAATTTAATAATATTGTAATATAATTTTATGAAAAATATTATATTGCTACTAAATTGGTAGCAATTTTTTGTTTTTTACTAATAAGAGGAGGTGGTTATTTTGAACATATTAATTATATAGAAGAAGCAGAACCATAGAAAGGAAAATATAATTAAATAAAATAACAATATAAATGAGGTGAAAAATATAAGGAACGAATATGTGATAAATAAAAAATCAGCATATATGAAACTTAAAGATAAAAAAGGAGAAGTATTTAAAGTTTTAATTGACATTGAAGATATTGATAAAATAAAAGATTATAGATGGCATCTTGAATACTATAAAACAGCAAAATGCTATTATGTTCGTACAACTATTCATATTGGTATGTTTAATGGAAAAAATAAATCTAAATGTATACTTCTTCATTCAATGATTATGGGTGTAGAAAAGAATACAATTATTGATCATAAAAATCATAATCCATTAGATAATAGAAAAAAGAATTTAAGAATTGTTGAACCGAGTAATAATTCTGCTAATAGAAAAGGTGCTAATTCAAATAATAAAACTGGTGTGAGAAATGTACATTTAATTAACAGGTATGGCGGTAAACAAATTTATATGGTACAAATTATGAGAAAAGGAGAAAGATTTAGTTGGGAGTTTGAATTAAATCAATTTGAAGATGCTTGCAAATTTGCTGAAGAAAAGAGAAAAGAATTATTTGGAAAATATGCAGGAAATGGTTAATATACATATACATATATATTTGTAATTATTTAAATATTTAAATAAAGAAGTGATAAAACAAAACATAAATGCTATTTTATCATATGATATAGAAATTAGAACAATAGAGACTTTATTCAGTCTCTATTTTTTTGTTTAATCTCTTGTATTTTTAATAAAATCATGCTATAATTAGAATAATAAAATAAATAATCAAGGAGATAATCTGATGAATAGAACATACAATGCCTACGAAACTAAAAGAAAATGTGAAAAGCTATATTCTGATATTATCTGTTTTAATATCTATAATTTACCTACAAAAGATGCTCAATGGAAACTATATAATGAAAAAATTAATGAAATAGTAAACGATGTAGTAGGTGAATATGATAGTTTAAATATATATGATGAGATATTCACAGTTGGCGATAAAATAAACATACATTATCTGGATATAAAAATTGCAATTATAAAGTCAATAACTGTAAAATATAATACTTGCACATGGATGCCTGAATTTATTGTTGAATCAGAAGATATTCACGATAATAGTGTTTATAAAACTTCTTATGATACTTGTATTCACTTAGGTGTATAACAAATAGATGAAATTTAACTAATTATTTCTTTAAGGAGGTGAATTAAGATGTAAAATTGTAGTATTTATATTTAACTATTTAGTTTTAAAGTAATAATAGAATAATAAAATAAAAAAGGAGAAATGTTATATAATATGACAATAACAAAAATTAATAGAATAGGAGAAATCTCAAAAAATAGGCATGGTAATACTATGACAATTACTAAATATAATGGTGCGAATGATATTGAAATTACTTTTGATAATGGGTATATTACCAATTCTTATTATAAACTTTTTATAAAAGGAACAGTTAGTAATCCATTAGATAAAACACATTATGGAGTAGGATATTATGGAATAGGAAAATATACATCAAAATATAAATCATATTTTATATGGACAGATATGTTAAGAAGATGTTATGATTCAAAATATCAATCAAAATATAATACATATATAGATTGTTCAGTCTGTAAAGAATGGTATAATTATCAAAACTTTGCTAAATGGTATGAAGATAATTTTTATCAAATTGATGGACAAAAAATGCATATTGATAAAGATATATTATATAAAGGCAATAAAATATATTCACCTGAGACTTGTGTATTTACACCAGAAGAAATTAACAATCTTTTTATTAAAAGTAATAAAACTAGAGGTAATTATCCGATTGGTGTATATTTAAATAATAATGGGGATAGATATGTTGCAGGGTGTCGTAACATTAATAAAAAAAATGAATATTTAGGAACATATGATACTCCAGAAGAAGCATTTAATACATATAAAGATTATAAAGAAAATGTTATTAAGAGAATTGCAGATAAATATTATGGATTAATACCAGATAAGTTATATAAAGCAATGTATAATTATGTTGTAGATATTACAGATTAGAATATAAAAATAATAACTATACGCTATCTATTAATTTAGCAATACTTAATTAAAAAAAATAACTAATTAATTTCATATTAGGTATTGCTTTTTAATTAGATGTGTGGTATTATATATTTAATAGAATATAAAAATAAATGTTGAGGAGAGATGAATAATGACAACAACGACAGTTAATAAACCAACTTTTGTACCTTCGAGCAAGGAAATAAATTCTATTGTAGGTCAAATTGAAAAACAGCAGATTGCAGTAGGAAATCATCTACAGAATGTTGTGCTTGCAGGTAAGGAAAAAATAAAAACTATTCGTGAATATATGGAATCACAAAGGGGTTATGTTTGGGAGAATTGGAGGGGATCAAATTTAATCCAAGCTATTTTACTCAATGACCCTATTCCTGAAATTATTATTTATAGAAATGATGATAAAAGTCAGTTCCGCAAGACACTTGATGGGCAGCAAAGATTAACTACAATTTATCTTTTTGTTAATGATGGATTTAGACTTGATTTATCAAAGTCAATTTATCCTACATTTGAAATTGAAGGAGAACAATATACATATCAGAATTTGCAAGATAAACTGTTCTCTGAATTGCCAGAATTGCTTAGAGATATAATCCTTAACTATGATTTAAGAATATTAACTGCTAATAATTGTACAGATGAACAAGCAGAAAGATATTACACCAGTATGAATGCAGGAATGAAACCATTAAAACCTGCTGAGATTAGAATGGCTGGTATGGGAATAAAAGTAAGAAGATTTATTGCTGAAACTTTAAAATCTGATTGGATATTACATTGCTTAACAGCAAAATCAGCAACAACTAATACAGGTAATGAAGTAATTTCCCAAGCACTAACCTTAATGCATAACAATTCGGCTGTAGAATTATCTAAGGAAAACATTGACAAAGTTATTTATTCATACAGAGATTCTGGTGTACCTGAAAATTTACAAAGTGATATGGTTAATATCGGAAACTACCTCAATAAAGCAACAGACATATGGATTGAAGATAAAAAAGTAGTAGATGCAAAAAGAGAAAAAGGTAAAAAAGTTTCTAATTATGCTACTTACCGCTTCCCATTTTTTAATAAGACTAATACAGTTATGTTAATAATAGCAGCAGACAAGACTATTAAAAATAATGTACCCGTTGAAGAATTTGCGAAATGGTCATATAATTTCTTTGAAAAGCCTAGTCAAGATTATAATGATGGTATGAACGGTAAGGCAAATGAATTGCAAAATGTTGATATGAGAATACTTGCCATTGATGCGGAAATTGTTAAAATGAGGAAGGAAGAATCCGTAGTAGTAAAGCAAACATATGAAGAAATTAATGCAGTATTGCAGGAATTTAAAGGTGAGCCTGAATTTGAATCTGATATTAAACCTGAAGACAATTCTACCAATGATAACGATAATGTCAATATACAATCAGAACTTGAAATACCAGAATTAACGATAGATGATATTCCTGATGTTGAATTGGACAATGAAGAAGCAAGTTAATTAGAGAGGGTAAAATTCCCTCTCTAACACCTTAAATTAATCTTAAGGAGGTCGAATTTAATGAGTATCACAGATAATCTAAACATCTATCAGCAAAATGGTTATGACAGCAGAGATGATTATCTACAATGTCTAGCAGATGATTATAATTTACCGTTAGAATTTGTTTATGAACTTGCCGATTTATTAGGTGAGAGTGAAATGTTTGATGGATTAATTTCAGCTTTAGAAGATGCAGAAGATATGTTTGATAATTAGGGAAGATTAAAACTCACTTACCTAATTATTCTAAAAAGTAATAAAATAAATAGACAACAAGGAGGAATATAATAATGTTAAATGCACAAGAAATTGGTGTAGTAATACAAATGTTTAAAGATGGCAAAAAATCTATTAAAGATAAAGGGTTCACATTAAACGAAGTTATTGCAATTAAAACTGAAGAATTAATCGGTAAATACCAAACTAAAATTTTTGATATTGGTACGGCAGTTATATCAAGTCATTTTAGTGCCAATGGTGGAACATTTACTATTTATGATTTGCAAGAAGTTAAGGAAGATGAAAAGGGAATTCTTGATTTTGATGTTGAAAATAATATCTTTAAAGAATTAAACGGAAAAGAAATAGGATTTTTAATTGAACCTAGTGACTATGGGCATATAGAACCGTATAATAGACAGCAACCATATTATTTTTGTAGTTATGGACGGTTAGATAAAAAAGAATACGAAGGTTTTAATTTATACACTATGAAAAGGTTAGATTTTAACAGACGTACTTTTAAGAGATTGGATAAGTATAGTTATAATCCTTTCTGGAAAACTATTTCATTTGATATGTTGATAGAAAAAGGTAAATTGGTTGATTTTATGACAGAATTTTTAAAGTTATATCAAATGGATAATATGTCAGATGAAATTATAAGATACATTAATGGTTAAGGAGTTGATAAAATGCAATTCACTCTAAATAGAAACACATTCCTAAAATTAACCAACGATGAAATCATAGAATTACTCAATAACATAACAAAATTTAATTTATATTCTATGTCCCTTGACTGGAGAAATTCAGCAGAATATATTTTGAAATGCAAAGGTGCGGAAGGTGATGTGTTAGTGTATTGGAGTTAATAGTTATAAAAATAAATAAATATACTTAAGGAGAGATATACTATGAAAATTCAAATCAATGCAAAAACATTAAACAACATCTTAAAGAAAGTTAAACCATTTATTAACTTTAATCTTAAAAAACTTCCTATTTTACAAACTATAAAAATAACTGCATTTGATACAATTCAAATAACAGCCACAGACTTGCAAAATTCCATAATAGTTAATATCCCTGGTGAAATATTTGAACAAGGTGAAATCTGTATCAATCATAAAGAATTCCAACAAATAGTTAAATCACAAACTGAAGATATTATAATCACAGATACCACTATTGAAAATGGCATAACAATTAACTATGAATCAATGAGTGTTTTAGATTATCCCAATATACGGAGAGTAGAAGATAATCAACAATCATTCACTTTATCTAATGACTTTATAACAGGACTTAACACCTGTTTGCCTCATGCATGGAATAGGAAATTAGAAGGTTCAGAAAGACAAATATATGAAGGTATATGGATTGATAGTGACAATATGATTGCTTCAGATACTCATACACTAGCAGTATATAAACAAAATGAAATACAGTATCAGAAGAATATTCTCATTCCTACTGATGCCGTAAAGTGTATTATTAATACGTTTAAGAAGTCAAATAAACTTCAATGTAAAGTAAATAACAATCTAATTGAAATATCAGATGATACATATACAGTAATATGTTGGATTTACACTGATTTACAAATACCTAAGTATAAATCTATAATACAAGGTTTAAAGGGTTATAATCATATAACAGTTGACACTAAATATTTCAAGTCAATTATTGATAAACTTCCAGTAAAAGAAAAAATTATTATTGATGAAAATGATGTAGAATTTAACACTATGGTTGATCTAGAGATAATGAATAACAGTATTAATATGAACACTTTGACAGTAAAACCATTTGAAATTGAATGTAAAGAGGTATATGGAGATTATCTTAAACTTAGTTATTATAATCATTTGATGAAAAAGTTAGTTAATGGTTTTAACGAGAAGGAAGATAAAGAATTGACTATTAAGTTTAATGGAGTATTAACACCTTTCACTATTCAGAACGATAAAATGATGGTATTAGGGTTGCCAGTAAGGAAGTAGATATAGAAATATAACAAAATCATAAAATAATAGTTGCTATGTGCCTAGCATAGTGTTATAATATAATTATAAAAAACAATACATAATAAGGGAGCAAATATAAAATGTGTAGAGCAAAAAGATATACTGAACAATTATTAGAGATTTATGATAACATTAATCAAGATTTAGAATATTTTAAATATAAGTTACATTATCTACAATGGTTGCAAGAGGATTTATTACATATTATAGAAAATAAAAATTTTAATGTCGTACAAGGTTATAAATTATCTAAAAAACTTAAAGAAACTAGAAATGAACGTAGGGATTACAAGATTGAGTTGGAGACAATGATTAATTTAAAGAAAACATTTGTTGATAAGAATATTAATTATCTTAAGAATACATATGATAGTATTAAACGGCAAGATGAAGAATTATTAAGTTTAAGGGATAATAGAGTGTATAAACCTAGAGTTTTAGAAAGTATGGAATTAAGGGTAATTGTACCATTGAATAGAAGAGTTATATAACATAACTGAGGAGGAATGATTTATGAAAAATAATTTATGGACATTAACTATAACAATATTATCACCTATTATTACTGGTGGAAATATTGTAATATGCTATGAACAATTTATATTAAATAAATATTCATTATCATTGTTTTTATTTATTATAGGTTTTATAATTTTTCATATAGGTATAGAAACACATGAAAATTAATTAGTAATATAAATAAATAAAGGAGGCAATACATATGTGTTTATACTAACTAATCAATTTAAAAACCTTCGTATTAAATTTAATAATCTAACTATACCTATTGTAAAAAGAAAACTAACTGCTATGATTATTGCTACTAATTGGAGAAAAGAATTAGTCGATCAAGAGAATAACATATATAAGCATGAATTCAATGGCATTGTAATTATTGCAGATAGACAAAGTAAACGTGTTAGAAAAGTTTATAGTAATCCATTAAGCAGGAAAGATGATAGTAGAAGTGCTGTTCATATAAAAAAATATGTAAAGTACTTGGATTAAATTCAAATAAAAATGATTTTAAACCTAAAACTATTATTGAGTAAGAACACGATAAAATTATCGTTTGATACAATATTTAAGGGAGGTATTATAAATGGAAACATTAATTTATGTAGATAATTTAAATGAAATTTCAGGATGGAGGTTAACAACAGATATTACATTAGATTGGTATTGGTTTAAACCTACTGAAAATAATATTCTCAAAATAAATCCAATATATGAAGGTGAATAAAATGAGTAATAAATTAGATATTTGTCCTATTTGCGGTAATAATGAATCACAAATTAATTGTCCTGGTTGTGGTATAGATATGGAATGGCTGTTAGGTTTAGATGAAGAATGAAAATAGAAAGGAATAATTAAATGTTACCACACAATATAATAATAGGCACACCTTTAGTCTCATTATCACAATTAGGTATAACACAATCAGAATTCACAATAACAGATGAAGAAAAATTCTTGCCTAAACTCTTAGTAAAGTATGGATTCTTTAAGTCTACTTCACAGTTACGTAAAAATAGGCCGGATTTGTGGAGAACATTAGATAAACCGGATTTTGAAGAAATTAAAATTAGTCATAAAAGGGTATGGATTGTTGTTGGTGAATAGAATTATAAAACTTAAGGAGGAAAATAATATGGGAGAAACTAGATATACAACTAACAATGGTAAACGTGTAATGTTTGATTATGAATCAGATTGTGGTTGTTTATGTACGTTTCCATACAACAATGAAGTAATGGGAAATAAATTATCAAAAGGTACAATAAAAAATTTAGCATTGCTTGGAGCAGCAATTGCTATAACAGCAAATAAACCTAGTAGTATGGTAGAACAAGGATTATATAATAATACTTATTGTTTGCCAGATTGTATTCCTGAATGGATTAGGAATGAAATTAATAGAATATTGAAGTTGAAATAAATACGCAATGATTCTATGTTATAATTATGGTAGATAGGTTAGGCGAAGGGGTGGAAATATGTATAATGTTTATATCAGAAATCATGATGCAAAGATTATCCCAGATAATGAAATTTCTTTTAATAAAGAACAAGCTTTAATAAAACATGGCTGGCAACATGTTTGGGACTCTGCTCCAAGTATCGAAAAGGCGAAAGAATATGCACAAGAATATTATCGGGCATGGGTAAAAGAAGATCAACCATATGGTATTTGTCGATTATGTGAAGAAATTCCTGCTAGTGGTATGGTTAAAGGAGTTAGATTTACTCCTGAGATTAATGCAAAACCAATGGCATATAAAGGTTATGTGTGTGAGCAATGTGCAGGAGGATTGAACATTGTTCAATGGATTAAATCATGAATATTCTCAATCAAAGATCAAACAAATTACTTTGCAAAGACAATTAAATATTGTTAGAAAATGGTTATATGATTACAACTTTAAAATATAAAAGGAGGAAAATAATAATGGCAACATTCCATAAATTTAATCCAGAAAATTGTATAGGTAGAAAAGTAAGAATAATAAAGTGTGAATCATATGGTGGTACAGAAATAGCAAGAATAGAAGGAATAGTTATAGAAGCAGATGATAACTGTCTATATCTTGATAATCATCATTATTGCACAATGAAAGATTTAGAATTAGGTAATGCTCATTTGGAATGGTTAACACAAGATGAAACACTATATTGTGTTGATTGCGGTAATGTGTTTATCCTTAAAGGTGAAGAAATTGATTTCTATAACAAGAAAGGATTACATAAACCTAGAAGGTGTAAAAGTTGTAGAGATAAAAGAAGAAAATCGGGAAATAGTATGTATATTATAACTTCAAAAGGTGGGTTATTTGAAACACAACCAGACAGAATTGATTATCTTGGTTGGCAAAATCCAGCATGGGATGAAGATGGGTATTTTTGGACTTCAAAAGATACAATATTTGAAATATTAAAAGAAGGTAATAATACAAAAGAACATCCATTTTTATTTGATAGTGTTAAACAGGCAAAAGAATTTGCTCAAAAACTGAAAATAACAGATTTTTATATTGAAAAATGGTAATAAAGGAGAATAACAAATGACATTAAGAAGAAGAATAATTAATCTAATAGAAGCAGATTTTACAAATGACACAATAATTTCAACATTTAACGATAAAAGTTATTCAAATGAAGAAATTTTCGAGGAATTAAGAGATAGTCAAGAAGGATTATCTTCATATGGTATGGTATTTTGTAGTGATGATATAATGTCGTTTGATTCATGGTTAAATCAAACTATAGATAATCTAAGAATAAAAATAGAATCTAATAATGATATATTTTTAAATATATCTAAACATGATATAATTAGTAGTAGAGAACATACCATAAAGCAAAATGTTGACTTATCTAATGAACTTTATCATCTTAAAAAGTATGTTGAGCAGTTAGAGAATGATAAAATGAGTTTGCAGATTAAACTTGAGAGAGTAAGAAAATGTGATGCAAGAAAAAATGTGTATTGCTATGAGTGTGAAGATAATAATTGTGTAAATAATATCTATTATAATTTGAGAAAGGAGAAATAATACATATGAATTCATTAATATATAAAAATCAAATTAATCCAGAATTAGACAATAAAATTGATAAAATTATTGAACAAGTTAAAAACAAACAAATACCAGAATTCTACCCTAAAGAAATGGTTAACAACCTTAATATGAATAGACACACTCTAAGAAGTGACTTTATTAAAACTATAGGATTTACTCTCATATCTAATGATTGGATTAAACCATTATCCCAATGGATAGGCAATAGAAAATGCCTTGAAGTAATGTCTGGAACAGGCTCATTGAGTTTTGCATTGCAACAACAGGGAATAGATATAATTGCTACTGATAACTTTTCTTGGGAAGGTAATTCTAACTGGAATGATAATGAAAATTATTGGATAGAAATTGAACATATAGATGCAATAGAAGCAGTTAAAAAATATGGTAAAGATATTGATATTATTATAATGTCATGGCCTTATATGGATGATACTGCATATAGAATATTACAGAGTATGAGAGAAGTAAATTCAAATTGTATTATGATATTTATTGGTGAGGGTATGGGTGGATGTACAGCAAATGATGAGTTTTTTGAAGCAATTCAAGAAATTGAGGATACAGAGTTTGAGCAAGCAGTAAGTAATTTTAAGCAATGGTGGGGTATACATGACTATCCACAATTGGTTAAATAAATTATAATAAATATTAAAAAGGAGAATGAGAAATATGAGTTATAAAAAATGTTTGGAATTGGCAAATGCAAAAGTTTTAACCTTTGAAAGTTTTGGTTCTTATCAAGGTGATTGGTGGGCGAAGGTAAGTTATAATGATAAAATAGGTTGGATTCATGGATGGTTTGGTAGTTGTTCTGGTTGTGATGCATTTCAAGCAGAATTTGGTTGTGAATCACATGAACATGAAGATGATGATTGTATAAGTTATTGTGATTTCCCTGAAAAATTTAAAGAAGATTGTCCTCATTGTCAAGATTTAATGAAAAGAATGAAAGAATTTGGTGAGAAATATTTAGATGATTTATATACACAAGAAGAAGCAGAAAGTAAAGGAAGCGAAAATTTAGATTGGGATGGAAATACTCAAGAGATGTTAGATTTTATTAGAAACAATAAAATTTAAAATATTAGAATACTATATATTGTGGTGAGTATAATATTAAACTACAATATATAGTATAAATAAGTACATGAAATATGAGTTTTGTCATAATTTAAATTAAAAGGAGTAATGTAAAAAATGAACAAATTACAATTAGCTATAAACATATCAATTGATGCACATAAAGTACAAAAGGACAGAGGTAATATATCTTATATAAATCATCCTATATATCTTGCATTAAATATGAATACAGAAGATGAAAAAATAGTAGCTTTATTACATGATGTTATTGAAGATTCTAATAAGTATACTCTCAATGATATAAGAGAATATTTTGGTGATAAAATTGCTGATGCAATTGATTGTATTACTAAAAGAAAAGAGATAGGTGAAAGTTATAACGATTATTTATTAAGAGTTAAATCTAATTCTATTGCTTTAAAAGTAAAGTTAGCAGACATTGCACATAATTTAATGATTGAAAGAATACCATTCAAAGATGATAAATATTTAAAAATGGCTAAAAAATATGAAAAAGCATTAATATTTTTGAATAATTGAGGAGAGTTAATCATGAAACAAACAAAATTATTCTGCAATAAATTTAATGGTGAATATATGCATTTTTATCCTAGTGTCATTCAAGTCAAGATGTGTGGAGTAAAACAAGAAGATATTATAGAAGTTATTGTTAGAGAAATACAAGAATTAGAAACACCTACTCATTGGGGATGGTGGGATAATAATGAACAAAAGTTCTCAATGATATATTCTCATTTATCAGGAGTGAAAATATGTTCTCCTTCTGGTTTTAAAGTAGAAATAGAAAGAGGCAAAGGTAATATTTATGGTTTGGTAGTGGAGGAAGTTTAAAATAAATTAATAAATATAATCAAAAGGAGATTATAACATGATTGTATACGATACTAAGTATGGTGAACTATATGATAAAAACAAAGAAACAGGACAAGTATCAGCAGTATTAAGATGTTATCATGATGGTACTAATGTTTCTTTTGATAGATTTAATTATGCTGATAATGGAGAATATGTTAAAGCAATTGCAAAAAATTTAAAAGAATATCAATGCACATATTATCTTGAAGATGGAAGTAGACCATTAAAATGTAAAGATTGTGAGAGATGCTATCAGAAAGATGAATGTAATCATAATCAAAAATATTATGAGGTAAAATAATGAAAAAACTAGACTTAGAAGAATTACATAAATCAGCATGGTTATGGTTAGTAGAAGGTGAGCGATTTAACGAATTAACACCAGAGCAATCATTATTCTTGTATGATATAATGATTGTGTTGAATAAAGTGAAGCAGAGTGGTATGGATATAATTGTCAACGATGAAACACAAAGAAATATGTATGTTGATAGGTGTAAAATTAAGTGAAAAGATAAAGGAGTAATTATATGACCAACCTACAAAAATTCAAAAATCTAATGAATCAATTCAAAATAGAAATATTTGAAGAAGTAGATGAATATAATTGTACTTCTATCAGACTAAAACACAATCATCATAATACAATTCCTTTATTTTACTTCGATGAAAATGGTAAATTTGTAGATGTGAATACTGGTGTAGCAAATGGT
>Ga0209319_1001032_pt1 | contig 26062 bp, 29 predicted proteins | sample RifGroE2_FD_184000 | JGI IMG/M metagenome (GOLD analysis project Ga0209319, IMG submission 184000) | Groundwater microbial communities from Rifle, Colorado - Groundwater E2 (SPAdes) (version 2) | ecosystem: Environmental > Aquatic > Deep subsurface > Groundwater | place: Rifle, Colorado, United...
TTAGGATGGAATGATGGGTATGATGTTTTAATCATAGTTAATAGTTCTGACCAATGTATTCCTTCCGGATTGTTTTCTAATATCTCTAATATCTTTGTATATATTTGTCCTGTGATTGTTGGTTTTTGCATATTCAAGTATATATGAAAATCCTTACTGATGGGAAATTTGTAAAATTTAGCTGTATAATTGACTAATAATATCTCAAAACACATCTATGGAATTAAAAGATAAAGTTGTTCTAATAACAGGTTCTTCAAGTGGTATAGGTAAAACTACAGCAATCAGATTTGCAAAAGAGGGAGCAAAAGTGGTGATTAACTATCATATTAACGAAGAAGGAGCTAATGAAACCCAAAAGGAGATAGAAGCAATAGGTGGGGATTGTTTAGTAGTAAAAGCAGATGTCTCCAAACCAGAGGAAATAAGTATGTTGTTTAAAAAGGTGATAGAGAAGTATTCTACGGTAGATGTGTTGATAAATAATGCTGCTATCCCAAATGATAAGGTTCCATATCTTGAAGCGACACCAGAAGATATATACGAATTAGTAAATACTGATTTAGTAGGGCCAATGTTATGTTCTAAAAAGGCTATAGAGCTTATGCAAAAGCAAGGTTATGGGAAAATTATCAATACTAGCTCAATAAGAGGTTGGGAATATGGTGGTAGATCTGTTGTTTATGCTTCCTCTAAGGCTGGTTTAAACAGCTTCTCAAGAACTTTAGCTAAGATGGTAGCTCCAGAGATTCAGGTTAATGCTGTGGCTCCTGGCTTTGTTAAAACTAGGAACTATGACAAGATGTCTGAAGAACAATGCAAATCATTTATAGAACAAACTGTCTTAAAGAGATGGGTTACAGAGGATGAAATAGCTGATGCGTTTATATTTCTATGCAAGAATGATGCTATGACAGGACAGGTGATATATGTAGATGCAGGGTTTACGCTAAAATAATTGCATAAATTAAAATAGGAACGTTTGTATGATTGATAGATTTGCAGACTGTGTATTTATCGGTTTTAAAGCTGAACAGCTGAAAAATCTTCCATTACTTTCAAAAAAGGCTCCTTTGGAATATTGGAATTTACAGAAAATGTCCTATTATCAATTCATTCGTAGATTGAAAGCCAAGGTTCCACCCGCAAACGAAAATGTTTCTAAACACAACTATTCCGTAGAAAAAGAAGATAAGCAATTTGGAATTGGAATTACAAAAGAGGAGTATGAAAAATTATCATGGGGGATTCTTTTTCCCAATTATTATGACTATAACTTTTATCATTTTACATTTTGTCTTTATGAATTTAAGGATTTTTTTCTTACTCCAGATATTCTGGTAACTAATATAGGCATCCAGTGGTTTCCTAGAGACAAGAATGATGCTTATATGCAATTATGGTTTGAAGATGAATTACTAGAAATCATTAATTCAGGATTTCATAATTTTTATGAAAAATACCATCAAACGTTTAGTAGAATAATAATAGATTATTCTCAGATATCCAAATGGAGCCAAGAAGATTGGCGAATATATATGTCATTCAATCTATATCGAGACTTTCATACTTATAAAACAGAAAGACATCTTCTAACTTGGCAAAAAGAGTTTGTCGATTCAATGACTATCTTCGAAATGCTTTTGACTGCAGAAGAGAATGAGCAAACTGAGATTGGATACCGACTGAAGAAGAGATTTGGTCTTCTTTTGGGAAAACAATTTCCTGATTATGCTACAGTTTTAAGTAAAGCCTATAAATTTAGAAGTGAATTTGTGCATGGATCTATATTTGTAGGATTAAAGAAAAGGACCAAGGTGGGTGATGATGAAGCTTCTGGAATAGCGAATTTGACATTTTCAAAAGAGGTTTTGTATATAAGTACAGAAATTCAAAGATACCTAAGATATTTAGTCTTTATGTATGCAGTTCTTTATGAGGAAATGATTAAAACATCTTCAGATTTTAAAGATGTTATTTCTGCTTTAGAGGCGGGGTTACGGGATGATTTTACAAAGAAGAAAATACAGAAAATAGTTTCAAAAACAATACGATGGCTCCCCGAGTAGGACTCGAACCTACAACCGAACGGTTAACAGCCGTTTGCTCTACCATTGAGCTATCGAGGATTATCAACAACAGCTATTATATCTCAGTTAAAACTGCAGTCAGAATCTTACTTGCAAACCCTAAGATGCTCTATTAACTAAATAGGCTCCAATTGTAATCACTACAATAGCGATAATCCTTTGTATCAATGTCTTTTTAGAAATATCCTCTTTGGATATCTTTGGAAATAACACTGTAAGTAATATGCCAAAAACAAATACAAACAGAGGTTGTAACCCATTTATAATCCAAACCAATGTAACAGGAGTAAGAATGGAAGCCACATTGAATGATATTTTTGCAATGATGTTAATAATCTCGTTTAGACCATTTATTCCCAACACTTGTAATTTGTTAGTCCTTAATACATTAAAAAAACCTCTTCTGTAGTTCTTCACAAAGGCCAATAGGAAGATACCAAAGAATGCAAAACCGATATATTCCCAGAAACTTGTAATCCAGAAGTTTGTCTCAATCGCAAAATGCTTAAAGAAGAGGAAGTTGAGTGCATAGAGAAGGCTTGAAAGAACCATCAAACCAAAGACATCCCATTTCATTCTCATCTTCTTAATATCCGATATATTCAATGAGATGAAAATGGAAGATACAAGTATTACAAGTCCTCCAACGATCTGAGTAGTGTTTAATGTTTCTTTAAGGAATATATAACCAAGCACAAAGGAGAACACTGGGATCATTTGGAACAACGGGACTGTGAGAGAAGCGTCATCCTTTTCTAAAGCATAGAAGTATGGGAGTGTAGCAAGGAGATAGAATGTTCCATTTAAAGCTATCAGTAAATAGCTAAGGTTGAAGGTTTGAAGGACAGCAGGATGGATTATGATGATGATTGGGAGAAGGAGTAGGGAGATAGCTGCTGAGAAAATGATTACTGAACCTATTGCACCTCCTTTGAAATACTTTGATAGTAGATACTTATCTATGTGATTTGTTATGCTCCAAAAGATTGGAGGTAGTAGTGCTATTAGAAACCAATTCATGGTTTTTATTATATAGGAAAAGTGAAAATATCAAAACTTTTATTCCAGAGTTTCTTCTTAGTGTTGAATTGGTATGGTATAAACCAGATGCTTAATTTTGCAGTATAATAGGATAATAATTTTAAGATATGTTATTGATGAGAGAAGATGCAAAATTTATTGTTGGTCGGGACAATCAATCAAAGGCTACTGATTTAGACAAAAAAAGAGTTGATTCGGCTAACGAATTTAACAAGATCATGCCAACTACACATAAGTATATTGTAAAATTCTACGAAAAAATCTCTCTGTTTTCTGCTGGTACTATTTCATTATCAATAACAGCAATCATTGCTTTAGAAAAGTTAAATCAGAATGTAGTAAATGATTATAAATACTTATTTATAATAGGGATAGGGGCACTTCTCTTATCTCTCCTTGCTGGGATTTCTTATGCCTATGCGAATGTTACGACTAATTTTCTCGCTCTTAAATTAAACTGGGGAAAGAGTTCACTTGAATACCAGGAATTTATAGACTCACTTCCACCCAAGACAGACAAGGAAAGGGAAAAAGATTTCTTAGAAAAGGGAGAAAAAAGATATCACTTTTGGGATAGAATTCTCACCATTCTTACTTTTATTTGTCCTATTTCCTTTATTCTTGGATTGACCCTTTTATCTACATATTTCTGTGCCCAAATCTTTGATTTTTGATTGCTCAAAGGACTTGTAAAATCAAAAGGGGGTGCTTTTGAGGTTAGTTTAGAGAGAGAACTTTAGTATACATTGAAGGGTATTGTATAATGGGGAATGACTAGAAATGAGATTGATGAAATATCTAACAAAGCAAAAAGGGCTTCTGAGCTGTTTGAGGCTGAAAGGCATATTGAACTTGCAAATTTCTCCGACCTAGTAAGACACATAGCTGAGGACAACTCCTTGACAAAAGCTGTTGCTGAGATTAACAGAACTATTGAAAAAACTACCAAGATTATGGTTGAGCCACTAGTTTCGTTAACGGAGATGTCAAACAGAATAACAGAAACTTATAAAAAAACGATAGAACCTATCAACTTAATGAGTGAACAGCTAAGGAAAATGGCTGCGGCTTTCAGTTTTGAACCAATGTTGGAAAAGTTGCGAGAATTCTCTAAGGAGTATGATATTGCAGAAGAAGGAGCCATAAAATGTATGCAAAAGTATAAGTGGTTTATAACTGCAAATATGCCCCCAAGTCTCATATTTGAAGTCTATCAGTTATCTCTTAAAAAAGGGAACATGACAAAAGAGGTAAATAAGGTTTTTGAGGACTTTCTTTTTAGCAATAACTATGAAGGACTAGATGAGCTACTGCTTGAGTGGAAACAATGGATAGATCCTGATAGATATAAAATCATTAAAGATACCTTCTCTGTGATAAAATCAGCCCCTAAGAGGGTAAATATAACGAATGTAGTATTACCAACTCTGATTGTTCAGGCGGAAGGAATACTTAAGGACAAAACGAATTTCTGGAATCTTAAAAATGAAAAAGGCTACAAGAAATTGAAAACGAGTTACAAGAATAACTCCAGTAAGATTTTACCCCAAGATTTACAGAACCTTATTGATGATATTGTGATTGACTATCTTTTTCAAGATTCTAGAACAGGTGTTCCGTTAAAAAATCCATTTCAGTTTAACAGGCATAAAATTATTCATGGTGAAGTTAAGAAATATGGGAGAAAAAATTACTTGGTAAGGATCATTTTGCTTATTGATTGCTTTGCGACTTTAAAATAAAGTTAAAACCTCTTTGTTCTGTTGTTAATTTCTCTATAGATACATTTATTTTAAGTACAATTGGCTTATTTATGTAACTAATATATAATTACCGTATGTTACCTAAACCTATTCATTTAGGCATGGTGATGAAAATTAAATCCAGGTCAGTGCGTTAGGCGGTCTTCCGTCTTGCAATCACTGACCTGGTTACTTAGGGGAAACTCTAAGTGGGTGAAGTAGTGATACTCACCTGTGAGCGGGAGACCACTTGTCTCAAAGTATCTCCCAAACAATTTAGTGTATATAACTTGGTCAGAGGTATATATGATAGATATTATTCAAAATCCATTTGTCTGGTTAGCATTTTTATTTGTTTGCTTTGGCTTCTCAATCTTCATTCTAGGCTTGGCAAAAGAAGATAAAGAGATAACATCATCCTTAGGTTCCTTCGTTATTATATTGGTATTAGTTCTTGCTTCTATCTTCATAAAGTGGTGGCTATTTGCTCCTCTCCTAGTGCTTGCATACCTCACCCAGTCTCTTATTGCTTATCCTATTGCTTTTTTATTGTGGAAAGGGAAATATAGAAATAGCAAATTCTTATCACTTGGAAGTTTCAAGAATATGATTTCAAACTCGGGAAAACCTATTGTGATGACACAACAGTTTCAAGACAAGGTAAATATCTATTGTGATATGCTTTTTGATGAGGGGAAATGTAACAAACAAGAGCTTGAGTCATACACGAAAGAGATTCTTTCTTTCTATGATAGATTCTTTGCTGAAGAAATTTTCTCCTCGTGGGAAAAGGTCTTATTTTATTTTGATTTAAGAAAGAGGGCAAATCTCTCTGCAACTTTTCTAAAGATGGCTCAATCATTTGGGATTGTAAAGGGGATAAAAGATAAATATATGGAATTACATGCTCTTGAGGAGTAAGTATATTTAAGTTTATGTATGCTAAATATGAAAGATACTCAATTACCAGTAGGTTTAGCTTGGCTCTCAAGGTGGCAGTTAAGGAAGTATTGGGTCGCTAAAATCATCCCTATTGAGGGTGAAGTGCTTTTGCCATTTCTCATCACAGATATCTTTAAACCTCAAATATGTATTCAATCATTGATATTTGGTGTGCTAGAGACCTATGACCTAGATGATGATGTTGCTGAAATGTTGAGAAAGAAATCTGGATTAGATGTTAGAGAACAAAGGAGTTGGTATAAACAAATGTTATTAAACTTTTTTGATGAACCCAAAGAGAGAACTCTTGAGGGGTATCTTTTGGAGTCTTTATATCTTTTAACTAAGAGAAAGTCAGTTGATTTTACAATCAATATGTATCGTAATGCCATTAAACTTCTGCCAACGACAAAGGTCTATTCAGATTGTATTTCAAATGAAATTGATTACCTATTTGAACATCCTGAACAAAGAAATGAAGAGAACTTCAGAAGGATTCGGGATCTGTTTGAAAATGTTAAAAAAGAAGAGGTTATCATTCCAGAGGCGTGGGAGTTTTGTGTAATGGTGAATTATTGTTTAACAGGGCTACTGGGGGAAGATACTTCTAGGTGCCTGTATCTTAATGATGTTGAGAAAGACTCATACAAAAAAGTCATAAAGGGGAAAGATTATGAAGTCCTGTTTGATGCCCAGGAAGTGTAGAAATCATCCCTAGATTTGCATAAACGAAAGAATTTGGCTATAATCCAAGCACAAATATAGAGTCCTAAACATTCGCTATATACAAAACTGAACAATTTGCATTACATGTCTCTTTGTAGATATTCGCATAAGAACAATAAACAAAATTTCTAAGCATTCATTATAAAATTCTCTGGCTGTATTCGTACAGATATTTGTCATTAGTATTTTGCGATGCTTAAAAATGACAAAGCGAGTAAGGAAGAGGAAGCAAACCTCTACAGAACCTACTTGTCCAAATCTAAGTGAAAGTGAACGACTTAAAAGTCTTTTTCTTTTATTAGAAAAGATAGACAAGAGACAAAACAAGAATAATGTGTTTGGAGGGAAGCTACTATGATAGATACTATCGTATTAACACTCCCTCATACACAGTTTACGATTCTTGAACATAAAAATTTCAATCCCAATACCTTCAATCTTTTTGAGCCACCATATTTATCATTTGGGAATAAACCATATATCAAGTGCGTCTTTAACCCGACGAAGAAGGAGCTTACAGGGTATCATCCAAGGCTTACTATAATAAAAGTGGTTCGTAGGTCAGCATATCCAATCTTCTTAAGAATAGGGTTTTCAATACCGAAGCTTCTTTATGGAAACAATTTTGATGAGGTATCAGATTCAGACTTTTGGGATATATGTAAACTCTTGAAAAATAAGCTATTTGATATGGGAGTTAGTATTAGAGATATTAAATATCTTGAAGAAGCCCCAGTTTCCACGATACATTATTCAAAAAATATCGTCCTAACAGACTATACAGAGCCATTTCACTACATAAATGAAATGAAGAAGGTAGATATTAGTATGATGTATGATATAAATCAAACCGACTATCGTAATCATGGCTTAAATCTTAAGTTCAGGAGTAACCAATATGAGTTTGCCATGTATGACAAGTTACAAGACCTAAAACAAGCCAATTCCAGTGAGAAAAAAGGGGAAGAAGATGATTACGAAGATCAACTTAACCTCTTTGAGAAATATCCTCAATCTTTCCCCTTTGAAGTCTTGAGGTTAGAGGTTCGGTTGGGTGATAAGAAAAAGATAAAAAGAGAACTTACAAAGATAGATGAATCCATTATGGAACCTACCTTTAGGTCATTGTTTAAGTCAATATATTCCCAAAAACTAATTTTAAATATCTTACACTCAATGAAAGATAACTACCCTAAACTGTTAAACACAAGAGAAGAGGATATACAGTCTATTGTAAAGAATATCTTGATGAAAAATCCCCATATTAAGTTAAATACACTTCTAGCTGTTGTAGGGTATAAATATCTTGTTCAGGATTCTGGCATAAGGGGTTTCAGAAATATGATTCGCAAATTCAGTGATAATAGCTGGTATAACCTTAAAAGAAATATGGGAAATATCAGTATAGACACAGGGGAATTCCTCATGGATAGAATTATCTCAGATGTGGAGAAATTTGAAACAGTTCACATTGATAAATAAATTGTTTAGTATTTATATATGAAAAAAGCAATATTGTTCGCAAGAGTTTCAACTAGAAGGCAGGAAGAAGAGGGGCTTTCTTTGGAAAACATTCAGGTTCCTAGGTTAGAAGAATATGCCAGAGAAAATGATTTAGAGATTGTTGAGAGATTTGTATTTCAAGAAAGTGCTGACAGGAAGATTAGGAAGAGATTCACAGAAGTTATGGAGTATATGAAAAGCCATGCCGATGTGGAAGTTATAATCGCTTTCCGAGTTGATAGAGTAACAAGAAATTATAGAGATGCAGTTGCTATGGACTCATTGCGGGTAGACCTTAAGAAGGAGTTACACTTTGTTGATGATAGGTTAGTATTAACATATAAAAGCTCAGGCAGAGATATACAAGACTGGGATTTAAAAGTCTTTATTGCTAAGCAGACAATAAATAGATTAAAAGATGATGCCCAAAACACTATACGCACAAAGTTAGGTAGAGGAGAAACTCCCAATACTGCTCCATATGGATATAAAAATGTAACCTTAGACGATGGAAGGAAATGGGTAGAAAAAGATCTTTTGGAAAACCCAATTGTTGTTAGGACATTTGAATTATATATTAAGGGAATTTATTCATACACAACATTAGCTAAACAGCTAAGAACCGAGTTTGGAATCAATATTCAGAAAAGCCAGGTAGAAAGGATTCTCTGTAATCCCTTCTATGCAGGATTTATTTTGTCTGATGGAAAAGAATATCCTCATCACTACGAACTTACTATTGATTATGATGAGTATCAATTGGCAAAGGATATTAGAACAAACAAGAGGAAGGTATATAGGAAATATGACACAAAGCCTTTCGTATTCAGGGGAACTGTTTACTGTAAAGATTGTGGCTGTCTAATCACACCAGAAATAAAAGAAAAACACCAGAAGAATGGGAATATTCATCAATATAAGTATTACCATTGCACTAATTCTAAAAAGGAACACAAAGGCAAAGTAAGCTGGGTTCGTGAAGAAGAGATGAATTCACAGGTTGCAAATATACTAAAAGGCTTAGTTATTCCTGAAGAACAGGTTGAATGGCTTAAATCGTCGCTTAGAGACTCCCATGAGGGCAAGAAGGAGTTCATTGAAGGTAAGCAATCTTTGTTTGAATCTGAAATCAGAAGATATGGAAAAAGACTTGAAGTTTTGTATGAAGATAAGTTAGACGGTAGTATTACTAGGGAACAGTACCAAGAATTATCAGAAAAGTATTCTAAAGAGCAAAAAAAATTTGAAAGGAAACTGGCAAATCTATTAGATACAAACAAAGACTACTATGATACGGCTTGTGACATATTAGATTTAGCATCTAGGGCATATGAACTGTATTTAGGTTCTGAACTAAAAGAAAAACAGGAAATTATAAATCTGTTATTTCAGAACCTCTATTTGAAGGATGAAAAGCTAGTCTACAAGCTGAATAAACCGTTTGATAGTATACTCGTCTGTAATGATCGTCTTGAATGGCTCCCCGAGTAGGACTCGAACCTACAACCGAACGGTTAACAGCCGTTTGCTCTACCATTGAGCTATCGAGGATTATCAACAACAGCTATTATATCCACTCAATCCTTATTCTGCAACATCATCACCACTTAATTTATCATATAGATAAGGTTCAATAGATTCTGTATATTTAGAATTAGGTTCATCATATGGCATATACGTAATACTAATCTTATGACCATCGCTAAGTGTAGCCGAATTATCAACATCTTCTTCTCTCTCAATACCCCTAACTATTCTAAACACCGCTTGATCAATAGCAGCCCTGTTAGGGTCTTCCTCACCTTGAACATTGAAATCCCATATATCAAAATCATCATCCAAAGATTTTAGTAACAAACAATTACCTGATTTTGCTAAGTTATTTTTCATCTCTACCCTTCTTCTAGTTGCCAATATCCTGTCCTTACTAGTTTGACCCTCTCTCTTCTTTTCTAAATGCCAAAACATATTACCCATCTGTATCTCTTCGAACATATCTGGGTATCTCTGTATTAATTCTTCTGTTCGAGTTATTAATGCTGGTGTCTTACTATCATGTAAATCATCATCATCTTGGTTACTACCAGGTATATAGTCTCCCATAATATTTACAAGTCTAAAGTTATATTTGCTCTCTTGTACATACCAATATATCATTAAATATATATAACTTGTAAGGGTAATAAATATGGAAAAAAAGATCATACAAGTAACATTCGTAGGAATGGAACCTACAGAGGCGTTAAGGAAATATCTACTAGAGAAGATATTAAAAAAAGAGAATCTTTTAGAAGAGGCAACAAAGGTCGAAGTATTTCTTAAGGAACAAACATACAGCAAGGGCATACAAAATGATTTTAGAATAGATATAGATGTATATTTACCAAAGGCAGCTGTTAGAGTAGAGGAGAGTGGTTCCGAAATGTATGCAAATATAGATAAGGCAACAGACGTATTGTTTAGAAGATTGAAAAGGTACAACGATCAGAAAGCCCATTGGGAGGGACAAGAATCATGGAGAGTACTAGAGGCAGAAGTAGCTCAGGAATCTATCTCTAACGAGCCTGAGATCCCTCTTGATGACTATTCTGACTATGTACCCAAGATAGCCAAGAGAAAGATAGCAGATGATATGTCTCCATTAGAAGAGGGAGAAGCAATTGAGAGGATGGAGCTAATGGGATATGATCATTTCCTTTTTAGGAATAAAAGTACAAACAAGATATCTATGATATACCGAAGGAAAAAGGGAGACTATGGACTAGTAGAACCACCGGATGATTTAGTTTAATATGTATTAACAAAAAAGGAGGCATTATGCCTCCTTTTCTTTTACATATTCAATATATTTACTTAGCTGTTAAGTTCTTAAATATATTAATGGTAGTTCCAAATAATCCATAGGTTGGCTTACTTGTAGCATTATTCTGAATCTTGTATTCAGCTTCTTTACTTGCCAACCATGTAGATTTTGTATTTGAAACCTGCTGTTGAACATAGTAAGTTGTAGTCTGTGCTTTGTATGTATCAAAGTCTAGTTTCGCACCAGTTTCTAATGCAGCTGTTTCTGTTGGGAACATCTGTGCACTATACTGTGTGAAGAAGCTTTTGAGATCATCATCCGTATATGTAATGGTTGGAGTTAAAAGTTTGGTTGTCAGAATATCTAATTTAATCTCTTTCTTTAACTCTGTATCTGTAAGATTATTTGCTTTCAATGCTGCCTCATATTCTGTTTGTCCACCAAGACTGGTTACAATCTGATCAACCTGAGTTTGAATCTCTTCGTCGGATGCTGTGATCTCAGCTTTCTTTGCTTCTTGTGCTATTACTTCGTTATCAATCAACTGTGTAGCTCCAGCTTGTCCATATGCCTGTTGTAGTAACTTATTCCATTCAGATTTGGATATTCTTGTACCATTAACAATAGCTACACTGTAGTCATTGTTTAGATATTGAACACCAAGATCAATTAATGCAAATGAACCAACTACTATCAACACAAGTGCTACGATTTTTAAAACTGTTTTTGAAGTCTTTGATTCCTTCATTTGAGTAAACATTTTTTTTAAATCAGGCATCTTTACCTTAATCTTTATATTTGAAAGATTTGGTTTCTTTACTACAAATTTAACCTTTGTAGGTGTGACTGAAGCTTTTGTTTGGGACTTTTTAGTAGGGCTCTTTTTCTTATCTTTAGACATTGATGGACATATCTATGAATTTATTAATGTCTAGTTTAGCAGAATATCCTGTAAGTGGAAAGAGGGGGAGTTACTTTAGGTGAACATATATAGATCGTTTGCCATCACTCTGGACAACAATAGCATAGTTTTGATGACAACTATCAACACCTCGATACAAAGTCCCACCATATGCAGAGAGTACAGGTGCGTTGGCTGCTCCCGTAGGGCGGGAAAGATCTATGGCTCTTCCGTTATGGTAGTCTTGAGTCATGATTACAGTACCTGCGATAGGAACCTGGTACTTGTTTGAGCGCACATATGGATAGTTCCAGCCATCATACGAACTTATGATCCCAGAACTTTCACCCCATACGAGATATCCTGCAAATGGGTCTACACTTGCTGAAAAAGTCCCAGATGTTCTTGTATCTATACCGAAATGCAAATGGGCACCTGTAGAACAAGCAGAGGTCCCGGGGTATACATATCCAATGATTGAACCTCTAGCAACAGGCCCACTGTTTACTATATCTCCCATATGGGCATTTATCCATGTAATAATAGCCGCATCTAATTGTGACTGTAGTGTTTTGTTTTGTCTTAAAGCAGAAAGTAATTCAGAAGATTTAGCTTGTGATTGAGCAAGAAGACTATTCTTTTCCTCAATCTGCGCTTTCAAGCTCTCATTTTGAGCGGCCAAATTAGACCTTTCGGAAAGAATAGCATCCTGTTTTGTTAACAGTTTTGTTTTTTGTTCAGAGAGATCATCTTCTTCTCTTTTAAGCGCAACTACTTTCTGAGAATAATCTTCTAAGGAAGCAATATCTTGTGCACGAGTGACTATTAAATATTTTGTTTTTCGCAATATGTTTGAAAAACTCTTGGAATCGAGGAATAGATCAAAAGGACTTAGGAATGAATACTTGTATGATTCTGAAATTCGTTGATTAACAGTACCTTCTAAGACGGAGATCTCTTGCTTCATCAGTGAGACAGAGTCTTCTTTCTCCTGTATATCCTGTTCTAGAAGTTTAATTTCAATATCATGTGCAGCTATTTCTATTTCCAATGATTTAATTAATTTCTGAGTCTGACTTACTTGATTAGATATATATGTAATCTTTTCTTCAAGACTTAACTGTTTGTATTGCTCCTGGTTGAGTTGGTTTTGTAGTGTACCTTGTTGTTTTTGGAGTAGGGTAAATTGCTCAAGAAGATAGTTATAGCATTGTACTTCAGACATACTTCCTGGACAGGTAGTCGAGGCCGAAACTGGTTTGTCCTTGTATACCATCAAACCAATGAAAAAGGTAGTTAACAATATCGTAACTAAAGTTGTAGGAACCAACTTTTTAATATTCATATCTATTTCAAATATCTCCTTACTGCACTAAAACTGCTAATTACACCTAGGAGAGAACCAAAGACGAGGTGAGTGATATAGTAGATAGGGATGAAGGCAATATTGGGAGTTCTTAAGAAATTCAAATTAAAATCAGAAAGCATTTGATTTAACCAACTGGCAAAATCAGTACCTTGGGTATACGCTACTACAACATACCAAGGAATTATTATTAATGTAGCGGCTAAGAATCCTCCAACTAAACCGTAGAAAGCGCCTTCGAGTATGAATGGTGTTTTTATGAATGAATTGGTTGAACCTACTAAGTTCATAATCTGAATTTCGTCCTTGTGTGCATTAATATTGAAACCAATAGTGATTCTAATTAAAAAGAAGGATATAACCAATAGGCCAGATATTAAAACAATAGCTCCAACATTGATTATTCTTGAAAGAGATTTTAGATTATCAACTACGTCTTTAAAGTACATAATCTCATCAATACTAGGATTTACATCCTTCTCCTGATTTACATTTGTAATTACCTGAAGTAACCCATCTATATTGTAAGCTCTAATTTCTAAACTAGGTGGAAGTGAATCAGCTGTAACTGTTGAAATCAAATCAGGATTATCTGCAAAATCTTCTCTATATATTGAAAGTGCATCTTCTTGAGAGACATATTTAATGTCTGCGATTAATGTAGGGTCATATATCTTATCTCTAAGTGTAAGAATATCGGACTCGGGAGTATCTTTTTGGAAGAAGATTATAACCTGAGAGCGTTGTTCGTAATACTTAACTGCAACTCTACTAAGTATAGCAGCGCTTATGAAGAAAGAAGTTATGGAGAGTACTATTGTGCTAACAAAGATTGTAGCAAACGAAAGCCATCTATTTCTTCGAACATTCTTTTTGGTCGTATCAAATACTTTTGATGTCTTATTCATGTTTTTCTTTGTTTAAATAATTTGCTACATACTTTTCTAATTCGTCTTGTTGAGACTTATTGAGTTTCAGGTTATTAAGATCTGAGTTGGTCAGATTCAAAATCATATCTATATCAGATATCTTAGCCTTGTCAAAAATCTCATTAATCCCTATATCCAATCCTTTGAATTTTACATTCTCTTCCTCTTTCTTATTTTCTTTGTCTTTTGTTTCTTCTGCGGATGTCTTCTTTGGTGTCTTTACAGTATCATAGTCACCCTTATTGTCCGAGATTACCTTTCCCTGGTCTATTCTTACAACTCTTGTTTTCATTTCGTTAACGATACCTCTATCGTGGCTAATAATCATGACTGTAGTTCCACCTTTATTGATTTTCTTTAGTATCTCTAAAACCTGCATAGCATTATCGGGATCGAGATTTCCAGTTGGCTCATCAGCAATAAATAGCTCTGGGTTATTGGCTAAGGCTCTAGCTATAGCTCCTCGTTGTTGTTCTCCGCCTGATAATTGGTGTGGAAAGAGATTTCTTCTGTCTTGTAAACCGACGGTTTCAAGGAGATAGTCAGTGGTTTCTTTAATTTCTTTGTCTTCTTTTCCTAAAATATCCAAAGCAAAGTTAATATTCTCCTCTAAAGTCTTGGTGCTGAGTAGTTTTATATCTTGAAAAACAATACCCAATCTCTGTCTGTATGTAGGTAATAGTTTGGTAGGGATATTAGGGACATCGATTTCCTTAAAGAAAATGCTTCCTGATGTTGGGATTTCTTCTCGGATTAATAATCTCATTAAAGTTGTTTTGCCAGCTCCAGAAGGGCCAACCAAGAAAAAGAACTCTCCTTGGTCTACCTTGAAACCAACATCTTCTAATGCAATTATACCTCCATCATATTTCTTACTTACTTTGTCAAAAAGTAACATGGCAGTTGTAGACAGTTTAAGTACTTGTGTATATATTACTGTAATCTTATCTCCGCTTCAACAAATTCCTCTAAATTCCCGTCCAATACGGACTCAGGATTCTGTGATTCTATACCTGTTCTTAAATCCTTAACTAATTTGTATGGATGTAGTACATAATTTCTAATTTGATTTCCCCATCCTGCGATTTTGTAATCTCCCTTTATCTGAGAAATCTCTTCTAATCTTTCATCCATTTTAATTCTCAAAAGTTTTGCTTTCAAGACCTTCATAGCTGTTTCTCTGTTTTGAAGTTGGCTTCTTTGTTCTGAAGATTGGACGGTAATACCTGTTGGCATATGTGTGATTTGTACTGCAGAAGAGGTCTTGTTTACATTCTGTCCTCCAGGTCCTCCGGCTCTGACGGCCTTAAACTCTAAATCAGTCTCTGGAATTTGGATGTCTAGGTCTACATCTTCCATTATTGGTAATACTTCAACTCCTGCAAATGTAGTTTGTCTTAGGCCTTGTGCATTGAATGGCGATATTCTAACTAATCTGTGTGTGCCATGTTCTCGCTTGAGATATCCGAAGGCGTAGGTGCCAATTACATCCATAGTTACAGTCACAATACCAGTTTCAGTACCATTTAAAATCTCGGAGATATTATATTTCCATCCCATCTTGTCAAAATACATTGTATACATTCTCATCAATATACTTGCCCAATCATTCGATTCAGTTCCGCCTTGCCCGGCATGTATGGTCAGTATAGCGTTAGCTTTGTCGTATTTGCTGGATAAGAATTTCCTTATTGAGAACTTATCAAATCTCTGTCTTATGCTCTCATATTCTTCTATTAATTGATTTTGATCAGTTTCTCGCTCAATGGAATTAAAAAGTTCAACCAAGGAATTAGCTTCTTGTTGTAGTTTCTCTGCCGTCTCTATCTCTTCTCGAAGTTGTCCGGCTTCTTCCATTATTTTCTTTGCTGATTCGGTATCTTTCCAAAAATCCTCTAGAATGGTTTTGTCCTCTAAAACTTTTAGTTTTGATTTTTTTGAATCTAAATCAAGGCTAAGTAAAGTATCGGAGATATCCTTCTGTAAATCTTGTATATCCTTTTTGCGTAAATCTACCATAGTGTATATTATATGAGAGTAATCAATTAACTGCCAGACCCATGTTTGAATTCTTTAAAGCGAGACAACCAAATACTATTCCAGATGCAGATATGCTGAACAAGAAAAATCTTGTGGCATTGATCATATTGGATGGTTTTGGAGTACATCCGGATGCTGTTGGCAATGCTGTATTGGCAGCTAAGACTCCATTTTTAGATATTGCATGGACATATGGGAAGTCTACATTAATACATGCTTCGGGTACACACGTAGGATTACCTCCAGAGGAGGCGGGGAATAGTGAGGTTGGGCATTTGAATATTGGAGCAGGCAGTGTGGTATATCAAACCTTACCCAGGATTAATGACGCAATTGAAGCACACGAATTAGACAAGAATGAAATTCTCATGACTATGATTAACACGGCGAAGGAAAAACATACTAAAGTTCATTTGATGGGGATATTAAGTGCTGCGGGTGTACATGGTCATGTTAAACACCTCTATTCAATTCTTGAAATATGTAAAGCCAATGGGATTGATCCTATGTTGCATATTATATTAGATGGAAGAGATGCTCCTCCTCACGATGGGTATTTATATATGGATAGGCTCAAACAGAAAATCAAAGAGCTTGGAATCGGCCATATCGCATCTATACAAGGTAGATTCTATGGTATGGATAGGGATAATCGATGGGAGAGAACAAAAGTTTCATACGATGCTATGGTTGGTTTGGCAGAAGAAGCTTTTGAAGACCCTAGTGAGGCAATACAAAAAGCCTATACAAGTGGTGAAGATGATCAGTTCTTTAAACCCAGAATGTGTATTAAAGATGGTTTGCCAATTGGAGCAATTAAGGATGGGGATTCTATACTATTTTGGAACTATCGAGAGGATAGGGCAAGGCAGATAACTAAGGCTTTTGTTATGAAAGAATTTGCGCACTTTAATAGAAGAAACTATCCAAAAGACATTTTCTTTGCAACTATGACAGGTTACGAAGAAAATCTTCCAGCCCATGTTGTGTTTCCACCTCAACCTGTTAAGAAATCTCTTGCAGAGACACTATCAACTTGTGGTAAAACGCAATTCCATATTTCTGAGACAGAAAAACAGATGCATGTGACCTATTTTTTCAATGGAGGTACTGAGGCGCCACACAATGGGGAAGTCTTCTTCACCATCCCCTCTCCCAAGGTAGATGACTATGCAGCGGTCCCTGCAATGAGTGCGGAGATAATTAGAGATGAAGTTATGAGTAAGATAGAGGATTTAAAAAAAGTGCATTACAATTTCATCTTAATTAACTTTGCTAATCCAGATATGGTGGGGCATACAGGTGATTACAAAGCTACTGTTCAGGGAAATGAAATTATCGATAGTTGTACGGGAGATATTACAAAAGGAATTCTTGCTGCTGGTGGAACGGTAATAATAACTGCAGACCATGGGAATTGTGAGACCATGATAAATAGGGTAACAGGAGAGATAGATATTGCACATACAAATAATCCTGTCCCATTGATTATTCTTTCAAGTCTTAAGGATATTCAACCTAGAGCTGGATATCAGACGGTAAAGATAGGTACAGGGCCAAAAGCCAAGGCTACAGGGTTACTCGCTGATATTGCTCCAACATGTTTAAGTATCCTTGGATGTGATATCCCTGCAAATATGACGGGCGTAGATATTCGAAATATGCTATAGCAAGTATCCAAATACCAAAATAGCAACTCCGAGTATTATTCTGTATATACCAAATGCGGATAACCATTTGTCTCGACTTATCTTCTTTAGAGCTATCAAAGAAATACAACCAACGATAAATGGAACAAGTAGAATTATGCCTAAATCGATGTAATTTGCCATAGTAAGAGTTGTGATAGTTGGAATTCCTGTATCTTGGGTCATCTTCAGAATTTCCCAAATAGGAGCTCCTATAAGAATGGGAAGTCCAAGAATCAAACTGTATTCAAAAGCGGTGTATTTGTTAAGGCCTAACGCTATACCAGAAAGGGTCGTAACCCCAGATCTCGAAGTCCCAGGTATTAAAGCGATCGCTTGAGCGAAACCCATTATTAATGATTGTTGCCAGGTAACATTCTCCATATCTGTCACGCCACAATCATCATCCTTTTTGTTTTGAGCCAATATCATAAGTATACCCCAGAAGACTAAGGACACTGCTATTATCCAGTTATCATGTAAGACTGTCTCAATTTTAGATTCAAAGAGAACTCCTAAAATTGCAGAAGGAATAACTGAAAGAAGAATCTTTATATAGAAGGTCCATTTTTTCTTAGTAAAGAAATTAGAAAAAAGTTTCTTCCAGAAGAATGCCAATATTGCAATTGTTGTACCGATGTGTAAAGAGGATAATAAGAGCGTAGAAGTGGGGATATTAATCACTTGGCCTAGCAGGATTAAATGTGCACTACTAGAAATAGGAAGGAGCTCAGACAGTCCCTGTGTAATTGCAAGCGCCAATAGTTTTATACTTTCCATTAATCTGATATTCTGAAGTAAGATATATTATGTTAATATTTAATACCGTGATAGTCAAAAAATATATAAAAACCATTCTCTTAACGTTCATCCTGGTAGGATTTCTTTTTGTATCTCCCTCGGAAGCTGCTGAACCAACGTTCTCTCTGTATCCTGATGGAGGAGTTGTTACCAACAAGAACAATGGTTTTACTGTAGATGTAATGATAGATTCTGCTGGAGAGGAGTTAGTATCTGCAAGATTTGTCATAACCTACGATCCTGAATATGTCCAGCTTAAAAAAGCTGAAAGAAATAATGCCCTCTTTGCTCAATGGCCAGAGGATGAGACAAGTATAGATAATGAAAATGGAGTAGTAATGCTTACTGGCTTTTCTCAATCTGGGACAGATACACTCTATACTACTGCGGATGAGCCTGATGTAATGGCACGACTTTCATTTGAAGTTGTTAAGTTAGGTGATACTACTTTGAACTGGGAATATTCAGGAAGCGATGATAACTTCAAGTCTGTCATGCTCGTAGATGGAAGTCCTCCTCAGAATGTATTGAGTACGAAACCATCGTCAGCTACGTTTACAATTGAAAAAGAAATTGTTAATACTGCAATTGCTTGGAATAGGTACGTACTCATAGGTGGATTTGTATTAATACTTTTTGGTGGATTGATGATGTTCTCTGACCCTACAAAAAGATTTGCTAAAAGAGGTACTGTAGTTGTATATGAAGAAGACTAACTTACAAAACTTCCATAACAATGGTATGAGGGTTGCGTTAGTGACGGAATCTCTCTGGAGTATGGGTGGAGCGAATAGGGTATTAGAATCTTTTGCAAAGATGTATCCGGATGCTGATATATATGCGCTATTTGGTGATACCAAATCTCTTTCCTCTGAACTTCAAAAACACAGGATAATATATTCGGCATTAAACAAAAGGTTGTTCATAAAACAGCTATACCGATATACATATCACCTTTGGCCATTACATATTGAGAAATTTGATCTTAGCCAATATGATCTTGTAATCTCCTCGAGCGCGAGTGTTGCTTTTGGGGTTATAACTCCGATGACATGTAAACATATTGCCTATGTTCACTCTCCAATGAGATACCTGTGGGATTTGAAAGATGTGGGTATAAAAGAGTTAGTTTTTTTTAAAAGAATGGTAACTAATTTCTTGTTGGTATTCATAAGACTTTGGGAATCTTCCGCTTCTTCTCGTCCGGATATTTTAATATCTAACTCAAAATTCGTAGCCAGGCGTATTTCAAAGTATTGGGGCAGGGAAGTAGACTATGTTCTAACTCCTCCGGTACATTTCTATGAGAGTGTAATAAAGGATAAGAGTGAGAGGGGAAAGAAAGATCATGATAAATATATTGTAGCTGGAGCTCCATTTGAATTTAACAAGAAGGGTGAGTTTCTTTTGGAATGTATGAAAGATTCCAAGATTGTCTTAAAGCTAATTGGGAGTGGTTCTAAAGAACCTAGATTAAGAAGAAAATATTCTAAATACAAAAATATACAGTTCTTAGGAAAGATATCTGATGAGGAAAAATGGAGAGTACTCTCAAAGGCTTCTGCTTTTGTTATGCCTGGTATTGAGGACTATGGCATCTTTCCTGTGGAGGCTATGTCTGCTGGTACTCCTGTGTTAGCTTACAAGGCTGGAGGAATATTGGAGAATCTGATGGAGGGTGTTAATGGATATTTTTTTACGGAATGGAATAGAGAGAATTTTGATGTTGGTTTAATGAAAGTTCTAAATGAGAAATGGAATTACAAGAAGATATCAGAATCAGTTAAGAGGAATAACAATAGTGAGGATATGTTTAAAAAGAGGTTTAAAGAGTATTAGTTGAATGTGGTACTGGTTTTTGATATTATCATACTGTTCTTAATGTAATGCCGAGATAGCTCAGCTGGTAGAGCATTTGTCTGAAGAACAAAGGGTCCCCAGTCCGAACCTGGGTCTCGGCACCATTACGCGAGAGTAGTTCAGTTGGCTAGAACGACACATTGCCAATGTGTAGGTCGCGGGTTCGAACCCCGTCTCTCGCTCCATATTCAAATATACAATTATGAATATTGTAGAATACAAAAAAGCAATTCAATTCCCACTTCGTCAATCAACGCTATGCTTCTTAATCAGAGATGATGAAATTCTACTTGCTATGAAAAAACGAGGATTTGGAAAAGATAGATGGAATGGAGTAGGTGGGAAACCCGATGGAGAAGAAACAATTCTTGAGACTGCAATACGTGAGACCCAAGAAGAAATTGAAGTAACCCCAAACGATATGGAGGTAGTAGCAATTCTTGATTTCTATTTTGTAAATAACCCAGATTGGAATCAGCAAGTAGTAGCATACTTTTCAAGAAACTGGGTTGGAGAGCCTAAGGAAACAGAAGAAATGAGACCTCAATGGCATAAGAAGGATCAATTACCAATTGAAGCTATGTGGCCAGATGATGACTTTTGGCTTAATCCTGTTATAAATGGATCAAAGGTGAAAGCAGAGTTTTTGTTTGGAGAAAACGATATAGTGATGGATCACAATGTTATGGAAGTTGAGGTTTTGGATATTTAGAACTTATCCTTTAGAAAATAATAATCCTCCTGTATATCCAATATATGCAAATACAATAGCTCGAATTGTTTTACCTAATGTTACCGCTATTAAAAACTTCCACCACTTAATACCAAATGCACCTGCTACCAAACCAGCAACATCAAACAAAGGGTTAGGGATAAGTGCTAGTACAAAGATTGCCCATAATCCATATTTCTTAATCCTAATCTCCATTTTCTTGTATACCTTGCTTGATTTTACAATCCCACTACCACTATATCCAGCAAGATAGCCTACTAATTCTCCAAATGATGATGCTACTCCTACAGTTAAGCCGACTAGAAGAGGATTGGCGAATACACCACCCAATAATACATTTAATGGGGCTAATACTGGTACAGGTATTAATACTGTAGCATTTCCTAAGAACATTATTAAAAATATTCCTACATATCCAAATTCTTGAAGATTACGTATCTCTTTATTAAATACAATTATTAATACTGATATAGCTATTGAAGCTAAGAGCATTAATAGATGTTTAATACCGAATTTTTCTTGTTTATTAGGTTCTTCCATTGTTTATTATACTGAATATTTATGGGAAACCAAGAAAACCGAGGGGTCCTATTTTGTAGAACCCCTTGTTTGGGTCAGTTTTCTAATTCAGCTCTCTTAGGACACCGCCGTTATTCCTAAAAGTTTTGTTCAGAATTTTGATATCCATACCATTTTGAAGGACAATCAAAGCCCAGGAAATGCAGTTGATCCCGTTCTTTTGGTCACGTCTCCAGTCGAGCACTTCCTTTGGATCGTGAAGGTTGAAAGGAAAATCCTTTTCTTTCCAGGCAAAGATGCCATCTTGATGTGCAATTAGCAACAGAAGCTCCGTTGAGACGATAGGTGCAGATTGCTTTTTAGGAAATGCAAGATATGCTTTAACATTTGCAAGATTCGTGGGGGGCTTTTCTTCTACGATGGAAGCCTGATACAAGAAATCGTCTTCTTGAATTTCAAGTCCATCTTCAAGTCTTGCCAAGATTGATCCCATTGGATTCGCAATCAGCAGATTGCTATCATCAAAGAAATTGCGAACTTGTAAGCCATGAGTTATAACGATTTCATGATTTTTGGGATTACCATGTTCTTTTTTTACAACGATGGTTACGAGCTTGAGATTCTGATTATCTGACATAATACCCTTCCTTTTAAAAGATCCGGTTTGATTTGGCGGTTTGTTATTATACCACTCCTATAGTATATTTGTATTTCTTAAGAAATTTGTTAATATTAACTATGAAATTAGCCACCAAACAAGCGAAATCAATACTAACCCCAAGCAAACTCCCCGGTGCAGATTATGTAGTAAATCCATATTCCGGATGTGCGTTTGGATGTGTATATTGCTATGCAGAATTTACTAGAAAATTCACAGGCCATATGGGTGATGAATGGGGTACATACGTAGATGCAAAAATAAATACACCAGAGATATTTGAAAAAGAAATAGCCAATCTAACAAAGAAAGTAATTAAGAAGAATGAATTTAAAACAGGAAATAGACCGGTAATATTCTTTGGATCGGTAACAGATCCATATCAAGGAGTAGAAGCAAAATATGAATTAACTAAGAAGTGTTTAGAAATAGTTGCGAAGTCAGAAATCAAAAACGATATCGAAATATCACTTCTAACTAAATCTCCATTAGTAACCAGAGATATTGAAATACTAAAACAAATACCTAATCTAGAAGTAGGTATGACGATATCATCCATTGATGACAATATTAGTAGGATATTTGAATGCTATGCTCCTCCAAGTTCATTGAGAATATTGGCTTTGAAGAAACTTAATGAGGCAGGTATAAAGACATATGCATTTGTAGGACCATTACTTCCACACTTTGTTGCTAATGAAGAGAGCTTAAAAAAGTTGTTTAAGAAGATTAAGGATTCGGGGACTAAGAAGGTATGGGCTGAACATATAAATCTAACGGGAAGTAAGATGGATAGGTTAATAACTTTGGTTGGTGATCAGTTAACGGAAGGGGAATTAAAGCTTTTTAAAGATTCTCAAACTGATGAATACAAGATGAAATTAAGTAATATGATATTGGGTATTGTTAAGGAATATGGGTTGGAATTGGTAGGGGGAAAAGTGATTGATCATATTAAATTAAGCAAATAACTTATGGGAATCATAAAAGTAAATCAAACAGACGTTGGCGCGGTATATGAAATAATCCACGAATGTGTCCTTTGGCTACAAGCGAGAGGAATGGATCATTGGATGGATTATTATACAGAAGAATTAATTAAGCATAAGTTTGATACAGGAGAAATATTTCTTCTTAAAGAAGATGACAAGTTTGTAGGAACGATATCTGCGAGTAACCAAGAGCCATATTATTATTCCGAAAATAAAGATGGTGATAACGGTATGCCTATTAATCATACATTGAAATTCACACCCGGAAACGCTTGGTATGTTTCGGCTTTAGCTGTTTTACCAGAATCCCAGGGAAGAGGTCTTGCAAAAAAACTTCTTCAATATGTTGAGAATTATGCAAAAGAAAAAGGGATGGAGTTTCTTCGAATGGATGCCAGAGGAGACTATACTGACTTAATAAATATGTATTTAAGATGGGGATTTGAAAAAGTTGGCAGTATGCCAGATCCCGACAGTGAATATTTCTTAATGGAAAAGAAAGTTTTGTAGAGGTATTTCTTTTCAGATTGAAAAAATAGCGGATTCGGACGTCTCATAGTATAATCTGCTATGAGCAAAAAATTGCTATTTCTCTACCCTGTTGAAGAATATTGGGTAAACAATTTCCCATTTCGGAATGAGAGAAGTATAAAAAAATTAGAAACCACTATTGACCTCCGTTACAGACAAAAGGGGTATGAAATTTATTTTGCAACATTTAGAAATAGAGACGTATTTCAATTACAACTGCAACCTACGGATCATGTAATACGCGTAGAAACAGAATTTTTTGAGGGCTTCAAATATCCTAACCCAGAGCAGTTGCTAAATCAGTTAGGTGACACAGAGCGACTGGTCATCTGTGGGTTTCACCTGCCTGATTGTGTGGTCAGAATGGCCCAAGGAGCTGTGGATATGAAATTTGATACGCTTGTAGATGTTGAGTTAACTGAAAATTTCGCATATAGAAGCTCAAAATTTTATTTCAATCCAGAGGAATATAATTTTGCAAATATCTTTGTAGATGGAATGCATGATATTCATAAATATTCTCCACCCTCCCTTTACAGAATGAAAGAGTATGAAAAAGAGTTCTATCATTTAAAAGATTTTACACCAACAATAACTGAAGAAGATGTTGAAATACACGAACAGGATCAAGAAACATTGTTTATGGAATTTTCAAGCCCTAGATAAATAAACTTCTTTTAAATTATTCATATTTGAATTCTTCCATCCTTCATCATACTGATTACCAGTCGAGAGTAAATTAATAAATAGATATCTTTGTAACCTTATAGTATAATCACGACTGTAGTTTTTCATAATTACGATCTTTAAGTAGGGAGAAAAGAGCTTTCATGAGTATTACTGATTTAAATGAACTTCCATTACAGAAGCTATTGGAAATAGCTTGGAAAAATGAAAATGTCACTGAATCATCTGCGAGTTTAATGCTAATTGTGGCAAAAGAAGGACCTGAAGGCATAAAACTCTTTAATGAGTGTCGCCAACAGATGGACAAATTTTGTGACTCTAGTTTTCAGTTTGCCACGAGATGTTTGCTAAATGAATATGAAAAGAGGAAGAATCCTCAGAAAAAAAATCTCAATGTGGATATTCCATTCCCACAAGGAAATTGATTGTCCCAAACCCAGAGGGAATTACCCCTACTAATTTCCTCTGGTGCTTTACAAAAATTTTCTTTTCAATTATTCATATATCATATACACTAGACATATGGATATTGATATACAAAAACAGCCCACAAATCACATAAAGGACAGAATATTAAGATTCAAACCAGTAGCCTTTGTTAAAAAGAATCTACCCATATTCACCGTACTCTCCGTATTCCTCTTCTCACTCTTAATAGGGATATGGAATATTAAAAAATATACACTAACAGATCTACAAGGATTAGAGATCCCAGTCAATGTATCAACCCTCATAGATAAATACATGGGAGAGAAGTTAATAGGGAAGAACTACTTCTCTTTCTCAACAACCACATATGAAAAAGAAATGTTCTCCTCTGTACCATATATTAAGGAAGTCAACATTGAGAAAGTAATACCAAATAGGTTAGAAATATTCGTAGACCTATACAGACCTGCAAGTACAGCATTGATTAGAGAAACTGAATGCTATCTTCTCTCCGATGAAGGCATAGTGCTAGATATGATATGTCAAGAAGATACTGTAAATTGTTGTAAAGCATACGCAACAGCTCAATCATTGTATCTCTTTACTTCCTCTGAAGTAGATAGCTCCTCTCGCGAAAATGGCAAACAAGAGTTGTTAATAATGGAAAACATATACAAGGCTGTTAAGGTTATACAAACCTATGGGTATGAAATATCGGCAATCTCTCTGAAAGATATGGTATTGGAAATAACTCTAAAAACAGCACAAACATTCAAATTTAGTATGTCTGAAGACCTAGACTTACAGTTAGAAAGATATATTGCAGTTGCAAACAGAGTGAAAAGTGATAACCTTAAGTTTAAGTCGATAGATTTTCGTTTTGAAAGACCAGTTCTAAAAAACTAATTCTTGCTAAAACGGAGATTTTTGATTATATTATTATAAAGGACTTGTTAATTCTGAGTCTTTTTATATAATAAATTAGTAAAATTAACTCTGCCTTAAAAAACATGGCACGCAAAATAATAACAGCTATAGATCTCGGTTCCTCCAAAGTTACAACAGTAATTTCTTCTGTTGA
>Ga0209319_1001033_pt1 | contig 26041 bp, 30 predicted proteins | sample RifGroE2_FD_184000 | JGI IMG/M metagenome (GOLD analysis project Ga0209319, IMG submission 184000) | Groundwater microbial communities from Rifle, Colorado - Groundwater E2 (SPAdes) (version 2) | ecosystem: Environmental > Aquatic > Deep subsurface > Groundwater | place: Rifle, Colorado, United...
GTGCCGGAATCGACTTGCTTTATTGCGTCGGCGAAAAATCTCGAGACACCGCCCGCGGTGCTCTCGAAGCCGGCATGAATCAAAATCAAGTTCGCGAGTTTTCAAATTCCATCGACGCCGGCCGTCACCTTGATCAAGAAATCAAACAAGGCGACATTGTCCTCATCAAAGGCTCGCAAAGCGCGCGCATGGAAAAAGTTGTGAAAGACATCATGGCCGAACCGTTGCGAGCAGGTGAGTTGTTAGTGCGGCAGTACGGGAAATGGGTGGAGTGATTGGGCGGAAATGTCTAATTTCTAATTTTTAATTTCTAATGTTGGAGGTTTTTTTAAATTTAAAATCCATAATTAGAAATTAGGAATTTAAAATTAGACATTAAAAAAACAGAGCGGCCTGTCGTGGGCTGCTCTTTGAGTTTCGGCCGAGTGTGGCCTTAGCGGAAGAGACAGAGAGAGGTCTCGACCGGCTGATCGCTATCGTCTGGCCGATTGCATTTCCAGCGACTGTGGGTGTAGTCGGTGGCGTTGGCGAGCCAGCTCTTGAAGAAATTCCAGCCCGCGTTTTTGCGCAAACGCGCGTGTTCGATTTCGGCCCGGACCTTTCGATTCTCAGCCTCTGTGACTTGTCGTTCGAGATAATCGGCGGCGAGCCTGGATGGTTCGATGATTCCACGGAAGTCGGAGTAGGTCGCGGGGTCTGGTGGGTACTGGAGCGGACGGACGGCTTCGCGCCAGCTGTTGCAGGCTTGTTCGTAGTTTGTGTAGTTCATGGTCATCTGGCTGTGCAGGCCCATGTCGGCGTCGGTGAGGAAGCCGAGGTGGTGGGCGAGCTCGGTGCGGAAGATCAGGAAAACGCAGAAGATCGTGCTGAAGATTACCAGAACTAGTGAACGCCCTGGTTTCATCGGAGATAGAATGCCAGGGAGAGAAGTAGACCGACGACGACTGATCCGATGATCACGAGACTCAGCGAGGGGCCGTCGTTAAGGGACGAGGTGTTGGGGAAACCGCTTTTGGGGGCAGGTTTTTCGGCAGGCATGGCTGTCACACTCCTTTCGGGATAAGAGTTTGAACCAAACGCCAAATTATAATGGTCTCTTTTTTGTAAAAAGTCAAGACAAGAAGTTTTTGAACCAGGATTTTTAGGATTTTGGTGATTGGCAGGATTATTGGATTGGTTGTTTTTTTTGGGGGGTTAAAAAATATAGAGCAAAATAAAAAAAAGCCGCCCACCAGTTGTGGGCAGGGAGACGACTCGTGGTGGACGGTGCGCGCTAGTTTTCCCGGGTGCGGCGGAAGTCTTGTTCGAGTGCTCTTCGCCACCGCCGGCGATCCTTGGCAGAACCTCCCCGTTTGAACCAGCCGATCGCGCCGACGCGAGTCACCGGCCATCGGTCTTCCACCGGTGTGGCACAAGACGTTGACCAGGAGGTCGCGGTTGTCGATCACGAACATCTGTTTGTCCGTAGAGATGTCTTTGGTGTGGATCGGGAGTCTGAGGAACCCCACGGGCGGATATCCCTCTCCGGTTGGTCTGACCTTGATGACTTCGGGCATGCTTGGGCCTCTTTGGCCGCGAGGTGAGCTCTGTCAACGACAGATTGAATCAATAATAAAACCGCAAGCGTTTAACTTGCGGTTTTATTGGTGACCTCACGGGGAATCGAACCCCGGTTTGCGCCGTGAGAGGGCGCCGTCCTAACCGCTAGACGATGAGGCCAGGTTGGAATTTTCAAATTATCAAATTTTCCAATTAGGGCTTGATTATGATAAGGGAAAAATGGAAAAGTGTCAATTGTTTATTTTGATAATATTTGACAAAGCGGTAATTTAATTGTATGATATCATCATAACATCATATCATATGTCAACTATTTCCGTTCCCTTAACTCAAACCCTGGAATCGTTTATTGAGCGCACGGTAAAACGCGGCGCGGCTTCAACTAAAGCCGAGGTTGTGCGCCAGGCTTTGTCGCGCTATGCCGAGGAAGAAGCCATTGTCGCGGTTTTGCGCGCCCAGCAAGAGTGTAAAGACGGCAAAGAAGTTCGTGGAAATCTTCGAGAAATTTTAAAACAAATCTAGTTGAATATGGAGGTTTCTTTTTCTCCTTCTTTTCTTAGTTTTTTTCGTGTGTTGTCTAAACAATTGCAAGAGGAAACTTTAGAAAAGATCGATTTGTTTTCTGACATTAAAAATCATCAGGCCTTGAAAGTTCATAAATTAAAAGGCCGACTGTGTGGTTGTTATTCATTTTCAGTAAATTATCATATTCGTATTGTCTTCGAATTTATCGGAAAACCGCGTCGGGCTTATTTATTGTCAATCGGAGATCACGAAGTTTATAATTAAATTATTAAAAAATATTCGCGGCGGTGAATATTTTTTTGTTGGAAGAATTTTTGGTTTACAAAGATTACGTTATAAAAAAGCCGCGTCTCGAAAGACGCGGGGAGGGAGGTCGGCGACTAGCCGACAGGAAAGAGTCTTCTAGGCGTTGCACGGGCTGGGTATCAGACGGTTGAGAGTCGATGTGACTCCCTTGTTCCAGATTCCGCCATCGAAGTTGGGGCCGGCCTTGATCAACTGTGCGCGACGCAAGATTAGGGCACCTCTGCCTGAATCGGAGACGGCGACGACGCTCATGGGGCGAGCGAGCCACTTGTCGTCGAGCAGGTGGTCTTCGAGATCCTGCGGGATTGGGTCTTCGCCGAGAAAGAAGGTTCTTTCGAACTCGATGTGGAGTTGCTTGAGGATTTCGACGATGCCGGAGTTGGTGATCACCGTGACGGTGGTCACCTCGGTCAGTTCAGCTTGTTCCACGATGAGCTGGTGGTAGTGGGCACAGACGTCGTTCAGAATGCCGTTGACGATGATGAGGACTACTCGCATGGTGTGTCTCCTGTGGTTGGGGTCTGTTGGTTGAAGGTTCGGTAGGGAATGAGGCTGACGAGAGCTTGCTCGATGCCGTTGGTCAAGACCCCGTTGTCGAAGTCTGGGCCGAGGATTTCGATTTGTCGGGAGCGTAGTCCTTGAGCGCCGGCACCAGTCTCGGTGACCGCGACGACGCTCATAGGCTTGGCGCGCCATTTCTCGTCGAGCAGAAGATTGACGAGCCACTGATCCAGCGGAGTGTCGCCGAGGACGAAGGTGATTTGGACTTCGATCTCGGGGTTGTTCTGGACCACGACGACATCGTTGGGGTCCTGAGTAACGAAGAAGTTTTGACACAACAGGAGTGCTCGATTTTCGATGAACTCGCGGAGTCTCGTGGTCTCGCGGTTTTCTGGATCACCACTGACGATGATGAGAATGATGGAAGTCAAGTGAACTTTCCTCCAACTCCGGGTGGGGTGAAAAACCCGGAAGAGGGGCAGAGTAGCTGAATTAAAGAAAAAAGTCAAGGATCGGTTTTTTAGGTTGACCGATTTTCTTTTATCGTTTAAGGTTTTAATACCTTCGGAGGTGTTTTGTGTCCAAGAACGAATTCCGTGTCGGAGAGTCAGTTCTGCTTACTGTCGTCCCGCCGTCTCGGTGCGGTGTACATGTGGGTCAGGTGGTGCGCTGGCGGATCGAAAGTTCTGATTTTGTGCTGACCGAACCCAGAAACGGCACGACGGTTGCGGTCTTCTCGCAAGGTCATTTGGTCTTCATCATCAGTTTCCGACCGACAACTGTTGGTACTTTCGAGATCAAGATGAATATTGGTCACTATCCGGTTCGAGTTTCTCGAATCTACCGCGTGGTGGCTAATCCGGCCTTTTCCATGCTGGCCAGCCTGAGTTTTGCTCCGCGCTCGCCTATTATTCACCAGTCGCTCTCGCGCAACCCACCAACTCTTCACGACAATGACGACGATCCGTGCCCGGTAACCGAAGAAGTCGTGCCCGCCATCCACGACATCGAACCGGAAACCAAGCCGGCCGACTCGATCCGCGAAAGCAGACAAGGCTCCCGCTTCGCGCGTTCGAATACGATCTTTTATCTGCTCTTCGCGATCATGGTCCTGGCCGCGGTCGTCTCGTATTTCTGGTGGTGCGGCAAGTTCTAGCCGGCCACAAAAACTTCGGACTCGAATTACTCGAGTCTTTTTTCTTGACCTTTTCCCATAAATCAGCTACAATTCGCGCGTATTTTATGTTAATCAACAATCAAATCCGAAACATTGCCATTATTGCTCACGTTGATCACGGAAAAACCACCTTGGTTGACGCGCTTTTGAAGCAATCAAATACTTTTCGCGACGCCGAGGCTATGGGCACAACCATCATGGATTCCAACGAATTGGAGCGCGAACGCGGAATTACTATCTTTTCGAAGAACGCTTCGATCAAATGGAAAGATGTCAAAATTAATATTGTCGACACCCCCGGGCACGCCGACTTTGGTGGCGAGGTTGAGCGGATTATGAACCTGGTTAACGGTTGTCTTTTGCTTGTCGATGCCAAAGAGGGTCCCATGCCGCAAACCAAATTTGTTTTGCGCAAAGCCCTCGACGCCGGCCACAAAATTATTGTGGTCATTAACAAGATCGATAAAAAAGATGCTCGTCCGGATTGGGTTTTGAATAAAACTTTTGATCTGTTTGTCAACCTTGGTGCTAGCGACGAACAAACCGATTTTCCGGTTTTGTACGCTTCGGCTGTGAACGGCGTGGCCGGGTTTGAAGCCGATATTTCAAAAATGACCGGAGTGACCGATTTGTTAGATACTGTGATTGAAAAAATTGCGCCACCAGAAGGTGACGCCAAAAAACCTCTCCAGATTTCCATTGTCAATTTGCAATACGATAATTACAAAGGCCGAATTGCCATTGGTCGAATTATTAATGGCTCGGTTCGTAACGGCCAAAACGTGGCTCACATTAATCGCGACGGCGTAATCAAAAACACTCGTTTGACCGCGGTTCAGGTTTTTGATGGTTTGGGTCGAGCCGAAGTCGAAGAAGCCGGCGCCGGCGAAATTGTGGCGATTTCCGGTATCGAAGGTGTACAAATCGGCGAGACCATTACTGATCCGGAAAACCCCGTCGCTTTGCCGGTTACCGCGATCGAACAACCAACTGTCAAAATGACTTTTGGTGTTAACACCTCACCTTTTGCCGGTCGTGAAGGTCAGTTTTCCACCTCGCGTAATATCAAAGAACGTTTGGAGCGTGAACTTTTAAACGACGTGGCTTTGCGAGTTGAACCGAGCGAAATCGACAGCCGCTTTGTGGTTTCTGGTCGCGGCGAACTCCATCTAGCCATCTTGATCGAAAAAATGCGCCGCGAAGGTTACGAGTTCGAAGTCTCTCGCCCCCAAGTTATTTTTCACGAAGAAAACGGCGCCAAAACCGAACCTTACGAAACAGTTTCCATCGAGTGCCCGGAAAGTTTTGCAGGTGTGGTCATTGAAAAAATGGGTCAGCGTCGTGGCGAAATGAAAGACATGCGTTTGGAAAATGGCATCACTTATTTGGATTTTGAAATTCCAACTCGTGGTTTAATTGGTTATCGCAGTGAATTTTTGACCGACACCAAAGGTCAGGGGATTTTAAACAGTTTGCTTTTGGGTTATCTACCTTTTGCCGGCGAAATGGAGGCCGGCGCCCACGGTTCCTTGGTTTCCATGGAAAACGGTGTCACCATGGGTTATGCTCTCAAAAATCTCCAAGAACGCGGCCCGCTATTTATCGGTACGGCCGTCGAGGTTTATGCCGGCATGGTGGTTGGTCAATATTCGCGCAACGAAGATGTCGATGTTAATCCTTGCAAAGAAAAGCGGCTTTCCAACATGCGTAGTAAAGGTGAAGGCTCAACAATTATTCTGGAAACCCCGCGAATTATGACTTTGGAAGCCTGTTTGGAATATTTGGGCGAAGACGAACTGTTGGAAGTAACTCCAAAAAGCCTTCGTATTCGCAAGACTTTCTTGGACATGAACACCAGACATCGCGAAAAAGCCAAGAATTTGGAGCTATAAGTTTTTAAAAAAAAGAGAGGCCGGTGCTTGGTCTCTTTTTTAATTTTTGCTATAATAAACGGGTTATTATTTATTTCTCTTATGAAAATTGATTTCAAAAAAATAAATTCTTCACATTTGGCTTTGATGGGTATTTTGGTTGTCGTGATGGTCGGCGGTTTCTCACTTTTTAAACAAGAAAAAACCTCGGCTGCCACAGAAGTTTTGCCAGAAGTCGTTGCCGAAACTTTACCCGAGTCCTCGGGTCCGGCCGATATGGATGTCTTTGCCAAATGCCTAAACGACAGCGGCGCCAAACTTTTTGGTGCGGTCTGGTGTCCTCATTGTCAGGCCCAAAAAAAAGTTTTCGGCGAAAGCGTTCAGTATATAAATTATATCGAGTGCTCTCCGGACGGCACCAAAACCCAAGCCCCGGTCTGTAAAGACGCCGGCATCCAAGGTTATCCAACTTGGCAATTTGCTGATGGTTCGGAAATTTTAGGTGAGGCTAGTTTTGAACAATTAAGTGAGAGGACTTTGTGTCCGTTGTAGGGGGTTGGGTTGGGCGGTGAATTTTTTGATAAAGATCAGTTAGGTTGCATCAAGTTTTTTTTAAAAATGAAATAATTTTAAAAATTTATCCATTATTCAAGTATGGAAATAATCACAGAAATCGTTGGCTTCTCGGCGGCTCTTCTTGGTGCCATACATATGGTGCCGCAGTTTGTAAAATCTATTCGCACAAAAAGTGTTAAGGACGTTTCTTTTTACATGATTCTTTTGTACTTTTTTGCCACCGGTCTTTGGGCGTTGTATGGATATATGGCCAATAGCCTACCGGTGTTACTCGGCGATGGATTTAATTTTGTGATAACCTGTGCTCAACTGGTTGCAAAATTAAAATACGAAAAAAACGGTTGAAACGTTTTGTGTCTTCGTGCACGCATTTCGTTCTTTCCGTCAAATCAGTTATAATTACAATAATATTTTATGTCTTCAAAAACTACCAACATTGTCATCATTGGCGCCGGGGAGATCGGTAATGCTTTTAATTTTGTTTTAAAAAGACAGCATTTTCAAGTGGAAATGTGGGATCGGGAATTTTCTTTAGTGCCTCAGCAAAAACCATTAGAAGAAACTGTGCCAAAGGCCGAGGTGGTTTTTTTATGTGTGCCTTCGCAAGCCGTGCGTCCGGCTTTAACTTCGATTCTGTCTTTTTTACCAAAAAAAACCATCGTCGTCGCCATTTCCAAAGGTATCGAGAAAAAAACCAACAAACTCATGTCCGAAGTTTTACAAGAACTTTTGCCTTTAGGCGCGCCCATAGCTTTTTGCGGCGGCCCAATGTTGGCCGAAGAAATTATGAAAGGCCAGCAAGGCGTGGCGGTTTTAGCCACCAAAAGTCCGGTGGTTTTTGCTTGTTTAGAAAAAATGTTTGCCGGTAGCCAAATTCGTTTGGAATGGAGCAAAGATGTTTTGGGAGTGGCCGTGGCCGGGGTTTTAAAAAATGTTTATGCCATGGCTTTGGGTATGGCTAATGGTTTGGGTTGGAGCACCAACGCTCAAGCTTGGCTTTTAAGTGGTTGTTTGGCCGAGATGGAAAAGATCGCTTCTTGTTTTGGCGCCAAACCCGAGACGATTTCTAGTACTGCCGGTTTGGGTGATTTGGTGGCCACTGGTTTTAGTCCTTTTTCAAAAAACCGTGAAGCCGGTCGAACTTTGGCTCAAACCGGCAGTTGTTGTTTTACTGGCGAGGGCGCGGTTTCTTTTTCTTCGGTCTTAAAAAAAATCGGGCCACAAATTAAAAAATATCCAATTCTTCGATCTCTTAAAAAAGTTATAGTTCAAAAACAGCATGCCAAAAAAGTTTTCAAAAATTTTATCACCAGCTGATCATTTGCTGGTTTTAGATGTTGGTACCACCGGCATTAAAGCTTTTGTTTTTGACGCTGATTTAAAAATCAAAGCTCGCGTCAATCGTCCGCTCAAAAAGTTTCGTCCAAAAAAAGATTGGGTCGAGCAAAATCCGTTGGAGATTTTGGAAACCTCCAAACAAGTTTTAAAAGAAGCTCGGCGCGCCGGTCGAGTTAATTTGATTCACCTCAAAGGTTTTGGATTGACTAACCAGCGTGAAACCGTCGTGGCTTGGGACCGAATTAGTGGGAAGCCGATTTGTCCGGCGATTGTTTGGGAAGATCGGAGAGGTTTGAGAGGCTTGAGAGGCGGGAGAGGCTTGAAAGGCTTGAGGGGCTTGAGAGGTTTGGTGCGGGAGAGAACTGGTTTAAAACTCGACGCTTATTTTTCGGCTTCGAAGATTCGGTGGATTCTTGAAAATGTTCCGAAAGTTCGGAGGCTTTTGAAAGAAAACAAACTTCTTGTCGGCACTGTTGATTCTTGGTTGTTGTGGAACTTGTGTCAGGACGAACCGTTTTTGACCGACGAGACCAATGCTTCGCGGACTTTGCTTTTTAATATTAAAAAAAAAGAATGGGACCCCGAGCTTCTTGATTTGTTCCAGATTCCGCTCGAGATTTTACCGCAGGTTTTTCCTTCTGGAGCCGAGTTCGGGGTTTTGAAAAAAGAAATCGTGGGTGTTTCACTTCCGGTCTTGGCCGTCATCGGCGATCAACAAGCCAGTACTTATGCCGCCGGAGTCGAGGTTAAAACAACAAAAGTCACTTACGGCACCGGTGCTTTTCTTGTTCAGTCCCTCGACGGAAAATTCAAACTTTGTCCGGATTTTTTTACGACTCTTTTACCAACACTCGGCGGAGCTCCGATCTTTGCCCTCGAGGCCAAAGTTGAAAACTGTGCCGCGATTGTCGAGCCGGTTTTAAACGATCCAAAAAAACTTCGACAGGTTTTGACTCGAATCGCCAAAAAAGTCGACGTCGCCATTCAAAAGCTCCCGGTTAAACCTAAAGAACTAGTGATCGACGGCGGCGTAACTCGTGACGGTATTATCGCCGAACTTCAAGAAAAAATTTCCGGCATTCCGGTTCGAACCCAAACGGTTTTTGACGGTACGGCGCTCGGGGTGGCCAAGATGATTTTGAAGGTTTTTGAGAAGAGATAAACTTTTCCACTCTTTTGTTTCCACTCTTTTGTTGTGAAATTTTAAGACTTGTTGTAACCTAAATAGCGAAGATTTTAAAATTAAAATTAATTTTATGGGAGAAAAAGGACCTGTAACCCCCGAGGAGGCTGGCGTATATTTAAAAAAAGGCGTTGGTGGTCGTCGGGTAAAAAAAGGAGAGGAGCCTTCTGAAGAGTTAGTGGCGAAGGCTATTAAAGAAATAACCAGAAGACGAACAAAAAACGAAAATCGAGATTCTGGACTTGGTTTTGAGAAGGGCAGAGACCACGCCTTGGATTTGCTTACATACTCGTTAGACAATCAAAGTCAAGAGGAAATTTCTCAAAGAGTTTTGGAATCAGCCCGATGGGATCTAGAAGGAACTCGCGCAATATTAGAACAAAGGCGCGAGCGTGTTATTGGATTAATTCAGGAACATGAAAAATGGTTGCCGATTTTTGATTTTTTAAATAACTTGGAAAAAAGATACGACAAAGGTGGTGAACCAGGACTTGGTAGAGGAAAGAAAAAACCTTTTCGTGTGTTCCTTGATGAAGAAATTAATAAGGCTACTCGCGCCGGCGAACAAGTCGTGGATCTTTTTCAAGATAAAGAAGTTACCGTTTTTTTGCATAAGATTAAAAAAACCAGTGATTTTAGAGCTGAAATTGAGCGCCGAAGTCTTTCGTCAGAAAGGTTGGATAAATTGAGAAAGAGATTAGACTTTGTGTATCAAGAATTGGAAAAATTGCAAAAAAAAGAACAGCTTGATAAAGACGCGGAAGAACTTGAAAAGGTTGAATTTGAACAAGGAATAAATTAGAAAAAAGTTTTTCAAATTTTCTTGTAGAAAAAATTTCTTTTTCCCCGCCTGTCCTGAACGCCACGTGCCGCGCCCGCCATAGCTTGCCGCGAGCGACGACGGGAAGGATCTAACTCGAATTTAGTTTTTGCTCGTAAGAAAACCTGAAGAACCAGAAAAAATAATATGTCAAGACAAGAGATTGATGAAATAGAAGCCGCCGGAATGTGTCAACACGGAAATTTTTTGGCGACTTGTGAAACTTGTAAAATCGATTCGGCCCGGCCACCAGAAAAAGTTTTGATTAAAGAAAAACCAGAAGCTTTGTCAGAAAAGGAAAAACATGAACGCAAAAAAGCCCTGCAGGTCAAAATAATTAAAGAATGGGCCGGACAGCAAACTCCGTCTTTGACCGAAGGTCGGGATTTTTTCTTTATTACTGATTTCAGGTCAGCAGTCGCCGAGGGAGAAAATGTTTCTCCTCACGAAGAGACTCATCTTTATTTTGGCTTCCGCAGAGATGCTTTTTTGAAAATTAAGAAATTTTTTGAGAAGGAATACCTTGCGGCCATGAACACCGCTAGGGAAACCGAAGGAGAGATTTTTTCTCCTTGGGCCAAACGCGAGGTTTCTTTTAATTTTAGCTGGGGTGGTCGGTTTATGGTTGAACAGGCAGCCGGCGGCATACCGGTTGATTCCGTGCCGGTTGAATTTCGTGATGGCAGACCCGAGATGCGCACGCATCATGGTGAATTTAAAAACTTTTTTGCTGAAAAGACTGGTTTTGAATTTCCTAAACCCGAAGAACTCGACACGGTTCTCCTTCAACTAAGTCGATCCGAGCCATGGTATCGCGCGGCCATTCGAATGTGTGAAGACAAGATGAAAAAACTCGAAAGTCTTTTGCCAGAAGATCAGGACAGGTTACTGCCAAAAGGTGGCTGGGACGCTTTGCCCCACTTTAGTTCTTTGGTTTACACCATAAAAATATGTGAAAACGCCAGGAATTCAAAAAAGTGGTCTGATGGAAAATATTTTAGAGATATCCCAGAAGTGGTCGTTGATTTACCAGAGCAAATCAGACATTTCAACGATTTTACTTATAACGCTGATGATTGGACGAGTCTGGAAAAAGTTGCTGCTTTTGTCGGCGAAGAATTGCAAGCGGCTGGTTTTCCTAAACTTCCTCCGGCAGAAGGGCGGATTGATCGGATTTTTTCTTTGGTGGGAAAGTTACGTGGTGATGATAAAATGCAAAATTTTGATCGACATCAGCTGGAAAAAATTGAAAGCGAATTTTCAGAAAAGTTGTATGGGGAACCTGTTCAAGAGTAAAAAAGTAATTTCAAAACAAAACCCGCCTTGCTGGCGGGTTTTCTGGATTCAAAATTTACTCGACCAACTTGTAGGTTATGGAAACGCTAATTGTTACTTCGTTCGTCCCACTTTCGATTGTTGGTCCACCGCCGTCGTAACTCAAACTGCTGTACATTTGATATTCGTCGGAAACGGAAACTGGCGACCATTCACTGTAGCCAACGGCGCTTTCGATTTTTGTGCCGAGCGAGTCAGCAATTTCTTGGGCTTTTTTTTGAGCTTGCTCAATAGCTTTGATACGAGCCTCGGCTTTTAGATTGGTGGTATCATCGATTGTAAAAGTTGGACCGGAAATGTTGGTAATGTCGTTACTGCCAACCATGGCTAGAATCGAAGAGATTTTGGAAGTGTCGCGGACTTTTACGGTTATGTAGTTGGCCACAATCCAACCGGCGCTTTCGTAATCTTGGGTTTCGGAATTCCAATTGGTATCTTCGTAAACATTGTAACCCGAGGTTTGGATATCGTCTTCGGAAATTTCCAGTTTTTTAATTTCAGCGATAATGGTGTTCATGGTTGCGGTGTTGGTAAATTGAGCTGAGGCGACATCGACGCCTTTGCTTTCGGTGCCCATGGTTAGAGTGGCAATATCTGGTTTGCCGGTTACGGTTCCTACGCCATCAACAAAAATCGTGTGCTCGTAAGGTACTGGCTGGCCGATTTCTTCGGATTGTCGTAACAAGTTGTCGCTTTTTATGCCGAGGTAAAGAACGGAACTTATTAGGAGTATAAGGATCACCACGGCAAAAATTCGATCCTCCTGCCAACTTGGCCAAATAGACATAATGTTTTTTTTAATTCGTGGTTATTATAGCACAAAAAGGGGTCAAGGGGGATGGGGGGGACAAAAAGGAACCTAAGAAAGGTGGAATTTTTTTGGTTTTTCAGTTAATCTATTAGATGTTGATTGTTTTATGTCTCGCCGACAACTGTCAAAATTCCATTGGGTTTTTATTTTTTGCGTTTTAATATTAGTCGCGGTTTTTTTGCGTTTTTATTTTGTTTATCGACTGCCTCAAAATTTAGCGGCTTTAAGTTTGGAAGAATTGATTATTGATTCGGGAATTGATAACGAATCCATGCCAGCCATCGAGAAACCGATTTTTGAGTCAGTTCCGTCTGCAGACGCTTATTTACAAAACGAGGGGCAGGGAATTGTTTTGGTTAAAAAGAACGAAGCCAGATTTTATCCTTTTCAAATTTTGGTTTGGCATAATTTTGTTAACGACACCTGGAACAATCAATCGATTTTATTGGCTTACGATCCGTTTTGCGGCAGTGCCGCGGTTTTTGATCGTCAATTATCCAATGGTGAGTCCCCGATTTTTATAAATTCCGGAAAGATTTATAATAACAATATTTTATTTACGGTTCAGGGTGAAACTTCTTTATGGAGTTCGTTTTCCGGAAAAATTTTGTCAGCGGCCGAAACCGAAGAAACTTTGGAAAAAATTCCTGCTTTTATTATGACTTGGCAGAATTTTCGTTATGCTTTCCCGAGCGGTAAAGTTTTGTCCAGAGAAACCGGTTTTAGTCGAGACTATTCGCAAAATCCTTATGGCACTTACGCCAGTTCGCCAGAGGTTTGGTATCCTTTGACTAAATACGATTCCAGTTTGCCGGCCAAAACTTTTGTTTATGGTTTTGATCAGGCGGTTTTTCCAAAAGATAATATAGAAAGTTCTGGTCAGATTGTCGTCACAAACGAAAATAAAAAAATAGCTTTTGTTTGGGACGAAGATTTAGAAACCGTTCGCGGTTTTGAACTTGAAAGTGACGAATCGTTTGGTCAAGAAATCGCCTTGTCGCCGAGTTATTGGTTTTGCTCGGTAGCGCAAGTTTCTGAACCAGGATTCTCGGGATTTTAAGGATTAAAAGGATTGTGGGTGGTTTTAAAATATGGAACACGAAGATTTATCGAGAAAAATTATTGGCTGTGCCATGGCGGTTCATTCCGCTTTAGGCAGCGGTTTTCAGGAGGTGGTTTATCAACGGGCCTTGGGTATAGAAATGACGATCCAGGGGCTTTCTTTTGGTCGTGAGGTGGAAATGTTTATTTATTATCGCGGGCACGAAATTGGTGGATGAAGAGTTGACTTTTTTGTTGATGAGAAAATAATGGTAGAAATTAAAGCCCTTGTTCGATTAGAAGACGTTCATCTGGCTCAGGCCAAAAATTATCTGGAAGCTTACGGATTGGAAAATGGTTTGTTGATAAATTTTGGCGGAAAAAGTTTAGAATTTAAACGAGTTTATAACAATAAAAAAATCAGCCTTCCCACCAATCCTGTTAATCACCAAAATCCTGGGAATCCTGGTTCAGACAATTTAATATGATCCTCTATATCGTCGCCACCCCCATCGGCAATCTCTCCGACCTCACCTCTCGTGCTATCGAAACTTTCAAAACTGTCGACGCTATTTTGTGCGAAGACACGCGAATGACTTTGAAGATTTTGAATTCTTTGGATTTTAAAAAACCGTTGATTTCTTTTCATCAACATTCGGATGAGCGCAAGTTTCAAGATGTTTTGAAAATGTTAAGAGAAGGGCAGAGTTTGGCTTTGGTGACCGATGCCGGCACGCCCGGAATCTCTGACCCTGGCGGACTGCTCGTAGCCGCCGCGGTCAAAGAGTTCGGAAATAAACTCGAGGTTATCCCGATCCCCGGAGCTTGCGCGGCCATTGCCGCTCTTTCGGTTTCCGGTTTTCCAACCGACAAATTTTTGTTCCTGGGCTTTCCTCCGCACAAGAAAGGTCGCAAGTCGTATTTCGAACGTGTGGCTGCCACCGAGGAAACGGTTTGTTTTTACGAGTCGACACATCGGATTTTAAAAACTCTTGGCGAGCTCGGCGTAGTTGTCGGCGATCGCCAGCTGGTTGTTTGCAGAGAACTGACTAAAATTCACGAAACCACTTATCGCGGCACCTCTTCTGATGTGACAGAATCTCTAAAAAATAGTAGTATAAAAGGAGAATTTGTCATTATCGTCGGTCCCAAAAAATAAACTCGATTCCCTAAAGCCTTAACGCCTTTCAGTCCTAGGCTGATCCGCCTTTGGCAGAAACGCCCAAAAAATCTGTCTCCCTCATTATGAAAACCTTTTACATAACCACTCCGATTTACTATATTAATGGAAAACCCTCTATTGGTCATGCTTACACTGCGATTGCGGCGGATATTCTTGCTCGCTACCATCGTATGCTCGGTGAGGAGGTAATGTTTCAAACCGGCACGGACGAGAATAGTCAAAAAAATGTCGAGGCGGCTAAAGAACGTGATGTTAAAGAATATCTCGATGAGATGGCCGCTTTGTGGGAGCGAACTTTTGATTCGCTCGGTTTGACGCATAATCGTTTTATCCGCACGACCGAAGTGGCACATTATAACTCGGTCGAAAAATTTTGGAAGACGGTCGAGTCCAAAGGCGACATTTATTTGGGATCTTACGAAGGTTTGTATTGCCAAGGCTGCGAGGCTTTTGTCAATGAGTCTGATTTGGTCGACGATCAGTGTCCGCATCACAAAAAAGTTCCCAAAACCATTAAAGAAAATAATTATTTTTTTCGTCTCACAAAATATCGCGACGATTTACTTGCTTACATCGATGAACATCCGGATTTTATTCAACCCGAAGCTCGTCGTAACGAAGTTTTGAGTTATGTCCGAAATTTCATGACCGATATTTCCATCTCGCGCGAGACGATGAATTGGGGTATTCCGGTTCCTGGTGATGAGAAACATCGTGTTTATGTTTGGTTCGACGCTCTGATCAATTATTTGTCAGGCGTCGGTTATGTTGACGACACGACGGCTTTTGAAAAATGGTGGCCGGCCAATCTTCATCTTGTTGGTAAGGATATTATTAAGTTTCACTGCGCTTTGTGGCCGGCAATGTTAATGTCGGCCGGGTTGCCATTGCCGAAAAATGTTTTTGCTCATGGTTTTTTTACCATTGATGGACAAAAAATGTCCAAGTCGCTCGGCAACACTGTTGATCCAGTCGAGATGGCCGAAAAGTACGGAAACGATGTTCTCCGCTATTTCTTGTTTCGCGAAATTCCTTTTGGCGGCGACGGTGATTTTTCCGAAGCTCGTTTAGTTGGCCGTTATAATACTGATCTCGCGAACGAACTCGGCAACCTCGTCAATCGCGTTCTGACCATGACCGAAAAATACACCAACGGAACAGTCCCCGAGGTCGCCGACGGTTTCCTGGCCGGCGCTTGGCCGGCATATCATCTCGCTCTTGAAGAAAATCGTTTGAGTGACGCTCTTGATATTGTTTGGGGCTTGATTCGCCAAGCCAACCAATTCATTGATCAACAACAACCTTGGCAGTTGGCCAAACTCGAAGAAAAGAAAATGCTGAATGACACGCTTTATGTTTTGCTCGAAACCCTGCGACACATCGCTTGGATGCTTTATCCGTTCATGCCGACCACGGCCGAAAAAATGTTTGTCCAGTTAGGTCTAGAAACCCCGAAGGAGTTTGGCCAGTCGTTTGAGTCGGCTTGGGTGTGGGGCGAGTTGAAGCCGGGGCATAAGTTGGCCAAGGGCGAGCCGTTGTTTCCGAGGAAAGAATAGTTTACGTTGGTGTTGTAATGTTTCCTTTGAAATATTATAACGGCAATATAATATTTATGCCAAAATATCGAGGTGAATGGGATCCGATCGACGATCCTTCCATACGCGATTTACAAAACAGAGAAGATTTAGAACAGGTTTTGCAAAGAGAAATTGCCGATCTTTATGAAGAGACCGACGAGTATCTTTTAAAAGAATATGGCGGAGCCTGGCCTGATCCTGACGACTTGTTTGTAAAAATCGGTAAAATAAAAAAGCGGATGAAGCCTTTGCCATGGTCAGAACAAACAGGTTTACAGCGGAGAATATCCGGAGCCGAAGTCAGAATTATAAAATATTCAGTTTTTTATTGGCAAGCCATAATTGACCGTTTCGGATTTCGTATTGGTCGTGAAAAATCTCCTCGAGAATACGGAGAATATGTTGGCGATGAGTTAAAAATGGGTCTTACCCATTTTCTGGCAAAACTCGACAAAGTGAAATTTCCAGATGTTGTGAGTAGTTTAGAGAGTCAGCTGGACAGACTTGAACGGTACCGAAAAGAACCTCAAGCTTATAATTTTGATGAAATTTTTGAAGATTTACAAAAAATAATTTTTGATAAATTATCTTATTCCAGTTTTTTTAGAAACAGAGAAACAAGAGGTTTGGCAGATTCTCGTCGAGATCGGGAAGAAGGGTTAAGATTTTTTACTGACTTAAAAGAAAAGATTGGCGAGCTCGAGGCGGTTGTCGACAAGATGACCGACGAGGAAATCAAAACGGATTCTGGTCAAGGTGTCGAGTTTCTAAAATCAAAGATTGAACGATTGGAATTTGAAGAAAGTTCGGTGGATTTATTGGCTGGATACCGTGCCTCTTTAGGTGATTTGCGATATCGGTTAGGTCAGGGGGAAGATATTTTTCAAGAAACTTCGGCCTTGCGTGAAATTTTACAAACCATGCTGATTCAAGCTCAAGCTGTTCGTTCCGGCACTGTGCTTTTGTTCGAGGATTTACTTTCTCAAATCAACAGACTAGAGAAAAAGCAAAAACCACTGCCTGAAGAAGATTGGCAAGGTGAATTGCGAACCGCTGAACGACAAAGAGATTTAAGTTTAGCCTACGCGGTTTTGGGAGTTTTTGAAGATGAGCCAGCTAGAGAAACTGTCAAAAAGGCCCGAAACGATTTGGCCAGAAAATTTCATACTGATTTGGGTGGAGACGAAACAAAAATTAAACAGATAAACGCCGCTTACGAATTAATTGAAAGAGTTCGCGGGTGGAAATAAATATGAGTCACGAATCCGGAACAAATTTTGACCACTCTGGCGCCGAGGCCGCGGCCGCCGAGCAAATTGCTCGCGAGAATATTGAAGTCGCGCCGCAAAGTGCCGAACAACTTTTTGAGGCGACCGAAGCGGCCGTGGATTCTTTGCTTTCGCGATTGGTTAGAAATCCATCGGCCGTGGAATATTTAACTGAAATTTCAGTACGTGTTCAACGATATTTACTTGATGATAAAACCGGTCAGCCTTCGCTTTTTGCCAAAGGTCTGGTTCAAAAAATAAATAATCCCGCGTTAATCGAAGTTGGTCGGCAGCTGGTGTCTGAAATTAATCCACTGTTTTTCGGTCTTCGTAAAGCGGTGACCGAACATAACGCGATGACACAAGCCGGAGTTTCCGCTGATTTGATTTTGGAAAAAGAAGGCGGTTTGGTTGATTTGTTGAAAATCGGAAAAGTTGCCGGACAAAAAACCACGACCGTGTTTGGATATCTTGAAGGTTTGAGTTCAGAACAAGAATCCACACCGACAAAAATCGTCGTAATTGATCCTTTTGGTGAAAACGAGGCCAATAAAAAATATTGGCAAGAACGGCGAGCGGCGCGCGAGGAAATGTTCGAACGAACGGAAACCTATCAGGAGATCATTGCTAACAGATCGGCAGCGGCGGTTTTTGAGCTCGATGCCGTTTCTCGAGTAGCCGAAGTTGACGGCGATGCCGAATTAGTCGAGGCCGCGATCACTCTAGCTGATTTTATTGATAGTCAAATCGATCCGCTAAAAAATGATTTCAAAAAAACCGTCGGTCGTTTGTCTTTTTTTCGCGGCCAAGCCGATCAGATGATCGACTTATTAAACGCCGCCGAAGTTTTGAAACAAAAAAATCCTCAACTTTTTGCTCGTTTGCTCGGTGTTTCCCAAGGCCGCGAATCCAGCGAGGCCGAGCGCAGCGATCTTTTTGGAAATATTTTTCATATCGCTTTCCACCGTTCTTTGCGTCGTTCTCCGCGCGGAGTTTCCGCCTTGCCTGGCCGTCAGGTTTTGCGCGAACAACTTGACGGTTTACTCGAGTTGGAGACCAAACAGTTACCGCTTCAACATGTTAACCCGGAACAGATGGAACAAATGCAAAGTCAACTAAAAGCCGAATTGGAGAAAAGTTTGCCGGGCGCCAAAGAAAAACCCAATCCGATTTTGGTTGCCATGCTAACCGGTACTCTTGTCGAACGAGTTCGCGAGGTCGAACTGCACGAACTTTTCCGCGCCGTTTCCAAAGAAGCTGAAGAAAAACTCGAAGGGCCCGAAGCTCGAATTGAAGAGCTTAGACAATTGTATGAAAAAATCAAAAAACTCGGGCCGCTTCCGGATCACGAGGAGCTTGAAGCTGAATTCGCTCTCGGATTAATTTCCAAAAGGAAATCGGAAAGAATTATTATCCGTCGCGTTAAAGCTCTTCCGGAGGCCAGAACCGATCGCGCCTATGAGTTATCTTGGCTCGTTGATTTTGCCATAAAATCCAAACTTGATTTAAACGAAGTTTTTGGTGATTTCTTGAAAATCGTCGAAGCCGAAATGGGTATTGAGAAATACGGTGTAGGAGTTGTAGAGAAAAAAGAAAATTTGAGTTCTGCTATTATTTTGAAAGCGAAAATTGGGTTGGATTTTTCCAAGGAGTTGAAAGAGTTTGAAAAAATAATCAGGAATAATTCAAAAGATTTGATTATTTTACTCAAAGCGCAAAGAGCGGCCGGAATTGACACCGGAGAGACGGTGGGAAGGATCTTTTCTTATTTTGAAACAGGCAATAATTTTAGTTGGTTGGACATCGTCGATGTGGTTTTTGGTTTGAATAAGAGAGACGCAGTTAATTTTTTACATCTTTTTGCGGCGAAATTTCGGTTGCGTTCTATTCCAATGATGAATTCACGTTCGTCAGATTTAATTGATTTTGCCGTGTTAGCTTTCGATGCGGGTTGGCTTGGGTGGGAAACCGGAATCACCAATAGTAATGAAGAATTAGTGGTAAAGACAAAAATTGGAATGGAACAAGCAAGGTTGGCCGGCGTTGAAAAATCTGAAATTGAGGAGTTGCGAAAACAAGCTGTTGACGAATTGGTTGATAGATTTCAGAAAGAAGATTCCGACAAGCGAAAAAGTCAAATTCTTGTTTTGGTTGTCTATCTTGGCGGTATCGCGGAAGCCGTGCGTTTATGTGAAAGAGGTGATTTGGTTTGGGACAGAGGTTGGTTGGCTTCAGAAATCGCCAAACAGGCCTCAGCCGCCAAACAGGAAATAGCCGACGTCCGTTGGGAAAAAGAATGCACTCGCGAAGCCCGCGAACTGTTCGGCAAAAACTTTTTCGGCGTTGAACAAATTGAATCAGCTTTCACTATTAAAGACAGACAAGACAAAGACGTTAAACTAATCGATCTATCTCCATCCGAACGCCAACAAGCCGAACAAATGCTAAAAGAAAAACTCAACGAACCCGATATTAAAGAATTTTTCTCAAGGCCGAAAAATCAGAGAGACATTAAAGACGGCAAATACCTTCTGATCCTTCGAGTCAACACAATCAAAGTCAACAGCCAAGATGTTCCGCTCACGATTAAAGCAATGAAAGATCTGATTGCTCCGGACATGGAAGAAAAAGGACAAGGAAAACTTCTATGGAACACAAGAATAGAAGATTTCTACACCACCTCCACTCCAGTCGTCGCTCCGAGCGAGCTAAGGCGGGCACAGCCAACCTTTGAATGGATAATCGTCACCAAAGATGTTGTCCAAAGTACATTGGGAAAAGATCACTTAACCCAAACCACCAAACTCCAAGAAGAAGCCGAAAGAATCGGTCTTGATTCAACCAAAATCAAACGCCGCCAACCCGTACAAACAGTTTTTGATCACCTTGTTTCATTAAGAACAATTAACCAACGCCTACTTGAAAACAGATATGATCGGTCGGACGAAAGCTCTTCTCCGGGTTTCCTCGCGTATGTCGGCAGCGGCGGCTCCCTCGGGCTCCGCCTGCTCGACGGGGCTCCCGACAACTCGCGCGGCCGCCTCGGGGCGTCTCTCTCTCGCTAGTTTGCCTGTCCAGCCGTAGCTCGGCCTGTCCACCGTAGCCCTCGCGAAGGTGGGCGAAGGTGGGCGGAGGCGGATGGCTTACAATTTTGGTTCCTTGGCTCTTGAATTCTTGGACATTTGGAAAAAATAACCCACTAAAATTTTATGTCTCTCATCGACATCATCCTTCTCGTTCTGGTCGGCGTATTCGCCGTCCATGGTCTGTGGTTCGGCTTCATTCGTACTCTTGGAAACGGCGTTGGCCTAATCGTCGGTTCTATCGTTGCCAGCCAATATACAGGTGTGGCCGTTGATTATCTTGGTTTTCTTTTTGCCGGAAACACGACTGTTGCCGGAATTGTCCTGTTTCTTTTGATCTTGATTATCACCCAACGCCTTGTTGGTTTTATTTTTTGGATTGTTGATCGACTTTTTGGCTTCCTGCGTTGGCTCCCATTCGTCGGTTTTGTAAATAAATTACTCGGCGGCATTTTGGGTTTGGTCGAAGGTTTTGTTTTGGTCGGAGCAGGGGTTTATTTTTCTCAGTTAATGTTTCCGGCTTGGGTTAGCGGGTGGTTTAGCGGGTCGTGGGTGGTTGGGTATATCAATGGCGTGACGGCCAGTTTGGCGGTGATGATGCCGTGGATGTAAGTTTCCTCAGCCCCCTATGCCCCCTCAGCTTTTTAAACTCATCGACACCCACTGCCACATCCATTTCAACGCTTACAAGCAAGACATGGACGAAGTCATCAAACGCTCGTTGAACGCAAGTGTTTTTATGATAACCGTCGGCACCCAACAAGACACTTCACGACGAGCTGTCGAGGTGGCCGAAAAATACGACGGAGTATGGGCGGCCATCGGCCTCCACCCGTCGCATACTTCAGAACAATCGTTTGAGGATGATGACGAGCTGCCTACTGCGACCATTAAAACTCGTAGCGAGGAATTTGATCCGGATTTTTATCGCGAGCTTGCCAAAAGCAAAAAAGTCGTGGCCATTGGCGAGTGTGGTTTGGATTATTATCATTTACCGGAAGATTTTCCGATCGAAGAAGCCAAAGCCAAACAAAAAATCGCTCTGCGCGCTCAACTCGATTTAGCCGACGAACTCGGCCTACCGCTTATCATCCACTCGCGTGCGGCTCACGCCGATCAAATAGCCGTGCTCCGCGAATATATCACAGCTGGTAAGCTCGCAAAGCGCGGTGTAACTCATTGTTTTACCGGCACCATCGAGGAGGCTCAAGATTATCTCAATCTCGGTTTTTTGATTTCTTTCACTGGTATTATTACTTTCCCTCCACGAAAAAGTGAAGGCTCAATTTCGCCACTACAAAAAGTTGTTCAACAAATTCCCTTGGAAAAAGTCATGATCGAAACTGACGCGCCGTATTTGGCCCCGCCTCCGTATCGCGGCAAGAGAAACGAACCGGCTTATGTTGTCGAGGTGGCGCGAAAACTTGCCGAGCTTCATCGCAAGAGTTTGGATGAGGTGATTGAAGTGACTACACGGAACGCGGAAAATTTTTTTCAAATAAAAATCACGGAGTAACATCCGCGATTTTTGTTCTAGTATTTCAGGTTAGGGTAGAGTGGAAAACGATCGGTTAATTCTTTGACTCGGTTTTTAATGTCAGCCAATTTAATTTCGTCGTCTTTTGAAGTAATAGCCTCGTCAATCCAAGCGGCGATTTGTTTCATTTCTTCTTCTTTCATTCCGCGAGTAGTAATTGCCGGAGTTCCGAGACGAATACCGGAAGGATCCATCGGACCTCGAGGGTCATCGGGGATCATGTTTTTGTTCAAGGTGATACCGGCTTTGTCGAGAGCAACTTCGGCTTCTTGGCCAGTGATGTTTTTAGAACTCATGACGTCGATGAGGAGTAGATGGTTGTCGGTGCCGCCGAAGCAGATTTTGTAACCGCGATTTTTAAATTCTTCTTCCAAAATTTTCGCATTCTTTTTTATTTGTCGAGCGTATTCTTTGAACTCCGGTCGGAGGGCTTCGCTAAAGGCCACGGCTTTGGCGGCGATCACGTTTTCGTGCGGGCCGCCTTGTAGGCCAGGAAAGACAGCTTTGTTTACAGCCTTGGCGTGCTCTTTTTTACACATGATCATGCCACCGCGCGGGCCGCGTAAGGTTTTGTGAGTGGTGGTGGTGACAATGTCGAAAAGAGGAACCGGATTATTCATTTCGCCAGCGGCGATGAGGCCGGCAATGTGAGCGATGTCGGCCATGGTGTAGGCACCGACTTCATCGGCAATTTGTTTGATGCGAGTGTAATCAATTTCGCGCGAGTAAGCCGAGTAGCCGACCAAAATTAATTTTGGTTTGTGTTCGATGGCCATGGCTCGCAAGTTGTCGTAATCGATAGTTCCGTCGTCGGCGGTTTTGTAGCGGACAAAGTTGTAGATGCTGGCCATGAAGGTAACTGGGTGACCGTGGGTTAAGTGGCCGCCGTGGGAGAGGTCCATGCCGAGGACGGTGTCGCCGGGTTGGAGTAGTGCTACATAGGCCGCCAGGTTGGCTGGCGCGCCGGAGAGCGGTTGGACATTGACATGTTCGGCGCCAAAAAGTTGCTTGGCTCGTTCGATGGCCAGCTTTTCGATTTCGTCGATAAATTCGCAACCGCCGTAGTAACGTCGGCCTGGTTGGCCTTCGGCGTATTTGTTGGTGGCAATGCTACCGAGGGCTTCGAGGACGGCTAGGGAGACGAAGTTTTCCGAGGGGATGAGTTCGAGACCTTGTCGCTGGCGGGTGAGTTCGAGTTGGAGGAGGGAAGAGATGATGGGGTCGGAGGAGGTGGGGGAGGGCATAGGGAATAAAGAAGAGGAGAAGGAGGTTATTTTTTTGTTTTTTTGTACGATTTCCGTCGATCGACGGAAATCGTACAAAATTTATTTGCATTCTTGTCCGTTATAAATTCTAACCCATTTTTTATATCCAAGGAGTTGAAGTAGTTCTTTAAGAGCCGCGGCGTTGTCAAAAGGAGATATCCAGACGCTTTTTTGAATTCTTATAAAGGCAATTTCTTCTAAGAGTTTTGATAAAAAGTCTCTAATTTTTCTTTCTGTCTCAGGAATGTCAAAAACCACAATGCAGTCCGTTCCTTCAGGAAGAAGGTCTGTTTTTTCAATTTTAGTTCTTGCGTATTCCAAGACCCCTTTTTCGGTAAGTTTAATTTTATCTTTTTCTTTTTTGATCAGCTTGTTATCTTTTAATTTTCTAACGGCGTTGTAGAAACGATTTGGGCTGAAATAACCAGGTTTTTTTAAAAATATGAAATCATTCGCTGCCCCACGGTCTCCTAAGAGCTGTATTAATTCAAAAGCTGGTGTATTAGCTTTGATTTTTAAAGGTTTTACAGGAGTTTTGCGCATATTTGTACGATTTCCGTCGATCGTCGTTATTTGTACAAAAAACATCTTAATAACTAATATCCGTCATTATACCTCATCACCCCTCTTGACACCAAATCCAACTCATGCTAATCTGCTCAGTCGTTTCGGAACTAGTTTCCGCGACCATCGCGGCCTGGGTCCAGCCCCGCCGCCCCCGACGCCTGGCCGGCAGGCGATCCCCCTGGCTCCTCCTCACCGCCGGCTCGAGGAGGAACGGTGCAAGCATGAACTACGACCGTGGTCGTGGGCGCCAGAGCCCGAGGTACGGGCCTCGTAAGCTCCTCGCCCACCCCCAACCCGGAGGCCCCATGCGCCCCACCCTCGCCCACCCGCCCCTCCGTCAGCGCGAGGTTCTGGTCCTCGTCTGCTGACACCCCTGGGCGGATCTGATCAAGACCGACCCGCAACCAAGAAAGGAGTGCTCCCGCCAGAGCCACAGGAAGCGGAAAAACGAATCTCCGGATTCGTCTACCGAGGGCCCGGCAAGCCCGGAGCGCGTCAAGGACCTGAAAAAAGTTGGTCCAAGATCGTTCCAACCCGTGCGCAGACACCGAAACTCCACCCCCCCCCACCTCTGTTCTTCGCCCTCTGCAGCTCCAAAGGAGAAAACAAGCCTCTACACATCACGAAAACGATGTTGTCCCAGAGTTGTGACAGAAGCTCTGGTAAACAACCTCGGCCCAAGCGCAAGCTCAAGGCCTGTGGTGGTTCGCTCGATTTTGGGCTTCGGCTCAAAAGACACAAAGTTCGTCCAGGCTGGCTTACCTGGCGTCGAGCGAATTAGCGATACGAAAAAAAATTAACCGGGGTCATAAGGTTGTAGTGCCCGTAGCCGGCCACTTCTTGACCTGTGGCTGCTACTGTGGGGCACGCTTCGGGACTAGGAGCCCCCTGGTCCAACCTCTCGCGCCGCGCAGATTCGTCATCTGCTCGGCGCGCTTCTTTTTTTGGAGAGGTTAAGAGGAGTAAGGGGTTGTTAAGAGGGGTAATTTTTGGGATGCCTAAAACTACCTTCCTCTTAACCTCCATTCACCCCCCCCTTTACGGATCATACGCAATTTAACCAATATTTCCATAAATTTTCCCAACCCGAAACAGAAAGAATTTCACGTCTCTAACTCCTCGGACTAAAGCTCGGAAGCCTTTAAGTTTGGCGTTGAATGACTCGGCCGAAGCATTAGTGCTGCGATGATTGAAATAGTTAAGAATAGTGTCCTCCTGAACTTTGATTGATTCAGCAACCACGATGAACGATTCAAGATTTTCCTCTTGAATTTTTTGATACCATTTTTGTAGATTTTCTTTGGCTTGATCTCTATTGGTATTTTTTTCGTAAAAAGAACGAAACATCATTGATAAGTTGTAGGCATGTTCGATGTTAGGAAATTCTTTGAATAAAATCTCTGATCTGATTTTTTGCGAAGGTGTCCAATTATTTTTCGATTTGAAGAGTAAATAAAAACTCCTGGCCAGGAGTTGTTTTTTTGTATCACCATTTTCGTACAGTTTTGGTGTGTATGGTTTGTTGTCTTTTTTGGCCTGAAGGATAGCTGCGGTTTCTTCTTTCATGGCTTCGCGACGAACCATCATTCTGATTTCTTGAACCGCTTCGCTCACGAGCTGTTGAACATGAAAACGATCAGTGACAATCGAAGCGTTGGGAAAAGACATACGAATAATCGCATCCATAGCGTTTGACATGTCCAGTGTAACTTCCTTAACCGTGTTTCTTTTTGGCTCCGGAATCTTTGTTAAAACACTAATAATATCAGCAGCTTTCGTATCAGCCGCTATGGCCACCAACGAGCCCTTGCCACCTTTGGCCGCCTTATTGGTCACAATGGTATAGAGCTCACCCTTAGTCACAGCAACCTCATCAATACTAAGATTTGGACCAAGATTGTTTTCAACAAGAATCCATTTATCAGCATGGTCTTTTTGATTCCAAGAATGATAATCGCTTAAATGGTCTTTATATTGTTTTTCAAATTCTTTGATCAGGAGGTTTTGCGACCTTGCTAAATAAGCGAGCGACATTGGGACTTCTTCTGCTTGTTTCTTTTAAAAAATTGGCAAACTCGACCTCGAGTTGGGTGCCGGGGAAAGCGAGTTGAATATCACGTTTTAAATATTCTTCTCGGCCTTCAATTTTCCAATAACGCCGACGAAAGGTTAGAAGGGTTCGCCGTCCTCTAATGGGAAAATCAGTGATCGTTATGTCATGAAATTTTCTGGCTAAAATCTTCTTGTTTTTGTCTGACTCGGAAAGTGGTGGAATATCCTTTTCTTCCAGAGTGATAAAAACATTGTTTTCATCGTTCCGTCCTTCCTTAAGTTCAAACCAATCTGATACACCACAAGGAAAGATGAGGTCAAAAATTTCTTTGGTAATTTGAGGGTGTAGAAGAATTAAACAATAAACCGTTCTTTTTATCCACAAAAACTAAATGGAATACAGTATCTTAAACAGTTTTTTTGTGCTAAACTAAGAGAAGATTTAATACTTTTAGCACAAAAATT
>Ga0209319_1001034_pt1 | contig 26036 bp, 26 predicted proteins | sample RifGroE2_FD_184000 | JGI IMG/M metagenome (GOLD analysis project Ga0209319, IMG submission 184000) | Groundwater microbial communities from Rifle, Colorado - Groundwater E2 (SPAdes) (version 2) | ecosystem: Environmental > Aquatic > Deep subsurface > Groundwater | place: Rifle, Colorado, United...
AATCAAAACAACAGTTAAATGATTTATTCCGTGTTTTGGCTGACAACATGGAAACCATAAAAATGTACCGAACTCAGGACCCGATAGTCCAAGAAATTAGATTACTACAATATTCTAAAACATAACCTAATACTTTAAAGCCATGAAACATTAACAATTTTGTATTATTGATCGTCCAATCCACACCATAGCCAATTTCTCCGCCTGAATTCTGAAACAGAATTTCGCTCTATGGATTTTCCGAAATTTATACGTTTCCCAATTTTAAGACTATGTTTCCGTTGATTCTACCCCCTCTTTTGAAGAATTTTCAAGTTTTTTTCAAAAATTTTGTGTGAATTTAGTTACAAATTGCAATTTTTTAAATGATTGATTATACGTGTTTTGCATTTCAATTTTACCCCAAAGTCCTAACAAGGACATATCAAAGTTATACCAAAGATATGTTTTACGTCTGAAACGCTTATGTTTGCTATAACTATGGTGTTTATTATATATGTAGTAAAAACAAATACATGTATTTTTTGGCACAATACTTGTATTGGCCATTTAAACGAATAATGTCATGCATAATCTCATCCGACTTCTAATCGGGGCCTTGTTTCTTTTAAGTCTGCCCGGTGCCTATGCCCAGACAGGTGAAATACGTAAACTGCCCGCCTTCGATAAAATCGATGTTAGCGGGGACTTTGAACTTGAGCTTAAGGAATCCGGGCAGGAATCGATCAATTTTATCTCAGGTAACATTGACCTCAATCGAATCGAAACCTCTGTGGAAGGGCGAACCCTAAAGATCCGAATGTCGCGGGAGTTTTCACTTACCAGCAATGAACCTGTTGTCAGGGCTGTCCTTAATTTCAAATATCTTCGACAGATAGAGGTTGCTGCTTCGGCTCATATCATGTTTGCCACAAAGACAGAAGGCGACTTTATGCTTTTAAAGTCCCGCTCAGGTGGATTCATTAAAATGGAGACTTCTGTCAGATCGCTTGAGGTATCCGCCACGCAGGGAGGCGAAATTGAACTATCCGGTCGTTGTACTGTGCTGGAGATTAAATCTAATACTGGCAGTAAGGTGGAGGCAGGGGAACTTGAGGCCACCGAAGTGCTGGTTAAAGCCAATACAGGTGGTAAGGCATGGGTATGTCCCACTGAACAGATGAATGCCGAAGCCGGAACAGGTGGCACGGTTTTTTACAAAGGGAATCCGCCAACAATTTCCATTACTGAAAATCTGGGTGGTGAGGTTAAACAGCATTAACCCGATCGTGTCTTAATCCTATTACGAGGGCTTAGGACAGCCTGTCGTAATATTCCGCATATTTGCAATTTCGTTCAGGTAAACAAAGCCTGAGGCGTTTTTTGTTATGAATCAATTTGATGTCGTGATAGTTGGTGCCGGCCCTGCAGGAATTACGGCTGCCCTGCTTTTGGGAGAGGCTGGCCTTTCAATAGCCCTTTTGGAGAAAGAGCGTTTTCCACGTCCAAAGACCTGCGGTGATGGCATTACTCCTGATATCATCCGTCAGTTGGGTCTGATTGCCCCTGAATTACAACAGAAGTTTACAGCGGCCGCTGAAACCACCTCCTACAACAAGTTGATATTGACTGCTCCAAATGGTCGTGAGGTTGTTGTTCCCCTCCCCGGCAATAATGGCTTTAGTAGCATGTATGCCTGCCGCCGCATCGATTTCGACCAGTTATTGTTTGACCACCTGAAACAAAGGAACAAGGTTGAGATCATCGAGGGCTGCAGGATCACATCGGTTGATGTTGATCAACATTCGGTTGAACTCAAAACCTCCACAGGCACTCTGACCGCAAGTTTAGTGATCGGCGCCGATGGAGCCAACTCTATTGTGGCTCGCGCGCTTCACTTGCCGCTTATTCCTGATAGCGATAAGGCTTTTGCCGTAAGAGCCTATTTCAAGGATCTTGATTATGGCTTGGGAGGGCTCTCACCCCGTGTGATCTTTCATCGGAAACTGCTTCCCGGTTACTTCTGGATCTTCCCTTTCAACGACGGTTCCGCCAATGTTGGGTTAGGTATGACGCTGAAGGAGATTAAAAAACATAATTTGAAGCCTGAGGAACTGCTGATGCAAATGACCGGATGCAAGGAAATGCAGCAAATGTTTCAAAAGGCTAAGCCGGAGGGAAGACTGAAAGGACATTATATTCCGCTGGGTCGTAAGGGCCGTCCGTTAAGCGGTCATCGTATCTTGCTGGCTGGTGATGCGGCAGGACTTGCTCATCCTCTTACGGCCGAAGGAATTGGAAATGCAATCCGGAGCGGTAGGTTAGCTGCCACCCATGCCCAAAACTGTTTCTTACGTGAAAGTTTTTCCGCCTCCTTTAACAAGGCTTACGATAAGGAAATTTACCGCCGTACATCCCGTGAATTCTGCAATTTCAGATACATGCAACGACTGTTCCATTACTCTGTCGTACTCAACCTGATGGCGCGGTTGGCCACCCCTCGTCTGATAGGAATGCTTACAAACCCCGACACCATAGCTCATTTGCAGGAGCAAAAATACTTGCCCGTCAGGTTGTTGTATCTTATGATTAAGAACAGGTGATAGACTAAGAAATCTCCCTTCATTGCATTGACCCAATAAACTATTATTACCTTGTTGTTCTTCTCAAAAGTTTATAACTTTACCGAAACTAGACACCCAAAAAGAATTCATGTGAATATGACCAACTTAATCGGGGCAGAACTTCTTAACCTCCGGGTATGTATTCACTCTTATCTGGTTGGTTCTTTTTTTAGAATTCTTATTCATACTCTTTCTTCCATCTGACAAAAAACTATTCCTGATATGAAATCCTTGTCCAATCTGTTTTCTCTATCCAAAGGAATCCTGGTCATTTTGGCTTTGTCGGCAATTCTGTTGATCGCCGACCGTCACAATAGAAATGTGGCTGAAGCTGTTGATGTAATTACTCCTGTCATTGAGAATCCTGTGCCGGAACCTGGCCGTGAGTATCGAATAGCCATTGCCTATTTCGCTCCTGAGGAAGGGTTCGATAACGTGATGAATGGCTTGCTCGATGGACTGAGGCAGCTTGGCTTCATTCCTGACAGCAACCTAAAGGTCAGCACCTCGCATTGCAATGCTGAGATCAGTAACATCCCCTCGATGCTGATGAGCCTGGATAATCAGAATTTTGACCTGATTGTTCCTACCTCTACCCCGGTCATTCAGGGATCGTTTAATTCGGTGAAGAATACCCCTGTCGTGTTTACCTATTGCTTCGATCCGCTGGGAGCTGGAGCAGGCTCAAGCCCTACCGAACATCTCCCAAACATTACCGGTGTTGGGTCTTTCCCTCCTGTCCCGGAAACCATGGATTTTATCGAACGCCTGATACCAGGCATCAAAACTATCGGAACCATCTATAATTCATCTGAATCGAATTCCATCAGCGTGATGAAGGTAGCTCGTGAGGTTTTGAAGAAGAAGGGCATTACACTTGAAGAGATCACGGTTACCAATACCAACGAAGTCTATCAGGCAGCGCAGGTACTTGTGGGTAAGAGCATCGATCTGGTTTGGATTACCGGCGACAACACAGCAATACAGTCGTTTGATGCCATCGTAAAGAATGCCAACAAGGCGGGCTTGCCAATTGTTGTGAATGATCAGGAAATGGTGGCAAGAGGTGCCGTGGCCGCCATTGGTATCGGATGGTACAGCACAGGTTTTCATTCCGCGGAAATGGTGGCACGCGTACTTACCGGAAGCAAACCTGATGCAATTCCAATAGAGAATTTTGTAGAGACTGATGTACTTATCAACAATAATGCGGCAAAACTGGTTAATCTTACCATACCGGCAGAACTTCAGCGACTTGCTGATTATGGAGTAGAAAAGCTTGAGTTGTCTCATAAGCTGCGTTTTGCACTTGTCGCCTATAATGATGCCCCAATCACAGAGGCGTCGGTAGCGGGGATATTGAAGGGACTCGGGGAGGTTGGACTTGTCCGCGGAAGCGATTATGATATCACTATTCAGAATGCTCAGGGTGATCTGGCTACCCTTAACAACATCATTGACGATGTGGCCGATGGTCGATATGACCTTATCTTCATCACCTCGACACCCACCCTTCAGGTTGTGTCAAAAAAGATAAAGAATACTCCTGTGGTCTTCACCTGCGTGGCTGATCCGGTGGCTGCCGGTGCCGGAACTTCCTTTCAGAATCACCTGCCCAATATTACAGGTATCTCTACCATGGGAGATTATAAAGGTGGATTGAAACTATTCAGTGAACTGGTACCCGGCATGAAAACCGTAGCTACCCTTTACACGCCGGGTGAAGTAAACTCGGTTGTTAATTTCAAAACCCTGAAGGATGTTGGTAAGTCGATGGGCATAGAGGTCAACGGCGTACCGGTAGCCAATTCCTCTGATGTGGCTGATGCAGCTCTTAACCTTACGGCCTCTCGACCCGATGCCATCTGCCAGATCATCGATAACCTTACCTCCGCCTCTTTTGGTGCCATTGCAAAGGCTGGAAGCAAGGCCAACATTCCGGTTTTCGGTTTTGTTAGCAGTCAGGCCTACGATGGGGCAGTTGCTGCCATAGCACGCGATTATGTGCAGGGAGGAAAGGATGCAGTTAAGCTTGCGGTGAAGATTCTCACCGGCACCAGCCCTTCCACAATTCCTTTTCGCTATGTAAGCCGTTCTCAGATGGTGTTGAATCCTGCCGCCGCCAAAAGGTCAGGTATCAGAATCAACGACCGGTTGCTGAAAAAGGCTGACGGAATAGTGGGCTCTCCTGTGAAAAATAAATAACAGAAATCAATAAAGATCAGATTATGGAACAGGCACTCGCAATCTCAGCCGTTGAACGTAATGATGTATTGACCATCAGTGTTGAAGGACGGATCGATTCTTACAGGGCCGGACAGCTCGACCAGTTTGTTGAGGAAATGATTCACAACGGGAAATACCATCTCAGCTTTGATCTCACGGAAACCAACTATATCAGCTCGACCGGGATCAGAATATTCGTAAAGTATTATAAACAATTGAAGACGCTTAATGGTGCCCTGTCGATTACCAATGCCTCAGCAGGCGTTAAGGAGGTGTTCAGGATGGTGGGCATGAGTAAACTGTTCGAAGAGTATACACCTGCCCCGGTAGTTGAAAAGAAACAGGAGCAATGGGTAGTGAACGCCAGGGATCTGAAAATCGCGTATAAAGTATATGAACCAGGGAAAGGGATGAAACTTAGTCTGTACGGACGCCCCGATGCAATTCGCAGACCTGATTTCTCAGCCATTGACAGCCGTCATATTGAATTAGGTGGTCATAAATACGGTCTTGGTTTGGGGGCTTTTGGCTCGGGGTTTAACGACTGTGCCGATCGTTTTGGTGAGTTCCTTGCAGTAGGTAATGTGGTCGTATGTCAGCCCACTGATACCAATCGTCCCGATTTTATGGCAGCCTCCGGTGATCTGATTCCTGTAGCCGAACTGCTATATGGACTCGTAGCCGAAGGGGGATTCGGCCATACCCTCAGATTTGAAAGCACTGACGGGCATTCTGTGAAGCTTGGAACCCTCCTCCGTTATATCGGTGAAGAATTGAAAACCGATCATTTCTTCATGGTGATGCTGGCAGAAAGCAACGGAGTGGTAGGTGTGGCTCTGAAAAAATCACCGGTAAACTGTCAGGACGGAACCTCGCCATTCTCTTTTCCCGATCTGAGGCACCAGGTATATTACACTACCGAACCCGACCACATTGGAACCTTGATGTTGTGTGCAGGTGTGGTGTCAATAAAACCCGATGATGAGCTTCGCCCGTTCGTTCGTCCATCGGATAGCACTGCAAGCCTTACCTCGCATTTCCACGGTGCGGTGTTCCCTTTCCACTTGCTAAGAAAAGACGATTTCGACCTACCGAAAATTGTTGGTGAACTCTTCGAAATGGCCGAACCGTTACAGGTACTGCACCTCATCAACGATGACCGTGAACTTACCGGAACTGGTGAAAGTGAGTTTAGTCAGGGACTCTGCTGGATTGGTAAAATAAATCAAACCATTAAAATTTAAATCGTCTAAAGTATGACTTTACTAATTGGATCACTTACCATCGGGTTGATTCTGGCGCTTCTCGCCCTGGGAATCTTTATCGGTTTTAAAATATTCAATTTCCCCGATATTACAGCCGAAGGCTCTGTAACTTTCGGGGCAGCTATTGCAGCTTCGCTGATAGCCTCCGGTATCTCTCCGTTGGCAGCTACTTTAATTGCTTTTGTGGGGGGGGCATTGGCAGGAACAGTGACAGGTATACTTCACACAAGGTTTAATATCAATGGATTGTTATCTGGCATATTGGTGATGACGGCTCTCTATTCTGTTAACCTTCATGTGATGGGGAAAAGTAATGTCCCCTTGTTGAATGATACCACTCTTATTACTGACTTCGAGCAGATGTCGGGTTTTCTGTTTTCGTCCAACGGATTGCTTAACCTGGGCGGCTGGATGGTACTTGCAAGTGATCTGGCTGTACTCTGCTGTGTTTTTCTATTGGTTGTAGTGGTTGCCTTTTTGCTTTTCCTGTTCTTCAGAACGAATCTGGGAACAGCCATGCGGGCGACTGGCAACAACGACCAAATGATAAGGGCACTGGGCGTTAATACACGTTCAATGATCGTTTTGGGACTTGCACTATCAAACGGACTCATCGCACTGTCGGGTGCCTTCCTGGCCCAGTATCAGGGTTTCGCCGATGTACAGATGGGTATAGGGATGTTGGTGTGGGGTCTGGCGAGTGTAATCATAGGGGAAGCTCTTATCGCGAAGAGTAGCCCCGGATTTCTCATCATCGGTGCTATCATGGGCTCTGTTATTTTCAGACTGCTCGTGGCCATCGCACTTCGATGGGGTATGAATCCTAACGACTTGAAGCTGATTACCGCCGTGTTCGTTTTTATTGCGCTAATTCTACCTGTCCTGCTCGCCAAGATAAAGATCGGTCGCACCAACTCAAAAATTGCTTAAACGATGATTGAAATATTCAACTTCGGCATAACCTTCGGAAAGGGGACTCCTAACGAGGTGAAGGCACTTGACAACATTAACCTGACTATCGACGATGGTAGTTTTGTAGTAGTTCTCGGCACCAACGGCTCTGGCAAATCAACTCTGCTGAACGGACTGGCAGGGAATTTTTTCCCCGACACAGGAACCATCCTGCTCGATGGTATCAACATTACCCGCTGGCCCGAGCACAAGCGGGCTTCGCTCATCGGACGGGTGTTCCAGAACCCGTTTAGCGGAACAGCACCCGACATGTCGATTGCTGAGAATCTTTCGCTGGCCGCCCGACGCGGACAATCGAGAGGTTTCGGCCCTGCTTTACACCGGGTTAATCGCAAATTGTTCTATGAAAAAATCAGGATACTTAATATGGGATTGGAGGACCGTCTCGATAACCCGATAGGGAAACTATCGGGTGGACAACGGCAGGCACTCACACTGTTGATGGCTACATGGCAGATGCCCCGCTTGCTCCTGCTCGATGAACATACAGCCGCCTTAGACCCCAAAACTGCTACCAAGGTGATTCAACTGACCGCGGACATTATCCGCCGCGACCGGCTTACCACCCTAATGGTAACTCACTCGATGCAACAGGCTGTCGCCATGGGTGATCGACTCATCATGATGCACAACGGCCGGGTGGCTTATGATTTCCGTGGAGTCGAAAAACAACGGCTTAAAGCCGGTGACCTGCTGGCTCTCTTCGATGATATCCGCCGGATAGAATTGATTGATACTGGTGTTGCTGTGATGCTTGAAAAAAACTATGTGTGATTCAAAAATTGTATCTCAAAGATTTTTATTTTTCGAAATATCGGGTCTTTAATCGATCACCTGGAACGTGCTTTATTGGTTCAGTATATGGTAGATGGCTTCGGTAATAGAACCAGACAGCGGGGCTTTGGGTTAATAGGGAACCGGAAAGTATAGATGGGAATTGGTTGTTATATATCCAATAAAATTCTGCAGATTCATATTATTGGATTACCTAATGATCAGCCTGATGTCTTATTATAAGTCCCTTATAATTAATAGAAAGGTACCATAAGAATTCAGCTTTTTTCGTTTTTTAGATGCAAATATTCCTTCGGTCATTAGCGTAGTGTTTTAACCCGAACTGCGCAGACAAGGTATTTGCCTTAGGGCGATGACCGTTTACGATCAGGTTTCCCCTTTCGTAATCCTTCCCGGGCGTTTTGCCGGCAAGTAATGTCAGGTTATAGGGAAGGCTTGTGCATTAACCGGGGTTTACTTTTTTTTTAGTAAGCGTTGGGTAAAAATCGGACGTTCGTGAAGTTCCCCTTCGGGGTGTTGATCTGCTGAACGGAATTTTTAGTGCGAATACATTTGAGGATTCAACGCTTTTTGATTCTATGATGCAGGATTTCTTTAGATCAAAAAAGGCCGTCACTTTTAATGACGACCTTTCGGGTTTGTGTGGTCGGGATGACTGGATTCGAACCAGCGGCCTCCACGTCCCGAACGTGGCGCGCTAGCCAGCTGCGCTACATCCCGTAAGCTTTTGCTAAAAAAGGACTGCAAAGATAGCGTTTTTTATCAGCCGGTCAAGGTGTAAAAAGTTTAATTTTTTTTTGCATAAACGGGATATTTTACTCTGGTCTTTTATACCTTTACAATATTATAGGTTATCAAAAAAACAAGGTTTATGTCACAAATTAACTTTAAACAAGCGGTTTACGCAGCTATGGTAGCTGTGGCCGGCGAAGACGAGGAGGTTACCAAACAGGAGCAGAGACGCGTCGATACGGTGTTTGATCACTTCATGAAGCTTGGCGACAAGGAAAAAAAGGGAGTGATGGATATTTGGAAAGCCAAGCAAAAAGATGAATTCACAAAGTTTGTGGTGAGCGAACTGAAGGCATATCCCAAACCCGATCAGATGGAAGCCTACATGCGTATAGCTCAATACATCAATTACGCTAAGAATGAATATAACCAAAGTTCAAACGTCAAACTCGAAAATGGTGTTGACAAAGCACGTATCGAGATTACCAAATACTGGGATCGGGCTAACGTAATCAAAGAACAACTCGATTTTACGGCAATCGAATACAACGCCTTCATTCAGAAGAAATAGTTACCCTGTATTGGTGTTTAACGTGATTAAAGAGGACCGGAATGATCTCCGTATCCTCTAAATGTATGTGATGACCCGATTTTTTTTGCTATCCTACCCTATATTTGAAGTGATGCGCCTTCAGTTCATCATTGGCTTTTGAAATCTTACTCTTTAGCTCCTCCTTGAATATTGTCAGTTTGTTCATGAGTGTTTCATCGGAGGTTGCCAGAATCTGTACCGCTAGAATGGCTGCATTCCGTGCCGCATTAATTCCAACCGTTGCTACCGGAATTCCCGGGGGCATCTGAATGATGCTCAGCAAGGCATCCATCCCGTCGAGCGAGGAGGCGTTGATTGGAACACCAATCACGGGAACCGGTGTCATTGCAGCAATTACTCCGGGAAGATGTGCCGACATACCAGCAGCGGCAATGATCACCCTGATCCCTTCACCATAGGCATTACGGGCAAAGACTTCCACCAACTCAGGCGTGCGGTGGGCTGATAAGGCGTTGATCGAAAAGGGAATCTCCATTTCGTCTAAAAATTTTGCCGCATCTTCCATCACTGGATAATCGGAAGTGCTACCCATGATCAGGCTGACTTTTGCTTTCATTATCATACAAGTTTATATTTAGAAGATTGAACAACTCTTGATTGTCAAAGTTTTATTTTATCGATCGATTTTTTCTTAGGTTTGTACAAAAATACCGATAAACCATTAAAACCGGGCTTCGTGCCCTGAGATATCATGAAAACGTTAAAAATCAAAGATAAAGAGTTCTCACTTTATCTTTCGCACGACCAGATTCAGGATGCTGTTAAAAAGGTAGCTGCAAAAATTACAGCCGATCTGGATGGCAAAGACCCTCTGTTTGTGGTCGTATTGAATGGGGCCTTTATGTTTGCTTCCGACCTGATGAAATATGTTAATATTCCGGCCGAGATCGCTTTTGTACGCCTGTCATCGTATGTAGGTACCCAGACATCGCATGTGGTGAAGGAGAAGATCAGCCTCGACCGTCACCCTGGGAACAGGCCCCTAGTCATTATCGAAGATATTATCGATAGCGGTATTACAATGGACAGCACGATCAACCGGTTGAAAGCCGATGGAATTAACGACATTAGAATTGCTACCTTGTTGTTCAAACCAGCTGCCTTTCAGAAGTCTTTCCACATCGACTACATAGGTCTCGAAATCCCCAACGATTTCATCGTGGGTTATGGTCTCGACTACGATGACTATGGCCGCAACTATCCCGACATTTACAAGATCGTATAATCACTTAACCAAGATATCATTATGCTGAATGTTGCACTGTTCGGGGCGCCTGGTGCTGGTAAAGGAACCCAGTCGAAACTGTTGATCGAGAAGTACAATCTGGTCTATGTCGCTACAGGTGACCTGCTCCGGCAGGAGATTGCCGAGGGTTCAGATTTGGGGATGGAAGCCAAAGACATCATCGAGAAGGGTGGGCTGGCTCCCGACGACATCATAGTGCAGATTATCGAGAAGCGAATTTCAACGGATCCTTCTGCCAGGGGAATCCTGTTTGATGGTTTTCCGCGTACTGTCGTGCAGGCTTATATCCTCGAAGGACTGCTGCTTCGGATGAACTCGACCCTGTCGTGTATGCTCGCCCTCGAGGTTCCCCGCGAAGAACTGATCAGGCGTATGCTTGACCGTGCACAGGTTTCGGGCCGGAGCGACGATAACCTGGATGTCATCAAGGTCAGGCTTGAGGAGTATGAGAACAAGACCAAGCCGGTAGCCCAGTTCTATCTCGAGAAGGATAAGTTCTACCCCATCGAAGGAACAGGTGATGTGAATGATATCTTCCAACGTGTAACCCAGGCCATCGACCAGTCGTTGAAGAAGGAGTGGATGAATGTCGTGCTGCTGGGCCCTCCGGGTTCAGGCAAAGGAACACAAGGCAAGACACTGGCTGAGAAACACAATCTGATATACATCTCTACCGGCTCGCTATTGCGACATGAGATATTGCAGGATACTGAGGTTGGACGTAAGGCTGCCCCTTTTATGGAACGCGGTGAAATTGTCCCCGACGAAATTGCCATCCGGCTGATAGAACGTGAAATCAAGATGCATCCAAATGCCAATGGGTTTATCTTTAAAGGTTTTCCCCGTACCATCGTTCAGGCTTACATCCTTGACGGCCTGTTGCGCCGCCTAAACTCTTCGGTAAACCTGACCATTGAATTGAAGGTGCCTACGCTTGAGTGTTTTAAACGACTCGCTGCCCGCGGCAAACTGGAGAAGTCGCGCACCTATGACCGTGACCCGGCTTTGATTGTCCATCGGCTTGAAGAGTATGAGACTAAGACTTCACTGGTAAAGACCTATTACAAGAATCAGGGTAAGTACCAGAAGGTTGACGGCATAGGTCCACGCGATGAAGTGAGTAAACGTCTCTATGAAACTGTCGATCAAATGTTCAGAACCATCAGGTAAGGTACTGTCAGGAACAGCAATTGAAAACGGCAGATTCTTCAGAGTCTGCCGTTTTTAATTGGAATGAGGATAAACTAACTTACCTTTGCAAATATTTAATAATTTGATTTTATGGCCTCATCCAACTTCGTCGACTATGTAAAACTCTTTCTGCAATCGGGTAACGGGGGTGCCGGTTCAATGCACTTTCGCCGTGAAAAGTTTATCCCCAAAGGGGGTCCCGATGGCGGCGACGGTGGCCGTGGCGGGCATATCATCCTTAAGGCAGACAAACAGTTCTGGACATTGCTTCATCTAAAATACACCAAGCACATCCGCGCCGGACATGGTGAGTCGGGCTCAGGTGCTTTGCGCTCGGGTGCAACAGGAATGGATCAGGTTGTTCAGGTGCCCCTGGGAACGGTGGCACGTGATGTTGAGACCGGCGAGCAATTGTGTGAACTTACCACTGACGGGCAGGAGGTCATTCTGTTGTCCGGAGGTCGTGGCGGGCTCGGAAACGATCATTTCAAAAGTGCCACCAACCAGGCGCCGAGATATGCCCAACCCGGTGAGCCCGGTATTGAAGGTTGGTTTATCCTTGAGCTTAAGCTTCTGGCCGATGTTGGCTTGGTTGGATTTCCCAATGCCGGAAAATCAACGCTGCTCTCGGTGGTATCGGCAGCAAAACCCGAAATCGCCGACTACCCGTTCACCACGCTGGTTCCTAATCTTGGTATGGTATTCTACCGCGACAATCGCTCGTTCGTGATGGCCGACATCCCGGGTATCATCGAAGGAGCCTCACAGGGTCGCGGCCTGGGCATCAGGTTTCTGCGGCATATCGAGCGGAACTCGCTGCTGTTGTTCATGGTCCCATCCGATGCCGACAGTATCCGTGAGCAATTTAACATCCTGCTCGGAGAACTCGAAGAGTACAACCCCGAGCTGCTTGACAAACCCCGTCTGTTGGCTGTCACTAAGTGTGACCTGATTGACGATATTATGCAGGAACAGATGATGGACGACCTTCCCGATGGGATTCCGGTTGTGTTTATCTCTTCTGTGACCCAGAAAGGAATCCCGACGCTGAAGGATTTAATCTGGAAATACTTAAACAAACCCGATGAATGGTAAACTGGCTTTTACATGCTGATACCTGGCTTCTGCTGGCCATCAATGGCTTTCATGCTCCATGGGCCGATGTGTTGATGTGGTGGCTGAGTTCAAAGCTGATTTGGATCCCCCTGTATCTTTTCCTGATGGTATTGCTGTGGAATGAATTCGGTCACCAGATATGGCGGTCTTTGCTGCTGGTGCTGATACTCGTCGTGCTGACCGATCAGGGTTCGGTTCTGATAAAAAATGGAGTACAGCGCCCTCGCCCTACCCATAACACCGAGATTGAGAATGAGGTTCACGTGGTTAAGGATTATCGTGGCGGAACTTATGGCTTTATCTCGTCGCATGCCGCCAATACCACTGGTATCGCCTTATTTGTCGGATTGTTGTTACGCCGCCGTAATAAGAGTCTGCTGCCGGCCTTGATTGTATGGGCTCTGGTAGTGTCGTACAGTCGCATCTATCTGGGGGTGCACTACCCCGGCGATGTCCTTGCTGGGGCATTATTAGGTGCGCTATGCGGATGGGCTTTAGCGAAACTTCATGCCCACTGGCTCCCGAGAGATGTACGTTTCCGTCTCCGTCGTACCTGATTTAACGGACTATTGAATCATGCTCGAAGAATTTCGCAATTTCGTCAATGAAAATCAGCTATTCGACCGTGACCATAAGGTGTTGCTGGCCGTAAGCGGGGGGATCGACTCGGTGGTGATGACCCGCCTCTTTCACCAGCTTAAGCTTCGATTTGGTATCATGCACTGCAACTTCCAACTAAGGGGTGAAGCCTCCGATGGCGATGCCCGTTTTGTTGAGGCACTGGCCAATGAGTTGGGTTGCCCTTTCTTCACAATTGCCTTCGCGACCAAACAATATGCCTCTGACAATGGCCTGAGCACTCAAATGGCAGCCCGTGAGCTTCGCTACAACTGGTTTGAGGAGGTTCGCCAACACGAAGGTTACGAACTAATTGCCACAGCCCATCATGCCGGCGATGATGCCGAGACCTTTTTCATCAATCTGATCCGTGGAACCGGATTGCGGGGTCTTCAGGGAATTCCGTTGCGCCAGGGAAACATCATCAGGCCGATGAAGTTTGCTAACCGTGAACAAATTCGGGCTTATGCCGATAAACATCAAATCTGTTGGCGCGAGGATGCTACCAATGCTTCCACCCATTACCTGCGCAACAAGATCAGGCACAATGTACTGCCACTGCTCAACGTGATCAGCCCGGCCTTCAATGTAAAGCTTGCCGAAACCATCAGTCATCTAAACGATACTGGTGAAGCACTCAGGGTGATCATCGAAAGGGAGAGAGTAAGATTGGTCATCGCTGATGACTGTGGTAACCAATACATCAACCTGGACGACCTCACGGTCATGACGCCTGTCGGTTTCTGGCTCTTTGAACTGCTTCAGCCCTACCAGTTTAACCGGACAATAATCGACGACATCACCCGCAATCTTTCCGGCAACGGGGGACAACGATTTCTGTCACCCTCTTTTGAAGCCAGGATCGAAAGAGGGAAGCTAATCCTCACCCCGCATACAGAAGCATCAGCAGATGAGGTTTACACGATTGAGGCCGGAGTAGCAGACCTGAAACAGCCATTGCCCCTTACCATCCGCAGGCTGCAGTACGTTAAAGAGTTGAAGGTGCCACATACATTCGATACGGTTTGGCTGGATGCTGCGTTGATTACCTCTCCCCTGACCCTGCGCCGCTGGCGGTCTGGCGACCGGTTTCATCCTTTGGGAATGAACGGTTCTAAAAAGGTCAGCGACTACTTTATCGACCACAAATTCAGTCAACAGCAGAAGGATAATACCTGGTTGCTTTGCCACGAAAGCGACATCGTCTGGATTGTGGGACATCGTATTGACCATCGTTACAGGGTCACCTCCGCCACCCAAAGTGTATTGGAATTGAAGCTACAGGCAGGGGCATAGTCTGATGCCCGCTTTTTTTGTTTGCTTCACTACCCGGCAGTCAGTTTGAATAGATATCCGGAGAATCCTTGCCGCCGCTCCGGGGATAGTATTGGCCGGGAAACCGGAAAGATTATCGCTGCTAACAGATATCGACCCGAATCTTTCCTTCAATGGTAACTTCCCGGCTCACGGCTACCGATGATCTCATGCATGGAGATCGCTTGTGGTTATAATTAGAATGGGGAAAATGACAAATTAATGTCTGGTCATTTTGCCAGAAGTTAATCCTTAAAAACCGGCAATTTATCTTCCATCACTGGCAAGGCCATTCTGAGGGAGTCGGCTCCGGTAGAATCGCTTTTGCTGAGAAATTTTCTGGCGGAACCTGTCAGGATTATATCAGGCTTAAGCATTGCGGCTTCAGCTTCGGTGATGAATCCTTTTCCTGCCATTCTGTTGGCCAAAAATGAATAGTAAGGTCCTAAAAAGTCGCGCAGATGACCACCCTCATCAAACGAATATCGGAACCATTTTGGATGGGGAACAATACTGGCCATGAAGATGCTTTCTGCCAGGGTAAGTTTTGAAACATCTTTGCCAAAATAGAACTGAGCTCCTTCCTGAACACCATACACCAGAGGCCCCATTTCGATGATGTTGAGGTAAACCTCGTACATTCGCTCCTTTGAGCTAAGTCTTTTGTTTTCTATCAGCCACACGATAAGTGCCTCTTCCAACTTGCGGGTTACCGTCTTGTTGCGGTTCAGAAATACATTTTTCACAAGTTGCATGCTGATGGTGCTGCCTCCTCTCACAAAGCGGCCGGCTTTCACGTTGTCAATAATGGCTCCCCTGAAAGCATCGGGCAGGAAGCCACGATGCCACATGAATCCGCCGTCTTCGGCTGTCATGATGGCATAGCGGAGATAAGGAGAGATGGAGTTTAGTGGCCGGAAAGCCTGATTCTCAGGACCTACAATGAAGGTGCGAACCGGTACCCCATGTTCGTATGCTGTATGCTGAAATGATCCATTGATGAAGGTCAGGTTTGTCTGTCCGTATTTGTTTATTTTGAAATCTTTGCCTTCGAGATTGCTAAAGAACTGCAGACTGTCAGGCTTTCGCATGTCGAGGTCGAAGTCAAGACGGTAACTCAGTTCCCCACTGACCTCCATTCCCTGGAGGTTGAGAAACAGACCGTCGGGCAGTGATTCGAAGAATTGTTGGGCAGGGAAGGGGGGCTTGCGAAGGTGAAGTGATACCCTGTAAGGCTTTCTCAGGTAGACTTTTAACCAGGGGTTAAGGGTAAGCTCATTGACGCTGAATACACTGGATGAGTCGAGTTCAATGTAGTCGCTGCCGATATTGTAAACGAACTGCCCTGCCAGTTTATCAAACCTGACAGTTTTTTCCGATATCATTGGCTGGTTGATGCGGAGTCCGGTAAAGGTTCCTTCGCCTCTGATGGTTAACCGGTCGTCGTTCAGATCGTCGAAAGAAACGCTGAAACGAAGGGTGTCCAGGCCTACCAGTGCCTTCCACTTCCAATCGATGTAAGGTAAATTAATCCTTGTTGTATCGGTTGGGAAAAGGGAGATGCGGGCCGACTTGCCGCCATGATTCAGTTCTCCCTTGATGGTAAGCGGTGCCGTAACTCCCTGGTTTGTTATCCATACCTGATTACTGAAGGCTTTGTCGGAAAGATCGAATTCGGGAGTTGAGATCACGAAGCGATTGCCATCCAGATCGGCCATTACCCTGAAACCGGTCAGCCGGGTATTCACCGGCAGCTTTTCGAAGAACAATTCCACCAGTTGATTGGCCATCCGGGCGTAGCTGGTTTGGCTGGTCGTGTCATTGGTTTTGCCGGCAGAATCCGAACCGCGCAGCAGGAACATGTAATTGGTCAGACTGTCGCGTCGTGTCAGGTTGATATGCAATCTGTCGATCACAAGGTTTTCGGGAGATAGGCGCCCTGTCATCAGTTTCATCACCGAGGGCGTTATGTGCATGCTGCCGATGGTGACCAGCGTATCGCCATTACGGGGCTTCAGCATTACCGAGTCAAACTGTAAAGTCAGGAAGCATTTGAAATGGGCATGTCTGATGATTAGCTCGGCATCAAACCGTTCCATGAAAATTGCTTGTTTTTGTTTGAGAACATTGTTTAGCAGTAGGTTACGGAACGAAAAGAAGACCACGAGGAAGAGTACCGCAGTCGTGATAACGACCAGTATCCCCCGGCGAAACCACCGGTTCTCAAGCATTGAAACAAGGAGTTTGTTCATGATTTGAAAATGAGGGGCAAAGATATGGTTTTAATGGTGTTTGCCGAACCTTAATCCCTTACTAAAATGCTGCCTTTTCGTGCAGAGAGGGAAAATTATGTCTTCAGGCTACTAAAAGAGATCAAAAACCCTCCTTTACAGCACTATTCTATCAGTCCCTTATAACTTTAGTTTCCTTATATTCAGTAATACTTTCATCTATAACAGCCGGTTTCCCTCTGAATTATTTCAATAACTGCCGGTAAGTACATAGCCTGTTAAGGGATGTAGTTCAACTTGTACTCATCGCCGGGTCTTGCAGACCGCTCAGAGTCCTATTTATTACCGCCTGTGCATTTTATCTTTTTGTCAATAAATTAAATAATTCCTCATTTATATAATAGTTCCCAGTTCCTAATTTGTCTTTTCGTAGCATTTTATCATCTGCCAATTTATTTAAATAATTTGCCGCAGTTAATCTTGATACTCCCAAATCATTTACGATAAATTCAATCTTTGTGTAGGGATGTTTGAACAAATTATTCAACAAATCTTGACTATAAAATTTGTAATTATCTCGCAATCTGTGCTTATAACTGAGCATTAGTTCCTTGATTTGGATAATTAAATCGATCGTCTCTTTTGCTGTTTGTTCAACTCCATTTATCATAAATAACAACCACTCCTCCCATAAATTATCATCCCGAACCTTTTGTAAAAGTCGATAATAATCAGGCTTATGTTTAATTATATAATTACTCAAATATAAAATCGGCAAAGATTGAAGCTTTTCAAGAATTAAATATAGTATGTTTATTATCCGACCAGTCCTGCCATTTCCGTCATAAAATGGGTGAATACTCTCAAATTGAAAATGAATAACCGCCATCTTAATCAATGGGTCGCAATCTTGCACTTCCGAATCATTAATGTATTGCTCTAAATTAGCCATTAGATCCATTATTTCTTCATAATCTTGAGGTGGCGTATAAATAGTCTCTCCTGTTGCGGCATTTTTCAAGGCAGTACCGGGCAGTTTTCTGAATCCAGTTTTATTATCCTCTAATACTTCTTGAATTTGGAGAATACTATTATTTGTCAGTAATCCAGTCTTTGAGATAAGTTCAAATCCCTTTTTCAAGGCTGAAATATAGTTCTGAACCTCCTTTGCCTGAAGTGATTTAAATGCGTCAAGATTCAATTCTGATTTGTATAAATCATCATGAGTTGTAATTATATTTTCAATCGCAGAACTGTCCTTTGCTTCTTGTAATCCAAGTGTGTTAATCAGAATATTTTGATTTGGAATCGTTGATGCAATTCCTTTTAACTCTGCCAAGGCGGCATGCGCTGAAGGTAAAGCTTTTAATACCTTTTTAGATTCTAAATCAATGTTTAATGGTAATTCAGTTAATCCCCAGGTTGTCATTTGTAAAGATTATTTAAAAATCTATGCAAAGATAATTTATTCTGTATAGAAATCAGCAAAATCTTTACATTAAAAATCAATTCTGTATAATAAATGCCTAAATCAATGTATAATGTCCGGTTTTTGCATCGGCGATAACTCGATTATATGTTCACCAAAGGTATTGTTATATGCTCAAATTGGGCGTATAACAACACCTTTATGGTGTTTTATTTCCTCAATCAATAGTTTGTTAAAAATATTACAAAGTGTAATAGGGTGTAATAATTCGTTGTATGCTCTTTTCGCTCACATGAGTATAAATCTCTGTAGTCTTGCTGCTTTTGTGCCCTCGTTTGGCTGAGGCTCTTGCCTCAGTCGGATTTATACTAACAGGCTGTGCCTGTATAACAACATTATTATGTTTTACATCCGAAATTAAATATGCACACATCGCCGTTCGGCAGTGGCTCCTGCCTCAGTCAAACATCTGTTTACTGGCTTTGCCTGCTCCTTAATCAGTATTTTTTAAATTCATTCTTTTAATTTTCTTTGCTTTTAGTATAGGCAGAGCCTACAAGGATACATTCGACTGAGGCATGAGCCTCAGCCGAACCACCTGAAGCTTTATTACAGCCTCAGGCCAACAGGGATGTAGTTCAACTTGTACTCATCGCTGGGTCTTGCAGACCGCTCAGAGTCCTATTTATTGGCTGTTGGTTTTATAATAATTGTTCTAATTCTTCTTTAATCATTGAGGGATTATCTGCTGTTGCATCCAAAATATTTCCTTTATCATCAATCAAAATGTATCTCGGAAAAGCTTTTGCATTATAATCGTTATTGAAATTATGATTTGTTCCGATTGTCCAAAGATTAATCGTATTTGTTAACTGAAACTCTTTTATTTTACTTAACCATTTTTCCCTGTCACTATCAGCAGAGATTGAAATGAAAACAATATTTTCATTTTTATATTCATCTGTAAGCTTTTTCATTTCTGGCATTTCTTTTAGGCAAGGTCCGCAAAATGAACTCCAGCAATCTATATATACAAATTTACCATAAAAATCAGAAAGCCTAACTGTATTTCCGCCTTCATCTACTATTTCAAATTCTGGGGCTTTCTTTCCTTTTTCGAGTTTGCTCCAGCTATTAAACTTCTCAGTTAGGAATTCTTTCCGCTTTTGGTCTTTTATATAAGGTAGAAAGTCCTGATATATACTGTCAATTCCATCTATACCATTGAAGTTTATTTGACTTACAAATTTTGTAAATAGTATATTTTCAAACATTTCCTTTTCAGTAAATAATTCCTTTGCCAATATATATTTGTCATTAAATTCTTTTGCTTTAAAATCTAAGTATGAACTTACAGCTTCCTTGTAAACATTGAACTTGAATAGCACTATATTGCTGGTTTCAATCTGGTTAGTAAACTTATAATAATTATCAGGAAGCTCTGGTTTAATTTTAGTTAACATCTCATTGAAGCTTGGATAACCAAATTGTTGGTTAATCCAGAAATAGGTTATAAGTAGGTTTTCAGTGTTGTAGAAATTATCTGAAATATTTGGATTCATTTTCTTGTATTCACTCAATAGTTTAGTTCTTACCTGCTTAATGCTGTCAATAGACTTAAGGAAGTTATCTGGTTTTGAAGAAAAAAGAGCGATGTCGACCATTCTCGGATCGTCAAACCCTAGTTCTTTCATTAACTTATTTTCCTCAAATAAAAATGCACTTTCTTCAAAACCTCTTCCAGAAAACTGAATCTGTTTATTTTTTCTGTCATAATTTATAAAAATGCTATCACTAGATTCAACATATAATGGAATCCATTCATCAAATTTTAAATCAATGTAAGTTTCATTCAAGTCGCTAACAACAAAACAAAATCTGCCTTCAACAATTGTGTCGATGTATGTTGAATCATTCGTTTTCAATTCTGCAACACTTACTTCAGAATTTTTCAAAAATCCAACAATTTTAATTGTTTGATTGTCTTTTCTACTACATCCAAAAATTAGAACCAATGAAATTAGAATCAATAAATTTTTCATAACTATTGTTTTATGTAAGCAATTTCGTCTCTTAAACTTGCAGCCAACATTTGATGGTATGGTGTCGTGTGGGATTACGAAGTGATTTCTTATCAGTTTACACCGACCTTTTTTACGAGCCACAAACCTTCGCAAACCACTGCCCCCCCCCGTTCGGCTGAGGCTCTTGCCTCAGTCGGATTTATACTAACAGGCTGTGCCTGTGCAACAACATTAATATGTTTTACATCCGAAATCAAGTATGCACACATCGCCGTTCGGCTGAGGCTCTTGCCTCAGTCAAACATCTGTTTACTGGCTTTGCCTGCTCCTTTATCATTTTTTTTAACCTTAAAATAGTATTTTTTTAAATTTATTTTTTAAATTTCTTTGCTTTTAGTATAGGCAGAGCCTACAAGGATACATTCGACTGAGGCATGAGCCTCAGCCGAACCACCTGAAGCTTTATTACAGCATCAGACCAACGGTTGAGGCTAAAAGCTGGCGGGCATTTCGGAGTACATCATTGTCAACCAGCGATAAAGTTTATTAGTTGTAATGCCCTTCAAATTACCACTATCCGCTCGATTGATTTTAGCCTTTGTTAGCGGTTGTATTACTTTGTCATCCATTTGTCTATCAGGGTATTAAATTTGTCGAGGTCGCTAATTTTATTTACTTTTTTTACATTCCAATCCTCAATGTAATTTCGGATTTCTTCTGACGACAATGATTCTTCAATTGTAATTCTTTCTTCCATTGATGTTCTGCGGTAGAATTCAGTTACAAATGCTGTATCATCAAAGATTCCTGGAATACCAACGGCTAATTCAAAATTCTCAATAGGTTCATAAAAAACCATTCCATCAAAAATGTATTCAAAGTTAACAGTCTCATAAGCATTGCCACCAAAATTATACATATCAAACTTCGTTTTGCCAAATGGGGTGTCTTGCATATCAAACCCAACATTTTTATTACCTGTAAATCTAAATGTGGCATCCCACTTCCCATTTGCAACTAAATTCCACGAGTTGGAAATACCATTGATTAAAATTCCTTTTGTTGAATTCGGAAATGTTTTAAAAATATACTCCGCAGTACTATATGTATTTGGTTCTGTTGGATGTGGCAAATACTTTGGTGTTCGAGTATAACCATGATAAGTATTCATGATTATAATCGCTTTTTTCTTGTTTGGATTATAATATTTTTCTTGGTCATATTTTCTTATAAAGTACTGTGCCATAATAACATTTCTGTCAATTATAGGGGGAAAATTATGTTGTGGTTCCATCATGTCAAGAAACATATTGTACTGATCATCACATTTAATAGAATCCCATGAGAACATAACATCCAATGGAAACAACTGAATTTTTTCATTCAATTGTCTTTCCTGATTTATTTGATAAATGTTTTCAAGCAAGTAGTAATAATTATAATTTGGCCAAAGGGAAAACATATCAAGATTTTTAAAAATAGCCAGTATATGCTCTTTAATATCAATCTCTGTCAAGTTTTCTTTTAGTAAAAAATCGTTGATTTGCTTTCCTGTATTGAAAACACCAACTTCTGTATAAACATTTCCGGTAAATCGTTTGTCTTTAATAATTTCAACAATCATTTCGTATTGTTTAAATTCAGGATGCAGTCTTTCGCATAAAACAATAATATCCTTCTCTTCAAATGATTTCAGCACATATTCTTTTGGTGATAAAAATGTATTCCCACTTAGAAAATCAACATAAGGTTTTATACTGTCATTTGGTAAAGTCTGAGTGAATACCGCAGAACAGAATCCTACTGAAATTAAAATTGTCGTTACTATTTTTTTCATATCATTTACAATTGAAGTGTCTTTCTCTTAATATAACCGCTAACGGACGGAACTATATGCAGTTGGGGATTGCGGGTTGCTTTCCTGTCGAGCCGCACCGCTCCCGATAGCTATCGGGATTACGGGCTACACAGCTTGTTGTCAGCACGGAAACGGCAATTTTCATATATTTTTTGTTATGTGGCGTTTTTTCTGTGTCATGATGATTTTATTTTTCTCGACCCTCAAAGACTTTGCTAATTTCAAAGTAGTATATTTTCTCCTCTCCGTCAATTGTCACCACCATTTTGTCACAAAGATTTCCGTCATTAACTATACTTTGTTCAACCAATTTTGCATCAATCATGTCCAGAATATAATACTCTTCTGATATTTGAATTACGGGCCAAGCTGTCTCACAAGATTGGCCGTCCCCATTATCCACAATAGACTTTAAAAGTCCAAACTGTATTGCCTTATATTTTGCTGCATTTATCGTGTCTCCAACAATTTTATAGGTCTGTCGCATTATTTTTTGAGCAGTCATATTGGTATAGTCAATACTCAACATCTGTTCAGTAATTTTTATAATTTCCTGATAATTTGACTTGTCCATTTGCAAATACATTTCATCTCTCAAACTGTCAAGTTCAGATGATTTTTTTCCTGCAATCTTAAACTGTTCGCTCTCAATAAAGCTAAACCTAAAGTCTTGGTAATTTATATCTGTCTGACCCGATTCAAGTTGAGAAATGTATTTACAATATGTATCATTAAAGGTTGGGATAATAATCCCTGATACTGATTGTCCATAAGTACTAATTGTTGATAGTACAACTGTCAATAAAAATATTAGTCTTTTTTTCATACTCACGTCTGTTGTTTCGTCGTTTTTAAAATGCCACATAACGGTACGCATATGTTTTGTTGGGGATTTAGAAGTACTTTCATTTCAAGTACAATAATGATTAAAAGTAGTAATATCCCTAAAAATTAGCACTGCCGCCCCAATAAAATATATGCAATGTTAGGGCCAGTTTATTTTTCTGTAATTGTCATCTCATTATTCATGGTCATTGGAATTGCCATCCCTCCAGGTATTTGTGGATTATCTTTAACATAAGCTGTCCCATTTATTGATTGATTAATCATTGCATTAATTGTCCATCCAGTTTTTTTGTCAATCTTAATGTCAGAAGTCATCGTTCCAGTCATATCATACTTTAAGGGCATTCCATTCGATTCAATATAAGCATCTTTATCTGCGGTCTCAATTTTTGAATTGCCGAAAATCTGATAATAATTATCTGTAATCTCCTTTAACTCGTAAACAGTTTCCATTTTTGCTGACATTCCTGCTTCTAACTGAGTATTAATAGTCCATTTATCTCCTTTTGAGACAGGAGCATTTGTAAAAATATTAGAACACATTTCAATGTTGCCTTTAAATGCTTTTTCTCCGTATGCTTGCATTACCTGTCCTTGAATTTGTTGTTTTTGGATATCACTTAATTGAGGAAATTTATCAAACATATTTGAGAATACAGCTTCAATGTTCTTTACCTCATTTACCTTTCCGGTTTTTGTCATTTTAACCAAGAATGGCTTATTTTTCATAGTCCCCAATATAGTTGAAAAAATATCCTTTTCATCATTTTTTTCAGAACTAAATTCCATCTCTCCATTTGGAAGGCTCATCTTCATGATTAAACTTTCATATCTAACTTCCATATCATAAACCACATTCTGTATATCAATCACCTTGTATGTCATTAGGGCATTAATGGACATTTTCATATTTACTTGCTGTCCATTAATAGTCTGAAGAATCGAGACATTTGATATCATTTTTTGGTTGTAAATCTCACCTTTTGTAAGGTTCAATTCTAACTTTTCCTTTTGTGCTTGACATGAAGTCAATAAAATTAATCCAATTAGTAAATTTAAAATCTTTTTCATTTTATGTTTGTTATTATGTGATGTGTCTTTTTTATATTGCGTGTTGGCGGTATGTGCTTTATTTTTTGTCAATTATCTTATTCATTTTTGGTTGAATTATCCAAATCCCAATAATCATAAATACAATCAGGAAAAACTCATTCGAATAATCAGCAAATTTCAAATCTCTTTTGCTTTCATATTGATTAAGAACTTTCGCTGAAAAATTAACTAGCTTAATCATTGAGATAAATCCTACTAATCCAGCACTAAAACTCAGAAATCCATTCATAGGCTCCGGTGAATGCATATTTCTAAAAAAGAATCCAAATGGAATCACTGAGATAAGGTAAAGAATAAACCACAAGTCTTCCTTATAATTCTCAATTCTATTTTTTCCATTCAGGTTATTAATCACTTTACCAATTGAATAAATCCAACCTATAATTGTAAATCCAAAAAGTCCAGTTGTCAAAATCCAGATTGGAGTACTGGAAGTTGCAATGAAAATAATCTCTGCAAAAATCCAGATTAGAAAGAGTTGCCAATGTTTAAGTTTCAAAAATATTTTCATAGTTGCTCTGTTTTATTAGCATTACTGCCAACGGTTAGTATATGCAAAGTAGGCGATTGCGAGCTTCAAAACTATCAAACCGTTAAGAAGTTGAAGCGGGCTACAACCCATGAATTTACTACTATCACGCCTATTTTGTATATACATTGTTAGCGGTTGTTGTTCCTATTAATAGTTAAATATTTGCTCATTTTGGAATATTACGAGAAGAATTATAATTGAAGTTGTCAACCATGATATTCCAATTAATATTAAATAATTCCTTACTAGAATCCTTGCGTCATTTGTAATTTTATTTGAATCCCTATAGGCTTTCAATACCCTAAAAACATCAAAAGTATTGTTTATATGACCAGAATAAGTATCATCAATTTCTTTCATAATCATTCTTACTTTACTATGCAAGAATAAAGATATGATTCCAGGAATTCCAATAAATACTATTGCTATAATTATCAGTAATTCTTTTCCCATTGTTACCTAATTTTCTTCTTTTTAATAACACTTAAAGCATTAGGATATATTTCTTCAATTTCATCACCTCTATCAACAATTTTTACCGGACCATTCTCAATTAGTTTTTCATGGAACTCAAACTGTCTTGACATATTAAGATGTATTAATTCTTTTTCGAAATCAGCAGAATCAATTTTTTCTCTTAATAATCTAATATTCTGCTCAAATGTTCTTAAGTTGCTATAACCTAATGTATAAATTGCTTTAAATTTATTTATTAATTCAATGTCCTTATTAGATTTTGAGTTTTCTGCATAAAGCTGGTGGATTTGGTTTTGATTCTTTTACTTATATTATTTATACTTTCAATCTCAAAATTATGAGCAAATTCATTTCTAACTTTTCTTACACAATCACACATTGTGATAATACTATGAGGAATTATTCTTAAAGATTTCAAAAGAGATATTTTAAAGGAATAAGTAAAATCAGATCTTTCCGTCAGAAATTTATAATCAACAAAAAGTAAGCTCAAAAGCCTATCTAAATAATGTTCAATAATAATTCCTGCTAAGATTGTTTTAGAACGGTCATCTCCAGTTTTTAAAATTCGTTCAAAATTTTTCCATGATTTACTATTATTGTCTTCAACATTCTCAAAATCAAACATTGAAATTGTAAATACTGTTTTCTTATTTCCTTTTTTGCTATCCATAATTTATGTTTCCAAAGGTATTTGACAATAACCGCTAACGGCGGCAATATGGCCAGAAAGGGATTGCGGAGAACATCACTATCCAGATACAAGGAACTTGATGCGGGTGATGAGCTTTGCATACCACTAAAGCCCTTTTTGGCTATATTGCGTGTTGTAGGG